>Ga0194123_10006635_pt1 | contig 11873 bp, 9 predicted proteins | sample TA2MahsurfametaG_5_FD_155479 | JGI IMG/M metagenome (GOLD analysis project Ga0194123, IMG submission 155479) | Freshwater microbial communities from Lake Tanganyika, Tanzania - TA2015023 Mahale A surface | ecosystem: Environmental > Aquatic > Freshwater > Lake | place: Tanzania: Lake Tanganyika... | reverse complement strand
TCGAGGCTTGTGGGAGTAAATTTTGGAATGACCCAACGCACGTCCACCCATATACAAGGGCATCTCTCAGGACTTTGCTGGAAATGAACGGATTCAAGGATGTACTGGTAACGCCCAATTATCGTTGCAAAAAGAGATCGATGTACTCGGGTACAAACTTCAGTTTCGTTCGCGCAAGATATTTAATGCCCTTGTCGGGGCTCAACTCCCTCCCCGTTCCGGGCTTTCTAAAGGGTCGCTGCACCGGTCTTTTTGCATTCTCTAGGAAATCATAATGTAGCCGCCACGATGTTAGGGGGGCGATCTTTACTTAGGTTTGTTTTTTTTGATGAACTATACAGAGACTTGGAATTGTGAATGAGTATCTTGAAGGAGGAATTTCTTTTACATAGCGGGCTAGCGAACGACCTCTTCCTGCAGGTCCGTGACCTTCCAATCATCGACTACCACAGTCATTTATCCGCAAAAGTGCTCGCTGTGAATGCGCCTTTCGAGAACCTTACCAAGCTTTGGATCGAAGGAGACCACTACAAGTGGAGGGCAATGCGGCTGAATGGCGTTCCCGAACATTTATGTAGTGGCAAGGCGGACGACTATGATAAGTACCTGGCGTGGGCCAAAACCGCGCCCTTTACTGTGCGAAATCCCTTGTTTCACTGGTCCCATTTAGAGTTATTTAGATACTTTAACGTCAACGAAGAACTGACCCTAGGTTCCGCCCCCAGCATATGGGAGCAGGCCAATGCGTTGCTAAAAACCTCCGCTTTCACACCTCGTGCCCTTTTGACGCGTAGTCATGTTCAGGTGCTTTGCACCACTGACGATCCCACAGATTCACTAGAGCATCATGAAATGCTGAACAGTGATCCGAGTTTCGGGCCATCAGTGTTCCCTACTTTCCGGCCAGATGGGGCTCTCCTCCTCAATGGTGTCAATTCATTCTCAACGTGGTTAGATCGGCTGCGCGCTGTTGTGAATGCGCCCATCACGAAAATGGACGAACTCTTGGAGGCTCTTCATTCGCGACACATGGCATTCCATGCCGCAGGATGCCGACTGTCTGATCACGGGCTAGAGTCGATTGACGCCGTGCCTTGTAGCCAGGGTGAGGCTGATGGTCTATTTCGTCGAGTTCTTGCCGGACATACGCTGGATAACATTGAGCTGACTCAATGGCGAAGCTTTTTGATGTGTCGATTTGCCGAATGGGATCGAGATAGTGGCTGGGTAATGCTGTTGCACCTCGGAGCAGCAAGAAACTGCAACACAAGAATATTCTCTCAACTTGGACTCGATAGCGGTTGCGACTCCATCGGCGACTTTTCCCAGGGTCCTGGACTAAATCGATTTCTCAACTCGCTAGACCAAGGAGGGCGGTTACCAAAAGTAATCCTGTTTAACTCCAATCCAAGCGACAATATGATTTTTGCGACCATTGCGGGCAACTTCTTTGAAGACGACGTACCCGGGAAGGTGCAGTATGGACCCGCCTGGTGGTTTCTTGACACTCATCATGGAATTCAAGATCAGCTAAATGCTCTTTCGGCAGTCGGACTGGCGCATCGTTTCGTGGGCATGGTAACCGACTCTCGAAGTTATCTATCATTGGTGCGGCACGAATATTTTCGACGGTTATTGTGCAACGTCTTCGCTGAAGATGCTTTGGCTGGATTGCTGCCACTTGATAGCAATCGATTAAATGAAACGCTAAGTGCAATGTGCTACTCCAACGCCAGCATCTACTTTGATTGGAAAAACAAGTCATGTTGAGTGGGATCGGGCTTATCTTGATCGGTGCCAGCGGGTCGATCGGCCGTCATTTTCTTGGTGTCGCCCGTGCGAACGGCGCTCGGCTCATTTGCCTTGGGCGTAGTTCTCCCGGACAAGATGTCCGTCATCTTTACATGGACTTGTGCGATGCGGCGTCAGTTCGGGGTTCCGTTGAGGTTGCCTTTGCAGAACTCGGTCGAGTCGACGTGGTGATGAACCTTACTGGAACACACCACGCCCCCATGGATTTCACTCGTGATGATCTTCAGGATGGACTCTCGGAGTTCGATCGTGTGCTTTCCGTTAATCTGCGCGGAGCTTTCATAATCACACAGGTGTGTGGAAGGTTGCTGATGGCCCAGAGGCACGGGCACCTTATTCACTTATGCTCAAATGCCTCTCGGCTGTCGCTTTACGGATCTTATGCTTACAACGCATCTAAGCATGGACTTGAGGGACTGATCAAAACTGCGGCGGCGCAGTTTGCACCATACAACGTAAGAGTCAATGGCGTCGCGCCTGGAACCGTTGAAACCCAGTTGAACCACAATCTTCTGCGCAACCCCACCACCGGGGCCCTTTCATCACGGGCGGCCGCTATTTTGGCCCACACGCCGACCAAGCGCTTCGCTTCGTTGGATGGAATTGGAGAGACATTGCTAGCTATGTGCATTCCCCAGCGACACTTAACTGGCAATTTAATCTTTTGCGATGATGGATACAACATCGAAGGGCATTCCTGGCCTGAGGGAACTGCTGCGGTGTTCAAGGGTTCCGGCAGTGTGGAACTTCTCTATAGAAAGATTTTTGACCAGTCCGAATGAGGCTAGCGTGAGCAAACAGAGAGTGAACCGGTTTGAGTGCTGCTTGTGCAGGGGTGACGACATCAAGCCCGTCTGCGTGAAGCTGGGGGTCCATTATGTAAAGTGTTTGCAGTGTGGGCTTGTTCGGCAACATCCATATCCATCAACCGAGGAAATCAATAAGTACTACGAGAACTATAAGTCGCTGAAGTCAAGCCAGTCCGAATACTTAAGCGATAACGGACAGTGTGTGTTTCGTCGGGATAAGACACTCACCTTCATGGATCTCGGACTACCTAAGGATTGCTTCAAGGACAAAAGAGTCCTGGATGTGGGGTGTGCCACTGGCGATTTCGTCGAAATGATTTCAGGAGTCGGTGCAAAGACGGTGCTTGGCATTGATCTCAGCGCGGAGTGCATCTCAGAGGCGCAAGCTCGGGGCCTGCCCTGTCAATTGGCTTCCTATACGGACATTTCAGAGAAATTTGACGTGATCACAATGTTTCACGTCATCGAGCACATAATTCAACCGCAAGATTTTATAGAGCACTCGTTTAAGTTGTTATCGCCCGGAGGAATGCTCTTAGTTGAGACGCCCGTAATTGGCTTGATTTCGGAGGCCTTTGGGCGCCGACTGCGCTACTTCATGCCGACCGAACATCTCAATTTGTTTACTGCTGACTGCTTGATTCGTTTGTGTAACCTCCACGGATTTTCGCTCACAGCTCAGGTTCGCTTTGGAAGCGGCAACGACAGCGAAATGATTTCCCCGCCCAACAAGCGCGCGATGGACGCTATCGCGAAGAAGTGTGGCTTCGGAGACACGCTAGCAATTTGGCTTTCAAAGCCGGGCACAGGAGGGGAGAGCGCTTTTGCGAAGTGAGCAACAGGATTCAGTCCTTATAGTGAGTGCTGGGCGAATGCAAATTCCTGCGATCCTAACGGCTAAATCGCTGGGACTACGCGTTGTTGCTACTGATCGCGACTCTGATGCACCCGGATTTCAATTTTGCGATGAGGCAGCTGTTCTAGATTCAAAGGACGTTTCGGGTCACGTGCGCTTTGCGCAAGAGAATGCCCAGCGGTTGAATCTCCGCGGCGCTTTTGCTGGCTCCGATGTGGCGGTTACTGTAGCCGCCGTCACAGAGTCTCTTGCGCTACCGGGAATCTCGTTAGAAGTTGCTCAGCGCTCAAACAACAAGAGCCTAATGAAGGAGCGATGGCTCCGCGACGGAATCCCAACTCCCTTTGCAGTGGAGGTCAGCACCCTTGACGATGCTCGCCAAGCGTTGCGACATGTCGGCTTTCCAGCAATTATTAAAGCAGTGGACAATGCAGCGTCTAGAGGAAGTAAAACAATTTATAGCCATGAAAGTCTACCCTTAGCCTTCCAGCAGGCAGTCTCGGCATCCAAAACAAAGACAGCACTCGTTGAACAGTATGTCTTAGGGCCGGAGCAAAGCGTCGAGACAATAATTTGGCGCGGCAAGCATTACCACGTAGGCATGGCAGATCGTAGCTTTGACTTCCTTCCGTACCACATTGAAACCTCGCATACAGACCCATCGCACTTAGCGAGCGATATTCAGCGTCGAATCTACGATGTGGTTGATGCGGCCGCAGACTCACTGGGAATAGATTTTGGTCCCGCCAAGGCAGATATGATTCTCACCAACCAAGGCCCCATGATTCTCGAGATGCCAGCCAGACTCAGCGGTGGATTCCACTCACAGTACACCACGCCACTCAGCAGCGGACAAGACCCGATCAGAGCCGTCATAGAGATGGCAGTCGGCTACCCGCTGGATGAGAGTCTTTTGCAGCCGAAGTACAATAGAGTTTCAATTTGCGCAGGGGTGTTCCCACCAGAGGGGCTGATTGCAGGGATACACGGGGTTGAGGATGCGCTATCCATTAATGGGATTGAACAAATTGTTGTGACGCGAGATGTTGGCGATCTCGTCACGTCATACGTTGATAACGGCTGTCGATTCTGCTGGGTTATTGCAGTCGGCGATAACGTGCAGCACGCTAAGTCGCTGATATCGGAGGCTCGTTCGTTGATTAAGTTTGACATTAGACAAAGCGAGGGTTGATCGTGACGATGTTTATCTCTGAGGTCTCCAGCAATCACTCGCAAGACTTACAGCGATGCCTTGATTTTATTGATGCATCAGCTGACGCTGGATGTCAGGCCGTTAAATTTCAGCTGTTTAAGGTAGAGCATCTCTTCTCTCCTGAGGCTCTCAGAGCAAAACCCGATCTCCTAAAGCGTCGAGAGTGGGAATTGCCTCATTCTTTCCTTCCCAAACTGGCGGTGCACTGCCAATCGCGTGGCGTCCAATTTGGGTGTACACCTTTCTATTTAGAGGGTGTTACGCAGCTAGAGCCTTTTGTAGACTTCTTTAAGGTGGCCTCCTACGAGTTGCTCTGGGACGATCTTTTGGAGGCTTGTGCCGAGACGGGTAAGCCTGTGATTCTCTCAACAGGAATGGCAACCCCCACCGAGATTCAACATGCTGTTCAAGTGCTCCGTGACAGTGGGTGTGAATCTCCAACCTTGCTTCACTGCACATCTGCTTACCCGACCCCTTATAGGGAAGCGAATCTGGCCGCGATACAGACATTACGAGAGTTAACGTCTTGTAACGTTGGATGGTCTGACCACACCGTTGAGCCAGCGGTTCTCCATCGGGCCATTCACAAGTGGGGAGCGACGACGATCGAGTTCCATCTCGACCTTGACGGGACGGGGGATGAATTTGCCACGGGCCATTGCTGGCTGCCCGACCAGATTGCGGCGGTCATCTCGGACGTGGTCAAAGGATACGGTTCCGACGGCAACGGTGTGAAAGAGCCCGTTAGCTCCGAGCTATTCGATAGGGACTGGAGGGCTGACCCCTCGGACGGTCTTCGCCCTCTGAAGTCGACCCGTAAGTCACTTAGTCAAGACGGCTGAGGTTGCCAAGTGCGTGCCTGCGTACTTTGCCAAGCTGGCGCAGGAATAGGGTTAGGCCACTTTTCAAGGGCATCAAGAATTGCCGGCGCTCTGGAGTCCCGGTTACAAGCGACTGTGCAGATCTATGTCGTGGTGCCTCAAGGGGAGGATGGCCTCGCACACTTTGATATGGCCGAATGTATCTCGTCTTTGCCACCTCTCAAGGAGCAAGTTTTGAAGGGCATGAATAGCTTCGACGTGTTTGTGGTCGATATTCCTACCAATCAAGTAACGGATGACCTGAGAAATTGCCTTGCCGCTGTTCGAACAGGGGGCGCAAGCATTGTCGCTGTTGATAACCTCGAGCTTGGCTCTCAAGTTGACTTGGTCTTTCTACCCACTTTTCAACAGCCGAACAACATAGCAGACATATCTCTTCCCCCAAGACTGGTCTACGGTTGGGATTGTTTTCTGCTGGACGAGATCACGAGACCAATCCGTTGGCGACCTGGCCATAGAGTTCTCGCCCTCACCGGTGGATGTGATGCCACGAATCTGGGGCGTAATTGGCCCGCTCTTTTGGATGCCTCCCTCCCTGAAGGCACTGAGTTGAACTGGGTGACGGGGCCTTTCGCACAGGCGCCAGTCTGGCCGCAGACGCCAAGGATACGGATGACACAACACCTCGCACCAAGGGGACTCCAGCATCTGATGACAACGGCCAACTATGCGGTCACGGTCTACGGCGTGAGCTTCTTTGAACTCTTGCAATTGGGCATTCCAACCGTTGTGTTCTCCCCCTACGGGGAAAAGGATCGTGCGGAGCTCAACGAGATCCGGCGTGAGCGGCTTGCTATTGTTGCAAGTGACGAAGTCGATGCTACCGAAAAGCTAGTGGGCCTAATGGCCAACCATTCCTTGGCGGCAGAGCTTGCCTCCCGAGGCGCAGAAAAGCTCGGATCCCCTGGGGTCAATCGTCTTTGTGAGGAAATTCGGCGCCTACAAAGCCGCAAGAATTACAAGGCGAGTAATTGACGTGACGCTAAAGGCCTATTCATTTTTTCACCTCAATTTGGCCTACTCCGCCATCAGTGAGGAGCGGCGGCCAGAGGTTGTCGAGAAATGCTATTGGCCTCTGCTTCGACTTGCAAAACAACACAACCTTCCATTCGGGGTCGAGGCGTCCGCATGGACACTCGAGACAATCAACGCAATCGACCCTGAATGGATCAATGAGTTGAAGCGACTTGTCACCGAGGGGCCGTGCGAGTTCATCGGCTCCGGATACGCCCAGATCATTGGCCCACTCGTTCCCGCTGAGGTGAACGCAGCCAATCTACGGATCGGCATGGAGCGATATAAAGAGTTACTTGGTTTATTGCCAGAGGTGGCGCTTATTAATGAGCAGGCCTACTCGGCGGGGATTGTGCCGCTATACCGCGAGGCCGGTTTCAAGGCAATCATCATGGAGTGGGACAACCCAGCCAGGGCAAACCCAGAGTGGAACGCCGAATGGCGCTACTTGCCTCAGCACGCAGTTGGTGCCGACGGCGTGCCTTTTCCTTTGATTTGGAATAAGTCGGTGGCTTTCCAGAAGGTTCAACGTTTTGTTCATGGAGAGATTGAGTTGGACGAGTACCTCGCGTATGTGGGGTCCCACCAAAGCAGGTCCGTGCGTGCCTTCCCAATCTACGGAAATGATGTGGAAGTCTTCGATTTTCGCCCGGGGCGATACATGACTGAGGCGCCTCTTGAAGGTAAAAGTGAGTGGACAAGGCTCGAGTCACTTTATTTGGCGCTTCGAGACACATCAGGGGTCGAGTTTGTATCCCCGAGCCAGGTACTCGGCCTACTTAATGAGGACGGCGCTGGCAACACACTTCGACTTGAGACCACCGAACACCCTATTCCGGTAAAAAAACAGGAGAAATACAACGTTTTGCGATGGGCAGTCAGTGGAAGAGATGACCTGGGAATTAATACCAAATGCTGGAAGATATACGAGAGACTTCTTGAATCGCCGAAGACAACCGAGGAAGACTGGGCCGAGCTCTGCTACCTCTGGAGTAGCGATTTTAGAACCCACATAACCGAGCCGAGATGGGCAAGCTACATCGACCGCCTCGATGCGATGGTCGGCAGATCTCACCTCGAGCCATCCAAGAAGACCGCTAGGGCGAGTGAGGCCGGATCGGCTTCACGTCTCTACGAGCCGGAAGTGATCGCAGAGGCAAATGGGCGCTTTGTAGATGTCTCTGGCGAGAGACTTCGCCTGCGCTTCAATACATATCGTGGTTTGTCTATCGAGTCTTTTGTGGACTCACATGTTGGAGATGCCAGTCTGTTTGGAACTTTGTCTCACGGATTTTATGATGACATTAAGTGGGCTGCAGACTTCTATAGTGGACACTTGGTTTTCGAATCTGCGGCAATGCCAAAAGTCACTGACCTAACACGAGTCAATCCAAAGATCGAACGTGCTGATGGTGTTGTATCGCTGAGCACAAATATTGCGACCAGTCTTGGGAAGATACACAAGACTTGGTTGATCGATGACGCAAGAGGTGAGGTAACACTCTCTTACGAGATTGATTGGCCCGAGGCGCCCTTTGGCTCATTGCGTCTTGGATTCGTAACACTAAATCCAACAGCTTTTGATTATGAAGACCTAGCTGTTCGCACATCCAACGGAGGATTGACAGAGGAGAGCTTCCCAATCTTCAAAAGGAGAGTAGACCACGGAGCGCCGGTGTCTTTTCTTATTTCTGCCAATCAGGCACTCTCGTTGTCAAACGGCGTGTGCCGGATTGGCGATAAAACGCGACGCATTGAACTGGCCTTAGATAAATCAGCATCTGCCGCAGTGGCATTGATCCGAAGCGAGCCAGTTAAGGGTGGCTATTTTTCTCGAATATATTTCTCAATACTGGAGCAAGACGACACAAGTCGACCGAGAGCTGGAATAGACGAACGCTTTCAGCTTGTCATAAGGGCTTCTAAGACGGCCTCAACTTAACGAAATACCGACCATCCAATAGCGGGCCAACCTTTGACAACTCTTCAGAGACCGCCCCCCCTACTCTCATCCCGGTTATGCGAGAAGAAGGGAAAAATGGGTAGTCACGATCGCTCCCAAGGGTTGCCCAGTATGCGCCCCCGAGCATAAGAGAGGGTCTCCCGCACGCCCCAGCCATTGGGAATACCGCGGTGCCCACAGAAACGACAAAGTCCAAGCAACTCATAAGAGCAAAAACGTCGTCTAGATCATCTTTTAGATTTAAATCATTCCAACGGATGATCTCTCTACCGGTCATCTTCTCAAGGCGTTGCAACTCCTGCTCGCATTCACCGTACTGCAGGTTCACAAAGTCGTAATCTTGCATTGACACAACATCTGCCCAATCCTCAATCATCGTGTAGGTGAGATTTCGCACTGGATCCAACTTCCCGCTTCGCCAGCAAAATCCGACAAGTTTCTTGTCGCGATAGGGTGCGAGCCTCTCCACGAATTTCTGTTTCTTGTGTGGATCCACCACGATATAAGGTCGGTTCTTATCGAAATCCTCTAGTGTTGAGCGATAGATCCGCATCAGCGCGCCGATGGGGATCTGTAGGTCGAAGTCGCAATGAACGGACTCAAAGCTAAGCGAGTTAAAGGCCTGTGCGCGCACAACGTATTTTGGGAAAGACCGGGTGAAGGTCTCTACAAAGCGTGGATCAGTCTCCACGATGATCTTGGCTCCCGTCGACTCAAGCTCATGCAGGGCGGTTGCGAAGAGAAGCTCATCTCCAATTCCCTGCTCCCGCCAAACCAGTAGAGTCTTTCCCTCGATATTCTCTCCCCGCCATCTTGGCTCCTTAAACACACGCTTTGGTGACCGAGCACCGGCCAGGGGGACGAGTGGTGAAAACCCCCCCTCGTAATAGGCCCAGCCCTTCTGGAGGTCTGCATGCATTAGATGCTCGAATGAGGCGAAGAACTCAATGGCCTCCCTTCTGTGCTTTGACTCCTTTGGAAGTAGCCGAATCACCTCCTCATAACGCCGAATGGCTTCCTTGGAGTTGCCAAGCTTTGACTCTGCAGACGCCAGATTTATTATGGCGTCCACTTGATTAGGCTCAAGCATCACGGCCGTTTCAAATGCATGCTTGGCCTCCTCAAACTTCGCCAAGTCATTGAATGCTGAGCCCAGGTTATTGAACGTAAGGGCTCGGGTCGGGTCGATTGAGACCGCCTCGAGGGCATTTTTCAGCGCCAGATTCAGGTCGCCCAGTGACTGATAAACGCCACCGAGATTAATTCGGGCATAAACGTTCTTGGGGTCAAGTTCGAGCACGTACTCCAGGATCGTCTTGGCGTCGGCTGGCTTGCCCTGACGCAGCAAGGCTGCTCCAAGGTTAGAGAGCATCAAGGCGTCCTTATTTTCTTTCTCGATCCACTTGGCATAGAACTTCACCGCATCTTCAAAGCGCTCAAGCCTCATGAGCACATCGCCATAGATCAGGGCCACCTCCCGGTCGTTCGGGGCCTTGATCAGATAAGTCTGCATTGCGTTTGCAGCTTGCTCTAAGTTGCCGGCATTTCGAAGGCCAACTGCTTGCTCTCTTTGTCTCTTTAACTTGTCCAAAGCGGTCTCCAAAATAAGAAGGACTTGCCATTACCCCATACGATAAAGTTTTGGGATTCGATGAATGGTCCTAAAGCGCAAAGCCCCGCATACTGAGTAAATATATGAGTACACTTATTTCATGAAACTAGCCGTAATAAAGGGGCAGTCGACAAATAATGTCCTGTCTCGTTTTAGTGACAACCTGTCCCTCGCATTGAACAATCTCAGTGTTGACTGTTCACTGGTTGACTTTACTGGCGATAGTCAACTTGCCCTGCGGTCCCTCCTCGATCAATCGTTTGACTATGTAATCTCGTTCAATGGGATGCTAAGTGAGGCAAAATTAAATGTTGCAGGAGCAGACAAAAGTTTACTGGAGTTCGTAAACGGGAGGTTTGTGGCCTGGTTTGTAGACGATACGATCTATCACCTACACCGCCTGACATTTATGCCCAAGGGGACGATGATCATCACCCCCTCAGAGCATCATGCAAACATCTGCAAATCCATCGGAAAAAGATTTGTCTATTCGCAACTACTTGCTGCGACAGAAAAAATTACGGACAGGTATCGAGTGCCCGAACTAGTCAGGGAGTTTGACGTTGTTTTTGCGGGTTCATGGATGGGTCTGCCTGGCAAGCTCGGGGAGCGTATCAGCGATCCAAAGCAAAGAAAGTTCATTCGGGAACTCTACACCCTCCTTACGAGACAGGATTTTCCGAAGCTCTTCGATACCTATACACGACAGTTGGAGAGACTCAGAAGCCCGAAGCTTGAGCTGGCAGAGATTTACCCACATCTCGTAGACCTCCATTACCATGTGCGCAAAGTAAGACGCATTCAGTCATTGGAGTCTCTCGCCCGATACTCTGAGCTCCGTTTAGCGGTGATTGGTGAGGGGTGGAGAGACCACCTAAGCGGATATAAAAACGTTTCCTTTATGGAAGATGTCAGTCATGAGCAGATCAAGCCGCATTACTCCAGGGGACGATATGTGCTGTGCCCTAACACAGAGAATGGCGCATGCGAGCGGATCTTTGATTCACTAGGAGTGGGATCGGTTCCAATTGTTGAGCCATCCAGTCACTTCGCGGAAGGGGAGCAAATTTCATCACTGCTGCGAGTCCTCAGGCCATCTACATCTAAAAGTCTTGTTCAGGAAATTCTTCTCATGAGGGATGCGCATATGTTTGCTTTAAGTAGCAAGAAGTCAGAAAACTTCGCAGGGGAGTTTTGTAGTTGGGAGTCTCGAGCAACTCAATTATTAAAAATTTTGGAGGAAGTCGATGCTTAACTTTAAAGTTAATGGTCAGGAGTACTCTCTACAGGAAGAAGTAATAGTTGACTTATTCCACCACATCTACTACGAGTCGAGAGTATGGGAGCGCACATCTTGGTTCGGCCACCAAATTCTTAAGAATCCCCTCGACATGTGGCTCTATCAGGAGTTATTAGTTGCAACGCAACCCAATTTCCTTGTTGAGTCGGGAACGTTTCGCGGTGGGAGTGCCCTTTTTTACGCGCACATGTTCGATCTGCTCGGGAAGGGGGAGGTCATAACAGTGGATGTGATTCCACAGGAAAGGCGCCCAAATCATCCCCGAATAAGGTACCTCCACGGCTCATCAACGGACGACAATGTGATTTCGAATGTTCTAGAGATTACCGGCGGCAACCTGCCATTGGTCATTCTTGACGCAGACCACTCAAAGGAGCACGTGCTTGCAGAACTTGCATCTTGGTCTCCGCACA
>Ga0194123_10006632_pt1 | contig 11876 bp, 6 predicted proteins | sample TA2MahsurfametaG_5_FD_155479 | JGI IMG/M metagenome (GOLD analysis project Ga0194123, IMG submission 155479) | Freshwater microbial communities from Lake Tanganyika, Tanzania - TA2015023 Mahale A surface | ecosystem: Environmental > Aquatic > Freshwater > Lake | place: Tanzania: Lake Tanganyika... | reverse complement strand
CAGATCTACAAGAGATCGAAATCTATGTTCGTCACTTCGATACAGCACCTGACACATTCCACATTGAAATTGCAGCTTTTGGGAATATGCAAGCTCTTTTACAAAAAAACCTTCCGCTTTTAGAGAAAATGATCGCTTCAAGAGTTAAAACAATGGATTGCCGATTCTCACCTATTTCTGTTGGCTCCCATAAGAAAAGAAAAAAGGTTGTGCAATCAACTTCTGTAGTATATTCTGCGAATTAATACGGCAAGAGATATGACCAAGATCACTGAGCACTGGATAAAAAAATTAGAGCCTGCATTACATGAAAAACTTGAGGAAAAATCTGGTGGATTGATCCCTCCTTTTGATTTTTCGACCTATTCAACAAAACTTTCAAGCAATTTGCATCTAAAGGATCTTCATATAGATAGCTCCATTTGCGAATGGAAAAGCTCTGAGCACCTAACGGTTGGATTTGGAACTATGCCCCAAATCTACGCTTTTGAGAGCCCTATTTTAAAAGGCGCTCTATTCTTGATTGTTGCAGAAAGAGATGTAGAGAAATTTGCATCATGGCTAGAGCCTAATACTTATCTATCAAAAGATTTAGCCAAAGGGGTCTTTGAGTATGCTCTATTAGAAGCGATTGACAGCTTGCAAAGTGTAGAGTTTTACAAGCCTTTTGTTTGCCAAATAACAAATCAAACTTTTGCTGAAAAAAGCTCTCTTTATGCAATTGATCTATCCTTTACTTATCAAGAAGAGATTCTTTGGGCCCGCTTAGCGCTTACTAAACAAGCATTTATTGAACTTAAGCGTCATTTTAGTTCACTTTCCTTCTCTTTAAGCTCACTGCCTTTATTTTCTGATCTCCCACTTGATATACATTTACATGCCGGAAATGTCAAATTGAGCCAAAGCGCTTTTGATAGCTTGATGCCAGGTGATTTTATCGTACTTGATGAGTCCTATTTTAGACCAAAGTCCCAAAAAGGTACTTTAGAACTTGCTGTGGCAAATATCCCCTTATTTCAAGTCAAACTTAAAGAGGGTCAACTCAAAATCCTCGATTTCACTTACGACTCTAAGGAGCCAATCATGGATGAAGATCCTGCGTTCGAAGAAGAAGATGCTCAGCAAGAAGACCTTCTAGAAGAAAAAGAAGAAGATCAAGAAATTAAAAATGAAGACTCTTCATTAGAAAAGGTCAAAGTTGAAGACATCCCTTTAACTGTTCATGTAGAAGTGAAGCGGCTAAAGATGACTCTTAAAGAACTGCAAAACCTCTTGCCAGGTGAAACAATTGCCCTTTCTTCATTAGGTCCAATTCAATCTGTCTATTTAACCGTGCAAGGGCATGCGGTTGCTGAAGGTGAACTATTAGAACTTTCCGACAATGTGGTCGGTGTAAAATTACACAAAATCTATAGATAATTATGGAAAAACGGGAATTTTATGAGCAAACAACCATCCCCTATGTTCCAGTACACTCTATAGAAGAAGAAGATATTCCGAAAAAAATCGGGCCTTACACCATTGAAAGTCTTCTTAGTAAGGGAAGCATGAGCTACCTTTACCTTGGTTTACATCCAGAAACTAAAGCGCCGCTCGCCATAAAAGCGCTTTTTCCAAGTCTTAGCGCCCATCAAGCTGTTGTCGATCAGTTCCTAAAAGAAGCAGAGATCATTGAGCTTGCAGATCATCCCAATATCGTAAAACTCTACAGCCACGGCAAATGGGAAAAAGGGCTTTATATTGCAATGGAATTTATCCATGGAGTCTCTTTAAAACAATTCATCCATCAACAATCTCTTTCTCTTAGAAGATCATTGGATATCGTTCTTCAAGTTTCATATGCGCTCTTGCATCTGCACACACACGGAATTATCCATAGAGACATCAAACCAGAAAATATTTTGATCACTGAATCTGGACAAATTAAGGTGATTGACTTTGGCATAGCTCGAATCCCTTTTTTAGAAAAATCAAGAGATATGGCTCAAAAAGGGAAAATGATCGGAACCCCTAGCTACATGAGTCCTGAACAAAAAAAAGATCCTGAATCTGTACTCTTCAATACAGATATTTATTCTTTAGGTGTTGTAGCTTATGAACTGATCATCGGAAAATTGAGCTTAGGACATATTGACCTTTCTTTAGTGCCAAAAAATCTTGCCTTGATTCTTCAGAAAATGCTTTCTTCGTCTTCTCAAGAACGCTACCAAGATATTGTCGATGTGATTACGATGATCTCCAATTATTTGATCTCTTCCGGCTTTCGCCAAGATCGAAGCTCAGAGGAGGAGAAAAAAGAATATCTCGATCAGCTTGAAAAAATAGAAAACATTTTCACACCAGCTCTGAGCCCCTCTTTTTTAGGTCTTGAAATCGGCATCGCAAAACCTTCCTCTTCTTCGGGTCTTTTTTACGATTTTATCAAACTCCCCGACAATTCCCATTTGATTATTCTAGCTTACGAAGAAGATCGCAATCTTGAAAGCATTGCACACCTTGCCTCTTTTAGAGGATCGTTTCGCACATTGATTGAACTCCACTTCCAAGAAAAAAAAATCGAAACATTTCACACTAGAGATTTTTTAGCCAATCTCAACAAAATATTAGCCAAAGATCAGCTGCAAGCCCCCTTGCATTTTTGTTTGATCCACCTATTTCCATTAACAAATGAATTTGCTTTTTGCTCCTCTGAAAAACAGACTGTTTGGCACATTGGAAGAGATTTAGGAAAAGTGCGTCTTTTAAACAATCTAGGAAGCGCTCTTGGGAAAAATAGTGCTGCAGATTTTTTAACCACACAAGATAACTGGCAAGAAGGTGATCAAATCATCTTGCACACAGTTTTTGAAGAAAACTCTAAAGAAGAAGATCTACTCTCTTTATTGCAAAAAAACAAAAATCTTTCCCCGAAAGCTCTAGCAGAAATGATCCAAAGCACTCTTTTACCAAAAGAGCTCATTTTGACTTTTCAACGAATAGATTAAAAACATTTCTTTAAAATTTTTAATTGTAATAGATTCATTAGATAAAATGTGATATAATATTGCTTTATTTTTGCAATAAGGCTTTTTATGTCATTTTATAATGATGCTATAAACAATGATCACCAAACAGCCTATCAATACATTTTGCAAGGAAGAGCGCTTAGCGAAGCAGATACGTTAAGAGGCCGTCTTGATCTAGCCGGTGAAGATCGAGATATTCCTTATCGTATAGCGACTGCTTGTTTATTGTCTTCTGATGAAGAGCTTCATCAAGTAATCAACGAGTGGATTTTGACAAGAAGCGCGTTAACAAAAAATTCCTTTACAGAGCCTCTGTACGATGATTTTAGTATCACAGCGATCACAAGAATGGTACTACAATGCCAAAATCTTTCCGAAGAAGCAAGAGCCCACGCTATAGATCATTTATTAAAACTTGAAGGGGAAAATCCCCAAACGGGTCTTCCTCTTTTTTGGGGACATTTTAGGATCGGCAGAAATTCAGAAAATCACGAACTGATGATTCTCAGCGCTCAATTTTTCAAAAATCGCTTAGCAGGTATTGACAATTGTCAAGTAGAAGCAAAACTTCTATGGACTTTACAAGATATCCTCGATCTCGGCCTTCGCGAATATAACTCCATTCCTTACATTGGCTATACTGTGAGCGCGCTTTTAAACATCTATGATTTTGGATCAGATGAAATGAAGGCTCTAGCTAAAGAAATACTCGACAAAATATTTACTGATTACATGCTTAGCAGTTGTGATTACAAAATATTTCCTGACTTTTCAAGACAAGCTAGAAAAGTGCAAAATGATGCTCTTTATTCCGATAATTCCTTAGAGCCATTTTTACGTGTTTGGAATAACGACCCGCTCTCTAGTGTATTAGAGCGCCACAGTAAACGGATTGCAGATGCAATACACACTAGCTATCGCCCGCCTGTTTTAGATCTGCAAGAGGGTGTGTATGTCGCAAAAAGAAGAAACAATTCCCTTTGGCAAGCTGTAGCAGAAATTGTAATAAAGGCTGTTTATGCAATCTTTGGCTGGCCAGATCCGGGCCCCATTTCTTATTCGCTTTTCGGAGGATTTTTTGTAGCGGCTAGAAAAAATTTTTATATACCGCAAGAATCAGGAAAATCAGAGAAAAGCTCCTTTGTACTCACAGGAGGAACAACAACGAGTTCTTGGTCACATTTTTGGCCGCAAGAGCAAGTATCAAGACCTCCCATTTTTTTATCACAATCTTCTAAACAAACTGTTTTGACAGATACAGCTTACATAGCAAATAGATCAGAAAAACCAGGACTAGAGGCGCAAAAAAGAAACAACTCTTGTATCGATGACTGCTTTATGGCAGCTCAAGCTCCTATACAATTGCCAGAAGATGCAGAAATTCTTGCCGGTAATCTTACAGATGGAGCAATCGTTGAATTGCAATTAGGAGTTCGTGCATTTGTAAAAAGCTCTTCAGAATGTAGTTTGATGGCACTTTTTCCAAATTTGGATCCAGATAAAACACTTCAAGAATGGCAAGAAGAAGATTGTGATGCACTACTACAAACAATTTTATCCAATAACGACGAGATGAAAAATTGCTTTGTGTTTCCTGATAGCCAAAGAAGAGTTGAATTTGATATCCATGCTCCAAGACATCTATGGGCAATTACATCTAGAGGTCAAGCAAGAGATGCAAAAAATTGGAGTTGTTGGTTAGAAAAAATGGAAATTGACGAAGAACAAATCTAAACAAGTTTTCTTACAAAACAAAATGAAATTTTTTACAAAAAAATGTATAAAAATTTCTTTGAAAAATTTGATTTTTTTTGAAAATTTGAACGAAACCTTCTCAATATGAGTGAGTTTTTTCTTTAAAGAAAAAAGTTTGCATAAATGTGATTCATATCTTAGGATGTGAAAAATAGTATGTATAACAAGCCCAGGCTCATTTACAGTTTATTGTTTCTCTCTTGGCTTTGTATGCCAATAGTTTTTTCTGCTGAAAAAACAAAAGAGGGTTACACAATTAACTTTGATAACGTCAATATCAAAGAGTTCGTCCGTTTTATCAGTAAAATCGGAAAAGTGAACTTCTATTTTGATGAGCAAGAACTCAATTTCAATGTAACCATTGTTTCAGAAGAAGAAACCAGTCTTTCAAATGTCATTTCTGCTTTGGTGCAAGTTTTACGTATTCACGACATGCAGCTTTTACAAGAAGGTCAAAATTACATCATTCATAAACGAAGTGATGTAAAGCAAATACCAAGAGTTGTATCTTCTCAAAATCCTCTTCAAGAGGGAGAACATCCGGCGATTATTACTAAAGTATTCCAGATCGAAAACGGCAATCCTACAAGAATGGCCTCACTTATCTCCCCTCTTTTATCGCTTCAAGCCCAAGTGGAAGTATCTGCTGACACACGCCAATTGATCATTACAGATACAAGCGCTAGCATCAATAATGTCTCTTTACTTTTAAAAAGCATCGATACTGTAAATAGTACAATTGGGATGTATAGCTATGTAGCAACTTCAGCTGATGTAGTGACTTTAGCAGCTACTGCTACTGATATCGTAAAGCTTCTTGCAACAGAGACTCCTACTTTGCTCATTCCGCAGCCTCAAACAAATACGATTTTTGTTGTTTCAAGCGCTGCATTTTCTGATAAAGTACTCAATATATTAGCGCAGCTAGATGGTCATCAAGGTTCAGCTAAAAATCTCGACGCGACCAATACTCTCAACTATACCATTCAGCAAGGCACCCCTGAATCGATCATCAAATCGTTAAAAGATTTGATTGCCCAGGCGCAAGATCAGGGATTTGATACTACCTCATTAAACAGAGTAGTTGAAAAAGCGCAGTATGTAGCTAGAACAAATTCTCTTGTTTTTGTAGGCACAGAAGCTGATCTTACTGTAATTAAAAAATTTTTAGAAAGCATCTATCAAGCAGCTGTCGCTTCCTCTTCTTTTTATCTTTTCAATGCAGGCGAAATACCTATCCAAGAGCTCATCACGATTTTGCATGAAATCACAGATCATTCAGCAAAAGATGGCATACTCAATCCCGCTTTGATGAATAGCATTACAAATGCAAAAGTACTGCCTCAAATCAATTCGATGCTGTTTGTAGGTGATGCTGCAACGTTAAACGATCTAAAATCCTTGCTTGCATCCATACAGATTTCTTATAACGAAGAAATCCAGATTTCAGGACCGATGCGTTTTTGGATCTACCAGATCAAGAATGCACAAGAAGAGCAGATTAGAAAGTCTTTACATCAGCTAGCTGACTCTTTAGAGATTAGCAATTACACAGACAGCTCGTTGATCGAAGCGATTGACAGCATGCAGTGGATCAAATCGACAAATTCCTTGATTTTTACAGGTCACGATAAAGCGTTAATTGAGCTACAAACGATTCTTCCAAATTTTGATATTTCTCCAGATCTTTCAAAAACAGCTCTCAATCAAATCAGCCCAAGCACAAACTTTATTGCCTTCAGACCGCAAATGGTATCTCCTCTATATGTAGTAGATGCATTGCACTCTTTAGCAAAAAATTTAGAAGAAGCGCACTTAGCATCGCCTGATCTACTCAATACTCTTAAATCTAGCCGTCTTGATAAAACTTCTGATCAAGTAATTATCACAGGAACTCCTTCTTCTCTTGAAAGAGTGAATGTAATTTTAACAGATCTTGATCAAGAACATGGCTCTACCCTTCACCAGAAAAACACGTTTACCGTTCCTATCAATTTTGCGAACAAATCGATCATTGAAAATAGCTTGAATGATTTTGCACGCTCATTGCCACAAAATGATACAGCTGTAGAAATGATCAAAACCATGCGCTGGCTTCCTGATTCACAAATGCTTGTTTTCCAAGGAAGCGCTGCTGACATGAACAAAATACGTGCTGTGATTGAGCGTGTCGATGTTAAAGCAAGTAGCGGAACGACCTCCACTTTTAACGTAGTAAAGCTTGAAAATGCGAAAGGAAACGTTGTGATCGAAGAGTTGAAATCGACTGCAAAACGCCTTTCTATGGATGGGCACACTCCTCGCTCTTTAATTGATACTCTAAACTCTGCTACTTGGAATCCTAATTCAGGGACCATCCTTTTAACAGGAACCAAAGGAGATATCGATCAAGCAAAAGAGCTAATCGCTACTTTTGATATCATCTCTCGCGATCCGAGATCAGGCCAGGCAACCACAACATTTGCGGTGGTAAAAATTATCAATGCAAAAGGCAGCACTGTTGTTGAGGAGTTAAAAATAACAGCTAAGCGCCTTTCTCTTGATAGCCAAACGCAACGCTCACTAATCGACACTCTCAATTCTGCTACTTGGAATCCTAACTCTGGAACAATTTTACTCACAGGAACTAAAGCAGATATAGACCAAGTTAAAGAGCTAATAGCAAATTATGATGTCGCATCAGCTCCTATTGAAGGAACCTATACTGATCTATACAAGTTAGAATATATCACTCCTGAAGAAGCAAAAACGCTGCTTTTGGGAATTGCAGAACATGCGATCGCTCAAGGAAAAAATGATTTCACTAAGCAGCTTTCAGACACGATTGATACAATACGTGTGGTTCCAAATACCAACGCGATCCAGTTCGTAGGAACACCTGCTGTAAACAAAAAAATTGAAGATTGGCTAAAAACATTAGATACACCTGCTAATGCGCAAGGTAGAGTCAAACAGATTTCAGGAACGTCATTCTTTATCTATCAGGTAAAAAACACCACACCTCAAGATCTATTAGCCCATCTACAAATGATTGCTAAGGATTTAACTCAGCAGGTAAAAAAAGCAGGGCCTAATATCGATAGTTCAGCGGATATTGCTGTGATTAACACCATTGAAGGAGCTAGGGTATTGCCTCCTCCGCAAAATGGAATTGTCTTTACAGGCTCGAGTGCTGCTTTAGCAAAAATCCAATCGATGCTTTCTTATCTCGATGTGGGAGGAAAGCCGCAAGCTCCTAGAGAGGCTCCTGAAGGCTATCAGATTTATTCTCCTAAGCAAGTTCCGGGCAACGATTTGATCCAATATCTCAAGCACTTTGAGCAGCAGCTTGTTGCTTCCGGCGTTCAAGAGCAATCGATGTCTGAAGTGATTGATCACCTCACATATGTTGAAAAAACCAACTCGATTATTGTATCAGGGGCCAATAGTGCAGTACAAAAAGTGATGGCTTTACTTGAGCGCTTTGATGTCTCCGGAGGAGCCGCTCCTCAAGGAGAACAAGCTATAGAGATGATCGCTCCCGATACAGGCTTTTTGAATTACAAAATCCAGTTCCATAATGGATCAGACATTGTCGAAGCTTTAAAAGCGATCGGGCAAGATCTTAAATCTGGCAAAGATGGCAAAACACAAACCTTGATGGAAGCGATCCAATCTGTACAGTGGATCCCTGTGACAAACTCATTGATCGCTTCTGGCGAGCCTAAAATTTTGACAAAAGTCAAAGAGCTAATCGAAAGTATCGATCAGCCATTAAAGCAGGTTTTTATCGAGGTCTTGGTTCTTGAGACTCATATTACCGACCTTCTTGATTTTGGACTACGCTGGGCAAATCACGGGGCATACAATGATCAGCTGGCTTGGGGTCTTGGTAATTTCCCGCAAAATGATGGAGCTTCAAGCTTTGCAGCAGCCATTCCCAAAATCAATGGCAAAGTTGGCCCTAAAGGATCTGATATACCAGTAGTAGATGCCGGCTACCTTGGAGTGATTGGAGATATTATCACCTTTAAAGGCAATGCCTACGCAACACTTGGATCTCTTTTGACAGCGATTAAAAGTGATGGAGATATTACTGTAGTACTTAGCCAAAAAATTATCACTCAAGATAACCGCAATTCCAAAATCTTCGTTGGTGATAACGTTCCATTTACAGGATCGCTAGTTACTACAGCAGGTTTAAGCCAAACGACAAACGCAAACCTTGAATACCGCAACATCGGCGTTACCTTGAGTATCACCCCGTTTGTGGGCAATAATGGTGTTGTCACATTAGACATCGATGAAGAAATCTCTGAAGAAGAAAATACAGGATCTACATCAGGAAACTCTGTAAATAGCCAGTCTGTAAACGGCATTCGCACATCAAAAACTAGCATGATGACTAGAGCTCATGTTCCTGATCGCCATTTCTTAATCTTAAGTGGAATGATCAGAAACAGTACAACACGTCTAAAGTCTGGAATACCATGTCTTGGGGGCTTACCACTTATTGGCGCCGCATTTAGTGAAATTCAAAAGGTGACAGAAAAGAAAAATGTGATTATCTTTGTGAAACCGCATATAGTTGATTCTCCACAGATCTATGAGCAAATTACAAGACAACAAGAATTACTTTTTGGCAGCTCATCACAGTCTAACCAAGAAGATTTCCAAGCTGGAATCGAAATTGTCCGCTCTCCGGACGATGAAGAGTATATTTCTAACGATTAGTCTATCACTAATCTGTTGCCAGCTCTACTCTGAAAGCACCGTAAAACTTGATTATTCTCTACAAGACAAGTACCTTCTTGAATTAGAGCACCCTTTTTCTCCGCTAACAGCCGATGAAATGCTTTCTGACTGGGGAAAAGAATATAAAATAGCGCAGCACTTTGCAAAAAAACTCGATCTATATCCGGCCATCTTGTCGTTTAGAAGAGCAGAAGCGCTTGTACCCCCTTTTGATAGCCTTAGATTGAGAGAAATTCAATACAACATTTTATTTTGCTACTACATCGGCAAAAAATATGTAGAAGTAATCGATGCTTTTGAGCACTCAAGCTTAGTGCATGCAGATGACACTTTTGTGGCATATAAAGATCTTCTTGCCATGCTTTTTGATGCATACCACAAAACCAAGTCTATGGAAAAAGCAAAATGGATCCTCAATGTCATGCAAAGACATTTTCCTAGTGAAGGAAGAAGGCTTGTACTTACTCAATCAATTTATGACAAAGAGACCTTCTCCCTTAAAGAATTATCGTCTGATAATACAGCAAAACTCTGTCTAGAAGATATTTTGGCAACTCTTTATCACAAGAAAAAGAGCGAGACAGAAGCAGGAGCGCTCTATCTAATCTCTCATGCCTATGAAAATTTTGAAGAGGATTACAACCTTTCAGAAAAGTTTAGCCCTGTATTAGCTGAACAAGTTAAATACCTTTCGCAATACGCAGCAGCGCAAGAAGGGATCAATTCTTTACTCTCCAATTACGATGCACTAAAAAAATCCCCTAGGACTGCCGCTATGTTGAATGCTGCTTTACCGGGAGCGGGATATTTTTATTTAGGTCAAAAACAAACAGCTATTACCTCTTTGCTCATCAATTCTCTTTTTATTTTTACTACCGCGCACTTCATTAAGGAAAAAAATATTCCTGCAGCAATCCTAACGGCAAGCTTTGAAATGGGCTGGTATGTTGGAGGAATCCAAGGGGCCACAAAAGCTGCAGATTTTTATAACCAAAGGCTTTATGAGCAATGCGCCCACAAGCAAATGGTCGCTCACCGCCTTTATCCTAGTTTGATGCTTAGTTATGGTTTTTAGTATCTATGTTTTTTTAGCTTTAGCTGGCTATCATGAACCTTTTGGCAAAGATGTGGATTTGATTGAGCATATCGAAGCGCCCATCCAAATCACCCCTAAGCCAAAAGAAGATCCCCTTTCTGTGATTACAGAATTTTTGATAGGTGTTCATCAAAAACACCTTTCCCCTACTACAGGCCCAAGGAGCAATTTTAGGCCGACAAGCTCCAAATATTTCTCTCTTGCGATCAAACGGCACGGATTTTTCAAAGGATTTTTACTAGGCTGCGATCGCCTTTTACGTGAAAATGGAGATCCTTGGTGTTATGAGACCATCATCATTGATGATGTAAAATACAAATTTGACCCTACGATTAGCGACTAATTACCCCTCTTTCCAAAAAATATTTTTTGCTTAATATTTTTTTAAGTAAACGTATGTTGCAAAGAGAGCTCTTTTCTCTTATACTATTTGCCATATGGAAAAAAATAGCGTACAAGGCATCAAAATAGCCATCATCGGACGTCCTAACGTAGGCAAGTCCGCCCTTTTTAACCGCATAGTTGGCAGACGCCAAGCTATCGTAGACGATGCCGAAGGGATCACTAGAGACAGAGGCTACGCTATAACCAATTTTTTTGGCACCACACTTCAATTTATCGACACTGGTGGTATCGCAAGAGACAAAACACTCCCTTTTAGAGAAAGTGTCAAAAAGCAAGCTGAAATCGCGATGAAAGAAGCGGATGCGATCATCTTTGTGATCGATCATCGAGTAGGCGTAACAAAAAGCGATGAAGAGGTCGCTCACATACTCCATACACTAAAAAAACCAGTATTTGTAGCGCTCAACAAAGTAGATATCGAACAGCGCTCTTTAGACCTCACAGAATTTTATACATTGGGCTTTGATCAACATTTCACAGTTTCTGCTGTGCATGGCCACTTTATCACAGAAATGGTTCAAGCGATTGTTGATCGTTTCCCTACACTTCCTTCTATTATCGAAACGGTAAAAGCTACACGTGTTGCTGTGATTGGAAAGCCGAATGCTGGAAAATCTACTCTTATCAACACTCTTTTAGGAGATGAGCGCGTAGTTGTTAGCGAAATTCCGGGGACAACACTCGATAGCGTCGATGTAGAAGTTACATGGAAAGAGCGCCCTTACATCTTTGTCGACACCGCCGGTCTTCGTAGAAAACATAAAGAAAATGAAGTATGCGATAAATTTTCTAGAATCCGCACAGAGCAAGCGATCGAAAGAGCCGACATCTGTATTTTAGTTCTCGATTCTGCTGCAGGGCTTACTTCCCAAGAAAAGTCT
>Ga0194123_10006626_pt1 | contig 11879 bp, 10 predicted proteins | sample TA2MahsurfametaG_5_FD_155479 | JGI IMG/M metagenome (GOLD analysis project Ga0194123, IMG submission 155479) | Freshwater microbial communities from Lake Tanganyika, Tanzania - TA2015023 Mahale A surface | ecosystem: Environmental > Aquatic > Freshwater > Lake | place: Tanzania: Lake Tanganyika... | reverse complement strand
TAATAAATTGAAGGATTTTTTGCATCAACACGAGGTGAGTAAGGACGCGCCTTATACTCATACGTCAATTATTGGTGGAAAATATTTTATTGCGGATAATGAATTGGATGAGTTTCATTCGATATATGAGGAACAGATTTTTAAGAAAAATCGTAATTCATTTTTGACTGAGAAACATCTTGAGAATTATTCTAAGATGTGTATTGATATTGATTTACGTTATAGTGAGAATGGACCAAGAATTTATACATTAAATTTTATCAAGGAGGTAATATCTTATTATCAGGATGGGATAAGAGCTGTTATGAGCGAGGAGCCGAATTCAGCGCAATTATTGGCTTATGTATTTGAGAAGGATCATCCGGAGTATGATGAGGAAAAGAAGGTTTTGAAGGATGGGATACATATTATGTTTCCATTTACTTGTATAAATTATCGTGCGCAACATTGGATTCGAAAGAATGTTATTGAGCGTTTGAAGGATCATCCTGAATTATCGACTTGTATTGCACCGATAGAGAGTGTATTTGATGATTCTGTTATTGAAAGAAATAATTGGATTATGTATGGAAGCAAGAAGAATGAAAAATCGCAATCATATAAGTTAACTTATATATTTGATTTGGAGTTGGATGAAAATACTATTCCAGAGGATAATTTGCAGTTATTGAAATTATTATCGATAAGAAAACGTTTTACTGAGACACAAACAATAGTTGATACTATTTTACAGAATGAAGCAAAAGTAAGAGAAAGTATTATGGAGGCTGAAACTCAATTACAGATGATGACTGATACTATGGTATTGGAAACACGTCAGAGAAAATCTAAGCCGTATATGAAAACATTGTTATCCTTATTAAAGAAGCATCGCGTGAATGACTACAACGAGTGGTTTCGTATTGGTGCGTTATTATATAATGAGGGAGAGGACAATTTGGATGTATGGAAGGAATGGTCTTCAACGTCTACGAAATACAATGAGTCACATTGTGACAAACTATGGAATGAGACTTATCCGAGATATCCGGAGGAGAAGAGAATACATTTGGCATCATTGCAGAAGATGGCTCGAGAGGATTCTCCGAGTCAATATTTTACTGAGATGGAGCCACATCAGAAGGAGGATGATTTGATGGACAAAATAAATAATTCTTTGAGAAATACGGATTATGAATTTGCGCAATTAATTCATCACGTTTTGAAAGATAAATATCGTTTTTCAAGAGGAAAATGGTATTTATTTGAAGGTCATCAATGGAAAGTAATTGAAGATGAACCAATTCAATTAAAAAACGATATGATTGTTATTATTGGAGGTTTATTGTTCAATTATAGTTCGATGTTGACGTTGAAAATTGCGAATTTGCAGGCGAAGAATGGAGTTCCGTTACCAGAGGGTGATCCTTTATTGGTTAGAAGGACTGCATTGGAGAAGACGATTGCGAGATTGAAATCGTATACAACAAAGACGACGATTGTGAATGAGAGTAAGTTGTTATTTAATGATAATAACTTTTTCAAGGAATTGGATATGAATATTTATTTGTTGGGATTCAATAATGGAGTGTATGATTTGAAGGAGGGTAAATTCCGCAAGGGAGAGCCTGATGACAAAATAAGTTATTCAACTGGATATGATTACACTGATAAATTGAATATGGAGACAAGAAAGACGATTATGGATTTATTTGAGAATTCATTACCGAATGCGAACGTAAGGGAATTTATGTTAACTTTTTTTTCATCTACATTAATTGGTAGGAATAAGAATGAGTTATTTGTGAATTTGGAGGGAACAGGAGGTAATGGAAAAGGTGTGATTACAACTTTGCATGATTATGCGATGGGAGATTACGCTGGAACTTTGGATAATGCATATTTGACAAATGTATCTAGTTCACAAGAGTCACATAATTCGAAGTTGATTAGTGTATTTAAGAAACGTTATGTGCAGGTGAATGAACCTCCGAAAGGAAAGATATTGAATCAGGATTTCATTAAGGAATTAACTGGAAATGATAAGATTCAAGTGAGAAAGGCACATGCAGCTGATCCCGAAATATGTGATGTTCCAATGTTTAAATTGGTTATGTTATGTAATAAGATGCCGAGAATAGAGGAGACACACGATGGAGGATTTCGAAGACGATATAAAGGAATTAATTTTCCGAATTTATTCGTTGATAGAGAACCGACAAAACCAAATGAATTTCGAGCGGATCCTAATATAAAGATGAAATTCAAGGATGATATACGTTTTAGACAACAATATATGATTATATTGATGGAATATTTAAGACGTTATATTGAGAATGGAGAGAGGATAACTATTCCTGCTGAAGTTGATCAGAATAGTCGTAATATTTTGCAGACACAGGATTATTATTCAGAGTTTGTGAATGAACGAATTGAGATAACGAAGGAGGAAATGGATTATGTGACGAATGGAGATTTATATTTGTCATTTAAGGAGTATTATTCGAAGTATATAGGTAGCTCGAGAGGAAAATTGGTATCATCGACTGAGTTTATAGGAATTATGAAACAGACATTTAGTATTTTTGGTGTGGAATTCAGAACGAATATTAAAACCAGAAGTGTTAAGATGGAGAAGGGTTTCATAGGTATAAAATTGGCGGATATTGACGCTTGATGCGAATATTTTAGTAATTTAAATTGTGATTATTATAAAATGGTATTTTCATTATTTAGAGGGGAAAACAAGAATGAGGAAAAAGCAAGTCCAGTGAAAAATCAAATTATAAGTTTAGAAAGTAGTTTTCCAAAAGTGAAGCCATTAATAGTTCATTGTTGTCATCATAAAACGGGGACAGTTGTTATGGATAAAATTTTTAGAGCAATATCTAGTCAATTTGGATTGAAATATCAATATTGTCCTCAATCTAATTTGGAGAGTGATACTGATATATGGTTGGATGATCATAGTCACATAGATTTTAGTAGAATTGATAGACCGATTAAGGGAACACATATGATAAGAAACCCATGTGCGATTATAGTGAGTGCATATGAATATCATAAACAGACAAATGAGCATTGGGCTAATCGTAAGTTGAAGGCGATGAAGAATGTGTCTTATAAGGATGTATTGAATAGTTTGGATTTTGAGAAGGGGATGGAGTTTGAGATGAAGAATGCATATTATGTGGAGAGTAGTAAGAATACGATAGCTGATATATATAATTGGGACTATAGATTACCAAATTTTTTGGAGTTAAAGTATGAGGATTTGATGACAAATTATAATGGGACAATTGCGAATATGTTTAAACATTATGGATTTAGTAGGAATATGATAGATGCTGGTGTGGAGATAGCAGCAAAATTCAATTTAAGAAATAGGCCTCCAAGTGATTTGGAGAATAATTTGCATATAACTAATAAGAATTTGGATTTGGATAAATGGAAGGAGTATTTTTCAAATAAATTTATATCTGAAGTTTTTATTAAGAATTATCCAGATGATTTATTTGAGAAAATTGGATATATAACTGATAATTTAGAATCAGTATCCAATGTAAAAGTAGTAAATAATTTTGGAGCTAGATATAAACATAATGATAAGATATGGAAGAATTATAATGGCGAGAATATGTTTGTGATAGCGTAATAAAATGTAAAAACAATTGTTATAATATATATGAAACAGTATGATTCATATATAATATTAGGTTGTCATTTTCCGGTTGGGTGTATAAAATTGATAATGGAGAATAGCACATTAAAATATTTTAATAGTAAAATAAAAATTTCTCATAATTGTGAGATATTAGAGGTGGAGACACCTTTAACAGATGATAAAACGTATAAAACGTATTATTTAAAAATAAATATTGAACAATCAGAGCAATCTATAATTAAATTGGATAAATTAGATTATGATAAAAATAAATATAGAGCATTGTTAGAGATATTTGATATGGAATATATGGGTCCTTATTTGATAAGTATACCAGTTGTAAGAGATTTACCTAACTATAAGTAGAAATATGTTGATATGGATGTTTATGTATAATTGAATAGAATGTTATCATCCAAAATATAAAGTTAATAAAAAGAGTGAGGGCAATAATATTTGATTGATTGCGAATGTATACATTAAGAATAAAGAATGTTAAGACTGAAGAAATAATGATAAAATAGAGGTAGAAATAAATGGATTTATCTTGATATATATGTAGATGGGAAAGATTTGATTCATTAATATTTATTGGAGTGATGTTGGTATATTTTTTAATTATATTACAGAGATGATTATTTTCGCAATATATATTTTTGATGTTTAGTTTAGGGATGAGATTTTGGATGAAATTATAATTATCAAATTTTTGTAGATTAATGATGATTGCGTTTTCGGGGAATATTTTGGTGGAGAAACTAAATAGATTGGATGTAAAATAAATTTTGTCCATAAATTATTTTGTATAATAAATATAGATAATGAACAAATATCTTAAAACTTTTTTAAAAAATGCTATCCTAAGTGGAATTTTCATGGGATTTACAATAATGTTATTGGAATATAAGTTTGTTAAATTAAGTGGATTTGTTTATGGAGCTATGCCATTTGGATTTTTGTATATATTGATTGTTTACTTTTTTAAGAATATTGATCGTAGTCAAAAAGTTCACAATCTACTTCATTTTACAAGTTATTCTATTGTAGGAGGTGTAATGTTTTGTGTTATAATGGGTGCATATCACTATACACTTAAATTTACATCTAGTTTTATATGTTCAACTTTAGCTTTAATTTTAGCAAGTATTGTTAGCGTTATTTTAGTTTTTTGCAATGTTCCACATATAAATTAATTATTCATTATGTGCATAAAGAAAAATAACTTGTAATGCACCAGTTCTTCCAATACGATTTCCTCTTCCAATAATTTGTTTAATATTATCGTCAGACATTTTGTGCATAATGATGATAATATCTGTTTTTTCGATATTAAGACCACTACCGCAGAATCTGGCATTAAGGAAAAGATTTGGTATTTCTCCGGTATTGAATTTATCAAGTAAAGAAGAAATATGTGAATTAGAGCCTTTAAGTGGAGATAATTTTGGTCTGCCAACTTTTGTGAATGCTTCAGAAATAGTATCTATATTACCTTCATGATCTGAAAAGATTAGAATCTTTTTATCATTAGTAATTTCATTTTTAAGAAGATATTCAAGATTTTCTGTTTTCGTATGTTCTTTAAAATCCCATTTATTTATTTTTGGTGGTTCAATTGTTTCAATTTTCTTTTCACCAACAAAAATTAGTTTAGTTAAATCCAATTTAGTTCGACATATTGGGCAATTCACAATTCCATATTTTTTCTTTTGATAATCATAATATGATGTAATACTTTCAAGTTCGAATTTATTTTTGCAACATTCAGTAATGACTGGATTAACAATATCTGTGTGCAGAATAGGGTCCATTTCACTTTCTGAAATTCTTATTCTCACATTGTTAATTTTCTCTTGTAAAGATGCAATTTTATCTTTCGCTTTATTTAATGCTTCAGTTTTAGTTTGTTCAGATGCATAGTGCATTTGTTGTTTAGCATTATACATAGTTTTCGCATTTTCAAGTTCTTTTTCAAGATTTGAGCATAAAACTTGAATAATATTTGATTCACTAACTGTTTCAATCCCAAGATAATTAACTACACCTTGTATATCTTCTGCGAGTAACATATTTTTGACTTCTTGGTTAATAATACCGTCGAAAATGTTAATAATGACAGAGGCCTTACAAAAAATTGTTCTTTGAACAGGTGAAGGTAATTTAAGACTAGAATCAATATATGAATCGTTGTTTTTGATAGTGATGTAGTCTTGATATTGTTTAGACATAATCCAATATGAGTCGATTGTATCACGAACAAATCCATTATTTCTGTGATGACAGATATCTTTAAGGGATGAAGTGATAAACCAAACAAAATTGGAGCGAAGTCTTGTGGAATTGGGAAGATGCAATGAATGAACTTCGTCGATAAAAATACGACTTACGTTTTTGTTAATACAAATTCTCCAACAATCGACGAAAACATTCCAAACGGTGCTACTAATTAAATAGACTTTTTTGTTTGTGAGTTCATTAAGAAGAGTTTCTTTTTCTTCGAAATTTAATGAATTAGTTTTCTCTAATATTTCATCTACTTCACTATCACTGGAAGTTAATTCAACGCCGGTATTTTTAAGTTCATGATATTTTTTCATCTTTTTCTCTATAACAGCAAATTCCTTCTTTGAACCAACAAATTCACAATCAAGGTTAGTATAAGTATTTATATAACCTTTCCATTGATTAAACAAATTATGTGGAACAAGAATAATATTTGTTGAACAACTGTAATTGTTTGTGCTAACTTTTTTGAAAGCGAAAACAAGACTATTTTTTTCAGCACTGATTACACGGTCAAAATTTACACAAGGATTATTAATAATAAGTCCTAATGCCACAAATGATTTACCTGAACCGACTTTACAAGCGATAATTCCAAAATTGACAAAAAGGTCGCGATAGGGTTTAACATCTTCTTCTTTGTAGAGAGAGTTGTAGTTAGTAATATTTTCTTCCCAATTAATGCGGAAACCATTATTGGCTTCTAGAATTTGTGCGTGATAAATTGCGGTTTTTTGGTGATTCATTAATTGGATTGATAATCCAGGGATGTTATCACTTTTAGGGTGAATATCATCTAAATTATTAAAACGATAATCAAAATTAATGATTTCCATATTAGTATTTATCATGGAATTAATTATATAAAAATTCAATTTTTTTTTAGTTAATTATAATATGTCAGAAAAAATAAATAATTTAGTCGCAGGGAGTTCCGCCGGATTATTAGAAGCAATAATCACTTGGCCATCAGAAAATATCAAAACACAAATGCAATTTTTTAATCAAAGGCTATCATTTATGCAAACCGCTAGTAATATATATGGGAATCTCGGTTTTAAAGGGTTTTATAGGGGAATAACACCGGTTTTAGCTTTTAATATACCCAAAGTAGCATTAAGATTTTATTCATTTGAATATTTTTCAAAAAAGATGATTAATTGTGACAAAAATTTAAGAACTATTTCATCTGGCTTTTTAGCAGGTTTTGTTGAATCTACATTTATAACTGTTCCATCTGAAACAATTAAAACAAAAATGATTAAAAATCCTTCTTTAACTGTATGGCAGACGATAAATAAAGGAGGATTATATCAGGGATATATACCAACTGTTGCTAGACAGTCTTTAAATCAGGCGAGTAGATTTTTTTTTTATCAACATTATAAAGATTTGGTAGAGAAGAGAGGTAAATTTACGAATTTGAATTCATTTATTGGGGGAGTTGGAGCAGGATGTTTTTCAGTGGTTGTTTCTACTCCTGCAGATGTTTTAAAAACGCAGATGCAGGAGGGAGGAAAACATAAGATTAATTTTTTAATAAAACATATATATAAAGAAAATGGAATTCTGGGATTCTGGAGAGGAAGTTTAGCTAGATTGTTAAGAGTTGCACCAGGACAAGGAGTAATGTTTTTGACGTATGAGTATGTAAATAAATTATTGAAAAAAATATAATATTTTTAAATTTATGGTTATAAAAATATTTTACAAAAATGGGATATATAATTATACGGAAAATGTAGTAAAGAAAGATTATGCAATTTATACAAATAATGATTTTAATTTTGTGAAGAAAACAGATTTTGTAGAAAATGGAAAAATAAGTATAAATGATTTTAATTCTAATTTTTGTTTAAAAAAGAATGATAAATGTAATAGAGATATAAAAGATAGTTTGATTTCAAGAAAGAGAAGGAAAGACTTGAATACTTTAAATATTTATATTATATTGTATAAAATTTTATTGTTTATGCCAAAAGATAAATCTGAATTTTATGGTGGTGCATATAGTAAAATAGATTTAATAAATTTAATAAAATTCATTGTTGCATTAATTTTCACACGCTATAAAGTAGAAGCAGTAAAATTATTAAGGAAAATGAGGGAAGAATCATTTTTTGAAATTCCTAATCCTATGGATGATTATTATTTTATGGATGTTCAGTTCAAGTATATAAATTTATCTACTCATATAAAAATTCCATATATAATTAAATTATCCAAGAAATTTTATGATTATTTGAATAAACAGAATAAGTTAAATTATGGATTATTGATGAATTATAATAAAAAGATAATAAATAAAAATGAAGTGAAGGGATTTTTTCAAGAATTTGGGAAATCATATTTTGAAACTGCTATAGATATGCCTAATTTTGAATTAAAACCCATTCCAACAATTAAAATGGAAGATACTTTTTTTATGGATTTATTGAAACAGGAAGCAGTTGAATTCAGTAATAGTAATAATATTAAATTAATGGATACACCAATTATATGTAAAAGTCAGTTATATAATAAATCGGATGTGATACAAATAAATTCTAATAATAATTTTGGGATAGTGATAACTGATTTGAATGAGTATTACGTAATTATATTCGATTTGGTTATAAAGGAATTTATATGTGTTAATATATGCCTAATCAATAAAAGAACAAATATGGATTTATCCAATTATTTTTCTTCACAGATACCATCGGTTAATATAAGTAATAATAATTTTTCAAGTAAAACTGTTTTTATACACTGCCATGGACATTTATCGGTATCTGAATTATTATTTAAAATACCAAAAGACGTTAATATAATAACTTATAGTAGATATGGTGAAAAATTGATTATGGAACAGATTAATAGAATGAAAGTAGCTTCATTTAAGAAAGAGAGATTAGCAGATGTATTATTTTGTGGTAAAGAACCACATATATATAGGGGAACAGATAATTTAGTTTTTTGGGATCATACATTATATTTTGATCCAACTGCTGTTTATTCAACTGGTATTTATTCAACGGATAAGACATTAACAGGATTTTTGATGGCGGAGGAGATGGATGAGAAGATAAAAAATATACCAAATAGAATTAAAGGGGTATTAAAAGAAGGACAAGATTATTGGTTAGATAGCTCGATATTGAAGAAGAGAATGGGAGAAAAAAATTATTTGGATTTGAAGGAAATCTGCAAGAATAAAATGGACATAGGAATAGAATTATCTACAATTATGAAGATAATATATTATGGGACAAATGGAAGTGTTAGTAATTTTGCATTAATGTTTTGTAGAAGTTTGCCAAGAGAGTTAATAGAAACTTTAGATAAGGAGGATATGGGAAGAAGAATGTCAATAGGGGAGAGTGTTGAAAAGACGAAGGAATATTATAAGGCACCTAGTGGATTAAGAAATTTTGAGATAATAAATGTAGATAGAATGGAAAAAAAATATTAAATAATTATATAATGAAATTAAATTTAGTAGCTTCATTAGTAATAATAGTAGTTTTAATTATATATTTAGTGATTTATACTTGTAGAGATTCAATAGATAATTTTGGAAATGGAATTTCAGCGTTCAAAAGCTGTGGAGACTGCAAAACTGAAGGGGAAAAAGGAGCAGCACAATGTCTTGGATGCACAAATTGTGGTTGGTGTGTAGATCAAAATGGATATGGAAGTTGTGTTCAGGGTGATTATACTGGTCCTTATTATGCAGATTGTGCACAGTTTATGTTTGGTGGATCATTAAGTATATCGGGTCCGGGAACTGGTGAGGGAGGAACAGGAAAGTGGAGTGGAAATGGAAATTCGATTCAAGGGGAAGAAAAAAATAATAGTCATGGTGGACCGACTGTTTCAAGTATTACAGCAACACCATTTGTTGTATCATTGGCTGGTGCAATGACGAATGTTTCACCGAGTCCATTTGGTAATTCAACTTATAATAATAATTTGCCATTGAGAAGTTCAAGGAGATGGCGACCACCTGGAACCTTTAGAGGATATGCTTAATAATATGCGAATTTACCTTCAATGAAATCTTCCATATTTTTTCTGAGTGAATTTTTGTTATAACAATTTACGGGAGTTGTATTGAGAAGTTCTGGTTCTTTGACAATTGGAACACCACCAAAGGTAATACTGCTGACAATATAGAAAAGATTTGGAGTTTTAGTATTTGGACGAATAATTATTTCATTATCTTTGTATTGAACACCATTTTCTTCTTTTAGTAGATAATCTTCATTTTCTTCTAAAGCACTTACAACATATACTGAATAAGAATGTTTATTCTTAATAGTATAAGTTTTGTTCTGTTTCATTGAAAAAGTTTCAATTCCTGAAATTAATGCACCATTGCCTTTCAATAACAAAATATATTTTTCAAATCCATTCGCAAAATGATTACTTGTAGTTTTTGTATATTCAACTGATAAATTTTCTGGTAATGGCATTAATGGATATTCATCACATAATGAATAATTTATTTCGTAACCTAATTCTTCTAGTATAGAAGCAGTTACTTTTGTAAAAACATTAATGTCTGTTTCATTATTACTCATTAATTCATATTTTAAACTGGGTAAAACTCCAAATAATTTATTATTCTTTGTAATTGGTGCATTAAAAGTGTTGAAATGTGTTCTTTCATTTGTCATTGGAACTCCAATTAATGATGAATCTCTAATAACATTTCTGTAATGATTAGTTGCGCCTTCTATACATAATATATTATCTGACGAAACACCGTCTTTATCAATTTTCTTTCTAGATAATCCTTTATTAAATAAATCCCAATAACCAAAACCTAAACAATGTAATAATTCGTGGAATAAAGTTTGAATCAACTTTAAATTGATTTTATCTTTTGATGAAGATGATAAAAGTTTTCTGTTTACTTTCATAATTGCTTTTGTTGGAAGAATGAGATTAATATTATCATTTCTTACATATTTGTGAATCATAGCTGAACCTAATTCGTCGTTGTTCATGTTTGTTACAAAAACGAAAATATCGATAACATATTTACTATCATTTATTTGTGAGTGATTTGTAATTAATTTTTCTATAAATTTTTTAAGAATAATAAACATCTGCAAATGAAATAATTTTAAAAAACTTCTTCCCTCCATAAAGAAAAATCTAAAACTAATATTTCCAGTTAAAGATGTTGATGAACATTCATCAATAATGGAAATATATTTTTCACTTAACGCGTCATTATTACTAAATCCAGTTTCTTTGAAAAGTGAGGTTCCAAGTTCTGCTTCTAATTTTAAATTAGCAATTTTTACGGATTCAGCTGACCAATGATTAGTTTCTTTATTTCGATAATTTGATTTTAAAAATAAATTAACAAAATCATTATCATCTTTTTTAAGTGAATCATTTGATAATTCAACTTCTTCATTTTTCTGTTCAGTAACGCTGAGTTGTTCTGAATTAAGAACTTCTAAATTAGACATTAATATAAATATTAAAATTATTTTACGATTTTTTCGTAAAATATTTTTATATAAAAAAATTATGGAAATTTATTTAAATAATAATTTGTTAAAAATTTCTTCTAAACAATCAAATAAAATATTTGTTGAATCAGATGAAATGTCAAAAATATTAAATTCAAATATTTTAGTTCTAAATAAGAGGAAATTTTATATTAATGAAATTTCAGACAATTTAGAGAATATTAAAAAAAATTTAAGTGATGGTGAATTTTGCTTTAATACTGATATGTATGAAGAACTTATTCCACTTAAATATTCAATTATAAAAAAAAATAATAATATTTATCTTTTTACTATAGAAGTTAATTAATTTTTTACAGGCTCAACTGGCTTTTTTCTATTGATAAAAAGCAAAGTAATATATCCAGTGCTTAAACCTAGTTTAAGATAGTTGTCAATTTTTTCGATAGTAGTAGCTTTTAATCCCATTTTTTCCATTACTT
>Ga0194123_10006619_pt1 | contig 11890 bp, 12 predicted proteins | sample TA2MahsurfametaG_5_FD_155479 | JGI IMG/M metagenome (GOLD analysis project Ga0194123, IMG submission 155479) | Freshwater microbial communities from Lake Tanganyika, Tanzania - TA2015023 Mahale A surface | ecosystem: Environmental > Aquatic > Freshwater > Lake | place: Tanzania: Lake Tanganyika... | reverse complement strand
CCGAATACCCGATCCCCGAAGCGACGGAACTGCCGCACGACCTCGTCTTTGGCCCCGATGGCCGCGTGTGGGTGACCGGCTTCTGGACGAGCCAGATCTGGGCCATGAATGTCGCCACCGGCGCCTTCGAGCATTATGACGTGAACGCCGAGCCCGATACGGTGGCCCAGGTGCGGGCGCTGGAGTTCGACCAACAGGGCAAGCTCTGGGTCGTGAATGGTGGTACTTCGGCTGTGGTGAAGCTCGACCCATCAACGCGGAAATTCGAGACTTTCAAGGTTGGCATGTATCCGCACGACATCGTGCTCGACAGTGCCGGCAATGCCTGGGTCAATGACTACTTCGCGAAGAAGGAACGTGTGGCGCGCGTGGGCGCCGCGGACGGCAAGGTCGAGGTCTTTCCGCTGCCCTCGCTGGAACGGCCTGCCTCCGAAGGCGTGCCACTGTCCTATGGATTGCAGATCGACAGCGAGGACAGGCTGTGGAGTACGCAGCTCGCCGCGAACACGCTCATCCGCCACGACATCCGCAGCGGAGAGTCCCGACTGTACGTCATGCCCGATGCCAACACGGGTCCGCGCCGCAATGCCATCGGGCTCGACGGCAAGGTGTGGATTCCTGAGTTCAATACCGGGCGGCTCACCTCCTTCGATCCTGCAACGGAAACCTTCGAGACCTTCGACACGGGGTCAGGTGCCGCGGGCATCTACGATGTGGCGGTCGATCCCCGCTCGGGTGATGTCTGGCTGGCAGCTTCACTGGCCTCCGAGCTCATTCGCTTCGACGTCCGGCGCAAGGTCTTTGTGCACTATCCCTTGCCCACCGAACCGGCGTACATGCGGCACCTTGCGATTGATGCCGCTACCGGTGACGTATGGAGCGCTTATTCTTCCCTGCCGACGGCCACGCCGCGCGTGGCCAGACTGCAGCGCCGAGCGGCTGCTCCCTCGACTGCGAGCCCTTGAGCTTTTATTGACGTAAACTTCAATAAAAAGGACACTGGGTTGCCCGCCAGAATCACAAGAGGCCCGCGTGGGCCTCGAGGGAGACCCTGATGTCGATCGAAAACGAATCCCCCCTCACGACTTACGACCCGCTGGATGCGGCTATCCGGCGCAATCCCTACCCGTGGTACCAGCACTTGCGCCGGCACGAGCCGGTGAAGTTCCTGCCCGGGATGAATGCTTACGCCGTCGCCCGTCATGAGGACGTCCGCCAATTGATGCTGAACCATGGCGGGTTCTCCTCCGACCCGCTCATCCAGCTCGCCTTCAGCGATTTCAATCCGGCGCCTGGCGCACGTTACATGATTGCCTCGGATCCTCCGGACCACACGCGGCTGCGCACGCTGGTCAACAAGGCGTTCTCGAAGCGCGCGCTGACGGAAATGGAAGACGCGATTCGGGCAACCATCAACCAATTGATCGAGCGTCTGGAGGGTAAGACACACTTCGATTTCATTGAGGAATTTTCCTCTCCGCTGCCAGTATCCGTCGTGGGCGACATTCTCGGCGTCGAAACCTCGAAGCATGCCGACTTTCGTCGCTGGTCCAACAACGTCACGGCCGGCGGCAGTGCCGCCGTGCTGGGTGAAGCACAGCAGGCGGCAATGCACCAGGATGCTGCCGACTTCCGGCAATACTTTCTTGATCGGATTGCCGACGCCCGTGCGCATCCACAGGACAACCTCATCTGCGCGTTGGTGGACGCGGAAGAACAGGGGCAGAAGTTGTCCGCAGACGAAGTCCTTGCCCTGTGCGTGCTGTTGCTAATCGGGGGCAATGAAACGACGACCAACATGCTGGCAAATGCGCTCGTCACGCTCCGCGACTATCCAGAAGTCGAACGCGAGATTCGTGGCAACCGGGCGTTGATCCCGGATTTCATCGAGGAGAGCCTGCGCCACACCTCGCCCATCCAGTTACTGTTCCGGCGGGCAACTGCGGCCACGCGGATTGCGGGGGTGGACATTCCGGAGAATGCGATCGTGATGCCGACCTTCGCCAGCGCAAACCGCGATGAGTCCGTATTTTCCAAACCGGACACGCTTGATATCCGCCGCCCCGATCTGCGCAAGCACGTCGCCTTCGGCTGGGGCATACACATGTGCGTCGGTCGCGCGTTGGCGGCAATCGAGGGCGAAATAGCCCTCAATGCGCTCTTTGACCGCTACGCGAGCATCCAGCTGGCCAGCGCCGATTTCGATCTTTGCGATGCCTTTTATCTGCGGGGTCCCAAGGGCCTGCCGGTGGAAGTTCGCCCGAACTGACCGTCGCTTCATGGCACGCGCAGCCCGCCTCGCACCGAATATTCGCAAGGAGCAGCTGCTTTCCTGCGCCCTGCGCTTGTTTGCCGAGAAAGGCTTTGCGGGTGTGCGCCACACCGAGGTCGCCCACGCGGCAGGTGTGGCATTGCCAACGGTCATCCACTACTTCCCGCACAGGGAAGACCTGCTGGCGATGGCGCTGGAGGAAGTCCGGCGTTTTCTGCTGCAGGACATTGTCGCCCCGCGACTGGAGGCGACCACGCCAGCCGTGGACGCGCTGCGCGACATCCTCATGCACTTCTGCAGCGCCATCGTCACCCGCCCGGAATACATCCGGATCTGGCTGGCTTGGAGCGTGGCTGTGGACACACCACTCTGGCCCTCCTATCTGCGTTTCTATCAGGACGCGCTGGATGGCATCGCAACTCTCGTCAGGCGCGGTCAGTCGGAGGACTCGATTTCGAAGCAGACGGAGCCCCTCGACGCGGCGCGGGTGGTCGTCGGCCTTGCCCACCTGATTGTGCAGATGCGGTTCTCCGGAAGTGACGAAGCTGCCATTGCACGCACGATTGATTCACTGGTCTCGGGTTATCTCGGACCACCCGCCCAGCCACCGTCATGAGAGGAAACTGAACATGCACGCCGCCTACTTCGACCAGTATCGTGGACCCGATATCTCCACCCTGCGCCGGACATTCCTCAAGCGAGCAGGTGCTGTGGCCCTGCTGGGTGGGCTGGTCCAACCGGCTCTGGCGGCAGGTGACGCCGTACGGGGATTTCGGGGAACGGGCAGCATGAACATCACAACGGGCGAGGACTGGATTGACACCTTTTTCACGGGAGGTGCCGAGGCGATCGTCCATTACTACGCCGATGATTTCGTGTTTGAGGATGTGACGCTTTTCCAGACGATCAACAACAAGGACGATCTCTATCGGGCCTTCCTTCCGTTCGGCAATGCGGGCCCGGATTCACCTGCCGGTGTCCATCAGTTCGATGTCGTGCGTTACGACGGGGGCGAAGCCTCCACACACCGGGGCGTGAAGCGATCAGGGGTCCCGGAGGGCTATACCGCTGAACTGTGGGGTACGCTGACGGCCGATATTCTTCAGGGTGCGGAGTTTGACTATGACGAATGGGCCGTCATGAACTGGATCTGGAAGGCGACCCATAACGCGGATTTTCTGGGCCTGCCGGCCAAGGGCCAGACCACCCACACTCGCGGCATCACCTTTCACTGTTATCGCGAACGCAAGGTGGTGCGCGAATTCACCTTCTGGAATTACCGCAACGTCGCCATCCAGCTGGGGGCCGCCGAACCGCAGGTCAAGTTCTGGCAGGCACAACCGGGCAACTGATGAGCACAGCGGTCTGGACCGGCCGCATGGAGCTGCCGGTCTCGCCTTGGTCCTCTGCCGCTGCGCCTCAGCGCTGCTTCCAGTCTCCTGACTGCTCGAAGGCATACCCGATGCGATAGAGCGTGGACTCATCGTAGTGCCGTCCCACCAGCATCATGCCGATGGGCAAGCCGTCCGAGAGGCCGCAGGGTACCGTCAGCGCCGGATGATGCGTGATGTCGAAGGGGCTGGTATTGCCGATCATCTCCAGCGCCCGCTGCACTTGCAGCTCGCGCGGTGCATCGGGCGGCGGGATGGGCGTCGCCTTCATGGGCATGGTGGGCATCATCAAGGCATCAAATCTCGCCAGCTGCACGTCGTAGAGCGCGCGCAGGCGCCGCGAGAGATTGATCGCCTTGCCATAGAAGCGATTTCCGTAGTGCTCCTTCATATGCACGCCGAGGACGGTCAGAAGCTTGGTGGTTTCCGAAAGCTGATCGGCCCGAAGTTCCCAGCCATGGAGCTTGTCCATCAGGCTGGTCACATAGAGATCACGCCGCGAGCAGCCATAGCCGTCCCCGAACATCATGGTCTGCACGATGCCCTCGGTGCCGATGGGCGTCCACAGAGCGGCGCCCAGCAGATGCTCGGGAATGGAGATTTCCTCCACCGTCGCACCCAGGGCTTCCAGCTGTCGAGCCGCTTCGCGCACCTTGGCATCCACATCGGCTTCCGAGTTGGCGTGACCGAAGCCCTCCTTGACGAGGCCGATGCGCATGCCCTTGATCCCGGCCTTGAGACCCGAGGTGTAATCCAGGGTGCCGTGCTGCAAGGTGTGGTACTGGCGCGGATCAAGATCGTCCGCCCCCGCGATGACCTCCAGCAACAAGGCGTTGTCCGCGACATTGGCCGTCATGGGGCCGGCGTGGTCCACATAGACTTCGATGGGCATGATGCCGGTATAGGGCACAAGGCCATGGGTGGCTTTCATGCCGACGATGCCGCACCACGCGGCCGGCATGCGGATGGACCCCCCCTGGTCTCCCCCAATCGCCATGTCGACTTCTCCGTTGGAAACCACCACACCGCTGCCGGAGGACGAGCCTCCCGAGGTGTGGCCGCGCTTCCACGGGTTGTGGACGGGTCCCTTGGCGTTGGTGTGGCTGCCGCCGGAAATGCAGAAATTCTCGCAGTGGGTCTTGCCGGCAATCTCGCCACCCGCATCCAGGATCCGCGTGACCAGCGTGGCATCCACATCGGGCACGTAGCCTTCGAGGATGGCGTTGCCATTCATCATCGGCACGCCGGCTACCATCACGTTGTCTTTCACCGCCACCCGCTTGCCCGCGAGCTTGCCGCCGGCGGCACCCTTGATGGCGGTCTTCACGTACCAGGCACCATGGGGATTGTCTTCCGGCGCAGGGAAATGGCCCGGCGTGCGCGGATAGGCGACGACCGGTAAATTGTCCGGCGTCTGGTCCACGAGGTTGTAGGCCATGAGATAGGGCTGGAGCAGTCCCAGATACGATTCCACATCGGCATCGGTGAGCGAGAGCCCCACCTTGTCGGCGGCGGCGAGCAATTGATCGGGGGTGAGCGAGGGCACGGCCATGGGAGGTCTCCTTGCAGGAAGTCTCCCCGGAGCATAAGAGTCCGGTTACCCTATCGCAACAATGTCTCCCCACAGCAACAATTTCTGGCGCGCGCTGCTGCGCGCAGCCGCCAATCCACAGCTCCTGCGTGCTTCGCTCAAGGTCGCGCTGGTCGTGGGCTGCGTGCTGAATGCCATCAATCAAGGCGCGGCTATCCTGCAGGCCAGCGGAATTTCATGGCCACATGTGCTGCTGAACTTCGTCGTGCCCTTCTGTGTGGCCGCCTACAGCGCGGCGCGCAACCAGATTCGCAAAACCTGAACCCCTAGCGCTCCAGCCCCGGCAGGATGATGCGCGCCTCGAGGCGGCGAGCAGCCAGCACGATCACCGAGACCAAGGCCAGATACACCAGCCCCGCCAGCACATAGGCCTGGAAGAAGCGAAAATTCTGGGCCGCCAACTCCTGCACCTGGGCAAAGAACTCGGTGTACTGGATGAGGAAGGCGATGGAGCTGTCCTTGAGATTGAGGATGACCTGGTTGGTGAGCGCCGGTACCGACAGACGCAGTACCTGCGGCAGGATGATCCAGAGAAAAATCTGCGATGCTCCGAAGCCTTGGGCATGGGCAGCCTCGAGTTCGGCGGCATCGAGGCTGCGGTAGGCCGTGGCGAGGTAACGGGCGTTGTAGGCCGACACGTTGAGCGTGAAGCCCCAGAAGGCCACTGCAAAGGGTGAGAGTCGAATGCCCCACTGCGGAAGCCCGTAATAGACCAGGAACAGCAATACCAACAAGGGCATGCCGATGAAGAACGAAACCCAGGCCTCGGTGATCCTGCGAACCGCAGGCTGTTGGCTGAGGGTAAGACCGAACACGAGGATCCCACCAAGCAATCCGCTCACGGAGACGCTGCCGGCCAGCACGAGCGTCTTGCGGAGTCCTTCCACGAGCTGAGGCCCATAGGCCACCAGATCCCTCCAGAAGCCCAGCAGTTCAAGCATCGGCATGACCCAAATTGCCGAAGAATTCACGGATTCGGGGATCATGATGACCACTCAACAGCCGTTCAGGCTCATCCTCAGCCCGGATTTCCCCGGCGTCCATGAAGATGACCTGTGCCGTGACATAGCGCGCGAGGGACACATCGTGCGTCACGCACAGCATGGTCACGCCCTCATAGCGCAGGCGGTTGATGAGCGCCACCACCTCGCGTGACATCTCCGGATCAAGTGCCGAGGTGGGTTCGTCGAAGAACAGCACCGCCGGATCCATCGCCAGCGCACGCGCGATGGCAACCCGCTGCTTCTGGCCACCGGAGAGCTGGGCCGGATACTTGGCGCGGTGCTCCTCCATGTCCATGCGCCGCAACTCGAGCAGCGCTTTCGCATCTGCATCGCGGCTGGACATGCCTTTCAGCTTGCGCAGGGCGAGGGTCACATTCTCGAGCGCCGTGAGGTGCCGATAGAGTGCGAACTGCTGGAACACGAACCCGATGCGCTGGCGCAGCAGGCGCACATCCGTGTCTGCGCGCGTCACATCCTCACTGCGGAACAGGATCTGCCCGCCATCCGGTTCGATCAAACGGTTGAGACAACGCAGCAGGGTGGATTTTCCGCAACCGGAGGGCCCCATGATGACTTTGGTGTCGCCCTCTTCCAGGGAGAAGTCGATCCCTTTCAGGACGGTACGGTCACCGAATCGCTTGGTCAGGCCTATGACTTCCAGCAACGCCATGGGGTCCTCTCAATGCATCCCGAAGCCGGGGATCTCGAACCGTTTTTCCACGGCCCGCACGCCGATACGCAGCAACTGGAAAATGCCGAAATAAAGCAGGCCGGCCGCGAGATAGATTTCGACACCCCGCAAGGTGGTGGAAGCCAGGGCTGTCGCCTGGCGGGTGATTTCGGGGATGCCGACCGTATAGGCGAAGGGTGAATACTTCAGCACCGTGGTGAATTCGTTGAGCATTCCGGGGACCGCAAGGCGAAGCATCTGCGGCAGTTCGATAGACACCAGAATCTGCCAGCGCGGCAGCCCCATGGCTTCAGCTGCCAGCAGTTCCTGAGGGTCAAGCGCATCCATCGCCCCCCGGAAGACCTCGGCAAGATAGGCGCCGGCGATGAGTCCAAGGCTCAGCATCATGGACAGCATCGGCGGCACCTTGAGACCGAGGGCCGGCAAGCCGAAGAACATGATGAAGAGCAGCACCAGTACAGGGACTGCGCGAAAGACGTAGGTGTAGGTTTCAACCAGCCAGGCAGTCCCGCGGACACGCAGACGCCGCAACACCGCCACGCCCAGCCCAACCCCCAGGCCGGTCAGGATGCAGGCGAGGGTCACCAGAATGGTTTGCCCCGCCCCCTGTGCGAGCAGCAGCAGAATCCGGCCGAAATCCATGCCGTGCCTCGCTACCGGGAATTTACTTCAGCCAGCGATCGATGATTGCCTGCAGTTCTTCCGGTGGTAACGAGTCCAGGTAGGCATCGAAGTCCGCACGCAGCTTGGAACCCTTGGGGAAGGCGAAGCCGAAGCGGTCGAAACCGGAGAACACCCAGCTGTCGGTGACCGGCAGCTTCTTGCGATGGAGAGCAGCGACCGTACCGTCCAGGAAGGCAAGATCGAGGTTGCCATTCTGCAGATCGGCCAGCACTTCGTTGTACGAGGGATAGAGCTTGACCTTGTCCAGCGAGTAGATGCCTTTGGGCTCCAGCTCGTTCTTGATGAAATCGCTGTAGGCCATGCCTCGGGGATAGCCGATGGAGTACTGCATGAGATCGTCGAGGCTGGCGAGCGTAATCCCGCGCTCCTTCATGCTGACCAGATTCCAGGTGTTCTCCATGTAAGGCTTGGAGAAGTCCATGACTTCCTTGCGCTTGTCGGTGATGGAGATGCCCGAGAAAGCCACGTCAGCCTGCCCACCCACCACGGCGCCCAGCATGCCTTGCCAGTCATAAGCGGTGAACACCGGTGTACAGCCGACCTTCTTGCAAAAGCCGTCGAAGATATCGAAATCGATGCCGGCCATCTTGCCGTTCTCCTCAAACAGGTTCGGCGGAGAAGCAGGCGTGCCTGCGACGCGAATTTCGGAAGAAGAGGATTGCTCCTGGCCGCAGCCGGCGACGAACACGATGAACAGTGCACCCAGCAGGGCGGAGAGTCGCTTCATGGGAAATCCTTGGATTTGGTTGGAGTGCGCCCCCGGGAGGGCTGCCCAAGTCCGTGGTGACAGACCGGGAACGAAACGGAGCATAGCAAAGCTCAGGGCATGCGGCTAAAGCGCCTCAAAACGACGCGTCAGGTCGTCACAGTATTTGCGTACCAGGGGCGAAATGGGGAGATCCCCGGCGGACCTGCCCCGGCGCGGTGCAATGGCAGCCACCGCCTTAGGCGGCAGTGAAAAATTTCTTGCCTGTGCACCACCCTGGGAGAGGCTCAGGAAAGGTACCGAAAAGCCTCCACCAGAGCTGAGACCTTGCGGTCCCAGTGATGTGCTTCGGCGTACCGCCGGATCGCTTTGCGGTCCCACTCCCGCTCCAGCGACTCGACGATCGACGCTTCCAAGGCCGCAGGTTTGCCGAAAGGGACTATGCAACCGAGTTCGGGGCCTGCCACCACTTCCGCATTGCCGCCCACATCCGTCGTGATCACGGGCAGGCCGCAAGCCATGGCTTCGAGGATGACATTCGCCCACCCTTCGTTGCGTGTCGGCAGCACGAACAGCTCCGCTGCGGAGAGTGGCAGGGACAGTTCCTCCGGCGCGAGTGGTCCGAGGAAATGCACGCAATCGGCAAGGCCTGCTTCCGCCGCCTGCGCTTCGAGGCGGGAACGCCAATCCCCTTCGGCGCTCGGACCGCCAACAATCAGATAATGCAGCGACGGAAAACGCCGGCGCAGGGCAGGCAGGATTTCGAGTACACGATGAAATCCCTTCCGCTCGACCAGTGCGCCGACCGTGATGAGAATCCGCGCATCCCCGGGCAGACCAAGTTGCACGCGGGCCTCCTGACGATCAATCGCGGCGAAGCGCTCAGTATCGACACCATTGCCCACCACCTGGGTGCGGGTCTCGGGAACGCCCTGCTCCAGCGCCAGCGCTTGTAGGGATTTCGATACCGAGAAGACGCGGGCCGCAGCATGCAGCGCCTGACGAAGTTTGGGGGCGAGTATGCGGTCGCGCGCATGACGGGCTTCCGTGCCCCGCAATGTGATGGTGACCGGTACCTTGAACCACCGCCCCAGGAGGGTAGCAGCGTAGCCGTCGGGGTAGGCAAAGTGGGCGTCGATCACCTCAAACGCGAAGCGGCGATGCAGCTTGCGCAGGCACCACCAGCAGGAGAGCGCGAGGAGGAGACCATCGAGGCGCTTGGCAATCCCCGGCACACAAAGAAAACGTGGGAGCAGGACTTCAAAGCCCTGCTGCGATTCATGTCGAGGCGCCGCCGGTCGGAAATGGGGGAGGAAGAGGCGAATCAGGCCCTGCAGCGGAAACCAGGGCACGGGTGCCACCACGACGAGTGGCAATTCCTTGCCCACACGGAACATGCGTTCGCGAATGAACAACCCCGCCTGCGGCTGGCCCGGGTGAGGGAACAGGGTGGAGAAGACCAGCAGGCGCGGGGCCTTCACGTCGCCTTCCGCATGGGCAGCAGTAGTGCCACTGAAGTCTTCAACCGGATAGGAAGCACTCCCAACGAGTGCCCCGCCATCGTCGCACCAGTTCGTCGTAGTTGGAAATGGCCTCCCGCAGCGGGCGGACTTCCTGTTTAAGGGTCGCGGGCGCCAAAGCCTGTCGTTTCACGCCGAGGAACAACTGGACTCGACCCAGAGTCGGTTGCGTATTTTCCGCCAGTTCCTCGTAACTCAGCTCGAAGAAAGGGTGCTGGGAAAAACGCTCTTGCACCAGCCTTCGATATCGTAGCCGCCGCTCAAACGCCGCCTCGGCCTGCCCCGGGTCAATCGAGACGGTTTCCCGCGCCCCCGCTCCCTCCAATCTCTCGTCGGGGCGCGGCAGCCAGGTTTTCGTACGCTGGGCGATTTGTAAAGAAAGGAAGTAAGCCAAGAGATTGACACGGTGAAGACTTATGACCGCAATGACCCTTTGCCCCTCAAGCCAGTCCCATAGAACACCCATTCCGACTTTGTTGTCCAGATGTTCCGGAAATATCTTGAAGCCGACGGCACGAGTACTCTCCGGATACCCCCGGAAAACCATGTCTCTCACGAAAGGTATGGGATTCTCATTACGCCAAGATAGCCATCGCTTGTGTGTGTCGTGGTCCGCAGTCCGACAGATTTGCTCTGAGTGCAAGAGCTCTCCGAAGCACAGAATCGATGAGTGCCTGCTGAGGGCACTCCGAAGCATGTTAGTTCCCGACCTCGCGTGGGATAAAATTAGATAGCGTTGATATCGCTTGCTCGCACCTCCAAGGCCTTGAAAAATATCAAGCTCGCGCGTCGGAATCGCGGATGATGCGCCGGCCGATTTCGGGAATATTTTGAGACTACGCAGGAGAGCCTTCACTGTTTTTAACGGCATGGATGCTGGAGCCCCTTTATTCGAAGATGTGGATTTCAGCTGCTTGGGGTAGCGGCTTTACCCCGCGTCTCTTGAATCGGAAAAGCAGATAATTTTGTTACTTCGACAGTCAAGATTAAACTCGAGGACCGATTCGACCGCCAGCCGCGCCTCGAGCAGGTCATCGCACGGCCTCTTTCCGAGGTGATTGGGAATTACGCGGAAATCGCGGACCTCGAACACCTCATCTGAGGCCGATGGGTTAGTGGCCTTGGCCCGGGGATTTGCCTCTCCCGGGACTTTCTGGCCCAATTCTTCGCGGCTCGCTTTCCTTCAAGGCTCCGGAGGTCATGATGCTTTCCACCTTCATCACGGGTGCAGTGATTGCGGTGCTCGTCTTCTACGTCATCGTGATCTACAACAATTTGGTCCGGCTCAAGCACAACGTGTCCCAGGCCTGGTCCAACATCGATGTCATCCTGCGCCAGCGCCACTAAGAACTGCCGAAGCTGGTCGAAACCTGCCGGCAATACATGCAGCACGAGCGTGAGGTACTGGAGCGCGTAACTCAGGCGCGCTCAGCTGTCAGCACCGCGCGGGAAACGGGCAGCGTCGCGGCGCTGGGCACTGCGGAAACGGCCATGCGGGCGGGTCTGGCCAGCTTGTTCGCGGTGGCGGAAAACTATCCCGAACTGAAGGCGGACCGGACGTTCCAGCATTTGCAGACACGGATTTCCCAGCTGGAATCCCAGATTGCCGATCGTCGCGAGTACTACGACGACGCGGTGAACCTGAACAATATCCGTATCGAGCAATTCCCGGACAACCTCCTCGCCGCGAGATTCGGATTCGGACCGCGCGAACTGCTGTCCTTCAGTGAAGAGGAAAAGGCCGATATCGATCTGAAGACTTTGTTTGTCCGCTGAGCGGGACTTACCCGGTGTGGCTTGCGGGGTTGGAGGCGGAACTGCGCGCGGCGGATCCCGAGGCCGCAGCGATCTTCATCATCCTGTTCGCGGTCGTTGCCGCAGCCATGGCTTACATGGCAGCACGGGTGTTCTACCGCACACGTCTCATTGAAGACACCGCAACCTCCACCACCCGTGGCGCTCACCAAGGCTATGGCGAATTCGAGGGGCGCGCCCGCGGGCGCGAGGATGCACCCGTGACGGCACCATTGT
>Ga0194123_10006612_pt1 | contig 11898 bp, 8 predicted proteins | sample TA2MahsurfametaG_5_FD_155479 | JGI IMG/M metagenome (GOLD analysis project Ga0194123, IMG submission 155479) | Freshwater microbial communities from Lake Tanganyika, Tanzania - TA2015023 Mahale A surface | ecosystem: Environmental > Aquatic > Freshwater > Lake | place: Tanzania: Lake Tanganyika... | reverse complement strand
TTTTGTTAAAGTGCATTAATTTTATATTTTGTAATAGTATTTTCATTATTCTTTTTTTAAAAGTATAATGTATGGATACCCCTGAACTACAAAATATAAAAAAAATGTATGAAAATGTTGGATACTTCGATCAATACGGAGGTTCAGTAATATTATTTATACTTGTTTCCATCGTGTTATTTCTATTAATTTCATATTGCTATATAATGATAAACGCACAGCCTATTATTGATGACTGGGCTAATCAGCGATGCAAACCTGGTGTAATACCATTTGCCGGACTTTTAACACATCCTGAAGGTATGACCGCCAGCGAATACACAAAGAAAAATTTTAACTATTGTACGCAAAATATTCTTTCCAGTATTTCCAGTTATGCAGTTCAACCGCTTACATTTACCACAAATATGTTAAGTAATAGTGCTAATCAAATTTCTACGGACTTACAATCCGTACGTGGAATGTTTGACAAAGTTCGCAATATGATTGCTTCTATTACACAGGAAATTATGGGACGACTTATGAATATTATGATTCCACTTCAAGAAATTATAATTGGATTTAAAGATTTAATTGGCAAAATTCAAGGCACAATGACGGCTGGTCTATTTACAATGTTAGGCTCTTATTTTGCTCTTAAATCACTCTTGGGTGCAATCGCACAATTTATTATAACTATTCTTATAACATTGGCTGTTATGATTGCTGCATTTTGGGCGGTTCCATTTACTTGGGGCGCAGCAATATCTAGCACTGCCATTTTTGTTGCCATCGCAATTCCAATGGCCGTTATTTTGGCGTTTATGGTTGATGTATTGAAAGTACAAACCAATTTAAAGGTGCCAAAAGTAAAATGTTTTGACAAGGATACGCTTATTGAAATGAATAATGGAGAGAAAAAGAAAATCATAGATATTAAAATTGGCGATATATTGGCAAATAATAATAAGGTAACATCAACTATGAAAGTTAAAAGGGAAGGCTCATCTATGTATATATTGGGTGTTAGCGGCATTATTGTTTCCGATTCACATCTAATTAAATATAATGGCGACTGGATTCGCGTATTTAAACATCCATGTGCGGAAAAATTAGGAGTTTATAACGAACCCTACTTATATTGTTTAAATACAAGCAACAAAAATATTGTAATTGATGGATATGAATTCTCAGATTGGGATGAAATTGAAAGCATTGATGATTTAGATTGTAATTATGGAAAAAAGAAAATTGAAATACATTCGTTAAAAGATATTCATCGCAAATTAGATGGAGGATTTGTTGGCACGACATTATTTAAATTATACGATGGATCTAGTAAGGAAATTAAGGATTTAAATGTAGGCGATATTTTAGAAGGTGGAAATTCAATTTATGGAATTGTTAAAATTGATGGATTAGATGTCGACCAATTTAAGTATAATTTAGGAGATTGTTTTAAATTTGAAGGTGGACCAAATTTAATTATTGGAATTGGTGACGGACATAATAAATGCTTTTCCACATTATCTTTAGAATCATGTAAAAAATGGTTTTGCAAAGAGAGATATTTATATCATTTATTAACGGAAAATAATTTAGTTGAAATAAATGGCACCACTTTTTACGATTATAACGCAAGTGTTAATTTTTTTATACAAAACAAAAACGAATAATTAAAAATATTATCTATGAAATATGTATAATATGGATATCTCAATTTTTGGATATAAAATTAATCTAGAGATTTTAATTTTAATTGCCCTTGTTTTCTTAATTATGATGGGACATACTTGCTGCGGATGCTACAATTATAGTTTAATGGAGGGCTTTACTGATGCTTCTGGTAACACTATTGATATTTCTGGTAACCTTCAAGAGAAAAAGGAAAACGTTCAACAAAAAGTCGCAAATGCTAAGGCCAATTTAGCCGCGCAAAGCACTGCTGGAACTGCTACCGATGCTACTCCTGTTACTTCCGCTACTACCACCACTACTGAAGGCTTCACTGGTGCCAATATTAACTATGGCGAATCTTCTCTCTATAGTTTAAGCAATGATGAACCTGTTGATACTTCTTCTTGGAGTGCGCAAAATATGACTGTTGTTGCCGGTCAACCTTTAAGTGCTGGTGTGAAAGCGTTTTTAGAGAGAAAACCAACACAAGTTCCTCTTCCTGAAGGCGAAATGTTTATGTTTGCAAATACTCAATTTAAACCAGAGTGTTGCCCTAATACATACTCAAATAGCAGTGGATGTGCCTGTATGGATTCTGGCTCTTACAACTATCTTGTCACGAGAGGCGGTAATAATGTTCCATATTCTGAATATTAAACTTTCTAAAAATATTATTATTAAAGTATAATAATATTTACATACTATATATGACTCAAAAAACAAAAAATAAACGCAATAAAAACAATGCAACAAAAAAAATGTGCCCCATTGGACTAAAACCTTTTGAAGAAGAATTTAGCAAGAAAATACCAAAATCACAACTTAAAAAATCAAGCGCCGAAAAGAAAAAGGCATTTGTTAAGCAGTTGTTAAGCAAATTTGCACCTCATAGCATTAAACCCGAAAATAGTTTTTATGATTATATTAACTACCAATGGCTTAAAAATGTTAGTTTAGAAAGTCAGCAAAAATATATTACTCAAATCGACGACTTTAGATTAACTCAACACCAAGTTTACGAGCAATTGAACGGTATTATTTTAAATTATATTAAGCATAATAATAACAAATTAGCCACCAATCTTAAATACTTCTATAATTCTGTTATTAAAATGAATCCACGTGAATATACCAAGCGCCTTGCTAAAGAAGCCGTCCAAAAAGTAGATGACCTAATTGCAGAAGGTAACCCATGGAAGATGCTTGCATTCTTTAACAGTGATGAAATGATTTCTTATAAAGCACCATTTGTTTGGAATTTAAATCCTGATGATAAAAATCCTGAAAAATATGTTAGTTATTTATCAGCACACAAATTTACTATGGCAGATTTAAATGTTTATTTTGATAATGGAAAAGATGTTGAATATAAGAGAAAATACAGAAAAAATTTTTTCAAATATTGTCAAAAAATATTTAATACACTTCTTGGTTCTAATTCATTTGTTGGTAAAGATATTTATGATGTTGAAGTAGAAATTTTTAACGCACTTGGATGTGCTGATATAACTACTGAAAAAGAAAGTTCATATAATAAAATTAGCTCTTTAGAATGTTTATCAAAATATGGTTTTGATTGGAAAGAATTTACACATTATCTTGGCTTTAAAAATGTACCAAGTTGTTTTATAACATCTAGTAAAAACTACTTAAAATGCGGCACTGACTTGTATTTAGCTAACTGGAATACTCCAAAATGGCGAACATATTGGATATGGATTTTAATGGCAAGACTAACAAGAATCACAGCAGGCTACGAAAAAATAAATTATGAATTTTATGGTAATTTTGAAAGAGGACAGGAACAACTTCAAACAACCGACTCAGTTAGTGCTTCTCTCTACATGTCTATTCCTTTTAATACTTTCTTAACAAATGAATATGTTAAACAATATGAGGATGTACAAGCACTTGAATATGTTAAAACCTTATGTAATGACCTTAAAATTGTATATAAAAAGATTTTAATGCGAAATACTTGGCTACAACCATCTACCAAAGCATATGCTCTTAAAAAGTTGGAGCACTTTAAGTTTGTTTATGGTAAGCCAGAAGGTTTGAGAGAAGATCCGGACTTGAATTACGGACCCCTATTATACGATAATATGAAGAAAATCATAGAATGGCGTCATCAACGCTTTATTGAATTGGAAGGCAAGGGCACAATTGATATTCCTATGATGGATTGGTCTCAATATCCTGTTAAAATGATTGGTACACAGGCTTATATTGTAAATGCATCTTATACTCCATCTAAAAACTCTATTTACATAAATCTTGGTTATATTCAGAAACCATTTGTGGACTTGGACGAGAGAGGCATTGAATATAATTTGGCACACGTTGGTTTTACAATTGGTCACGAATTATCTCATGCATTTGACGACTGGGGTAGCAAATATGGTGCAGATGGTAAATTAAATGACTGGTGGACAGATGCGGATAAAAAGAAATATAAGGCCATTCAACAAGACGTTATTAAACAATATGAGGAATTTGCAGCCCGCGATGGTATTAAGTTTGATGCGGCTATTGGTGTTGGTGAAGATTTGGCAGACATTTCTGGATTGGCTATTTGCGACGAATATTTGAGAGATTTTCAAGAAAAAAATGAAGATTTGGTGCCTATTCGCTACTTTTCATATGAAGCCTTTTATACTTATTTTGCATTTCAACAAAGACAAGTTGTTACTAAAAAGGCGCTTGCGGCTCAATTAAAGACAAATCCACATCCACTTGATAAATATAGATGTAATGTTCCATTATCACGTTCAGAGATTTTCAGAGCATTATATAATGTTAAAAAGGGTGATGGAATGTGGTGGCATAATGCTGATACGGTTTGGTAATACGGAATAAATTAAATATATGTTTAAGAAACTTAAATATATATTTATAAATTATCTATTAAAAATGGAAATTCTTAAAACATCACAACTTTTAAAGGTTATGCACGAGGATGATGAGGACTTTGACGTGCATAACTTTAATTATCAAATGGAATTGGATATTTTATTTAATATGTTTGCATCCAATAGACGTTTAAATATCAATTTGGAATCTGTTAAAAAATTTTTAGAAACTTGTAAAATATTATATAGAAAGGAACTATTTAAAAAATTTGAAGAACCTAGCGTTAAAGAATATTTTTGCCAACAATTAAATTATTTGCTTCTTTTTGACTTCATAATATCATTTAATTCTATTGAAAATAAAACATTTAATGTAAAAAATATTACTACAAAATCAATTTTTGAATTTTTTGTTAAATTGGGCGATTTCTTTAATTTTATGAACTTCTTGGATGTAGATGAGTCATTTACGAAATATATTAAAATTATGCTTACATTATATTTAATTCAATTAGATAGAGATATTATTGAAAAACATTTTGGCAATATTATTTCTTTATTAGATGAGTTTTTTGTAAATGATATTGTTATTAAAGTATTTGAAACTAGTAATTATAAAAATTTTGAAAGCATTAGTTCACATATTAAAAATTTAAACACATTATTTAAAGACGAGTTAAAAAATTATAATTCAAATATTAAATATTTAAAGCAAACTGAAGTGGATTTAAACCAATATTTTACTGCGAATTGCGAAATGAGTTTAAAACAAAATGTATTTGAAGTTAAAAAAAAACTTATTGAAGTTCCAAATCCAAGACCTCCTCCTTTAAATAATAATTGGAATGCGAATAATGAATTATATAATGGTATGGGTTACGATAGTGATAGCGATGATGATTGGGACATGGATCGTATTGATTACGGTAGTGATAGTGATGATGACTATCATTGGACGCCAACAATAAAAAAAAGAGTTCCTGCCATTGATAAAAGTGACCCAAACTTTAATAACTATATAACATTGTTTTTATTTCAAGTGTATCAAAAAGAACAAACTGAATATAATCAAAAAGTTAGTAATATAAAAGAATTATGTAAAGGTATAAAAATTAAAGATTACAGTAGTTTTGCGAATAGAACACGCAATATAAATTATGATCTAAATAAAGTTAAAACTATATTAGGTATTGATTTTATAGAAAATATTAATGATTTTTTTAAAGTAAAAAATAAAGATAGAGATTATAGAGAATTAAAATATATATATAGGGTCGCATGTGAATACGGACATTTTAATATTGCAATAAAATATATGGACTTTTTTATGAATTTTAATTATAAAAACAAAGATAAAATAAAAACTGAAATTAGATATACAATTGAACATGCTTTTAGTTCGCCAAATCGAAGTATTATTCAATATTTAATTAAAACCTATAGTAATATATCTGAAGTTGAAAAAGAATTAAAATATTATTCAGAAAGCAATATTATTGAACCATCTGTTTGTTTTTCATTTTAAATGCATTTATCGACTACCACTTCTTTTAATACATTTTTAATTATTTTTTCATTTTTTTCATAATCATCGTCTCCTTTGCCTCCCATTGACTCGTAAACTATCTTATGGTATTGGTCTCCAAATTTGGAGTGATATGTCATACAATCGGGGTGTGCTTCTTTATATTTGGGAAACATTTTTATATTTTTTGATACTACGCGTTTAATAAGCTTATGCATATGGGATTTATCTTCGTCTTTTTCCCATTTGTCCGCATCTTTAATATAAATTGTTTCTCTCTTTTTATCCGTGCAATGAACGGGTCTTTTTGTAACATCCAGTGCTTTTAAATTTTTAACAATTATACTTGTAATACCTTCAATATATCCCTTTTCACCAACCCGTTCTAAGTCACATAATTCCATTTTAATAGAATCAACAAATTCCCCAATATTCATAGCTTCTTTACACGTTTCATTTAAGAAAAAATTAAGATTAAATGCCTTGTTATGTGAATTGGTGTGAGTAGTTGTATTATTTGTTGTATTATTTTGTGTACCATTTTCAATTACTTTCATCATCATTCCTTTTAATTCTGAATTTTCTTTAATTAACATCATAATTAGGTCTTTATCAGATGGGCCTATAACAATATCTTGTACGGTATTTATTAAAATACATTTTGTTTTATGCTTCCAAAGTCCGTTTCTTGAGCTATACCCTTTATTACATTTGTCGCATATGTGCATATTATCGTCTGGCTCGTTTTTGCTCGCTGTTTTGTCACCTTTTGTCACCTGAGAGTGTTTGCTAGACAAAAGATGTCTGTTAAAATTGTATTTTTTAGAGCATGAATAGTCACAAATTTTACAATAAAATAAATTCGGCTCATTTTGGCTCGTTTTTGCTCCTAAATTGTCACCTAATGTTTCCATTTATTTATTCAAAGAAAATGTTTTTAAGTATTTTAAAAAAAAATTATCGTAACAATTTGAAAATTATTTTTTTTGTAACCAGAGCATAAAATTTTTTTATCGTCACAAATTAGATTTTTTTCAACATCGTTTTGCAAAAATCGAAAAATGGACATTTATAAATGTCCAAAATTCAAAACTCAAAAAAACTTTCCCCAAAAAAAAACAATTAATATAATAAATTGAAATTCCTACTTAAAGCCGAAGGCGAAACATTGTTAAAGCGAAGCTACCTTTGGTTAAAGCCGAAGGCGAAACTTTGTTAAAGCCGAAGGTTAATTTTCCTGACATTCACAAAGTATACAATATTTTATATATTGTGATGAATCTAAGCCATAATCAATAACATCTTCGACAAATTGATGGTTGCATAACTTATGCAAGTTTTCCGTACATTCATTTATTTTGTTTTGTATATCAATTTTCTCTCTATTATAAAAATTAATATACATAATATATTCTTCATTTTTATCTAATTCTTGTAATGTTTCATACGTTTCTATTATATAATTGATTTTTTCAATTAATTTAATATATTGCTTTTTTTTAAGAAAAAAAATATTTGATTCCATTTTTATAACGTATTATGCTGTAATCTTTATATAGTTTTTACACATACATACTCCATAATGCTGACGAATTTTCTTGCTCTTTCTTAATAAGTTTGTCTACGATTTCCTTTGTTACTGTAAACGGAAATTCAACCTTTAATGACATTTCATTTTCAAAGAGATTTGAACCTGGTCTCATAAGCCTATATAAATTTAATTTGGTATAAATAATTTCAAAGCATCTCTTTAAATTTCTAACACCATCTTCCTTATTACAATGCGTGTCAATAATATGCGAAATAACCTCATTAGATACGATAATATCTTCAGTGCTAAATTTGACCTGTTCTCTAATTCTAGGTAACAAATAATTGTTAGCAATTGCGGTCTTTTCTTTTGACGCATAACCCTTAGTTTTAATGCGATACATTCTATCCTTTAAAATAGGATTTACCTTAGACTCGTCATTGTAACTGAATATGAATAAACATTTGCTTAAATCAAAGTTGATCTCGGCGAAATATTTGTCGTGAAATTGCGAGTTTTGTGATGTGTCAGTTAAATGCGTAAGAATGCCTGCGATTTCCTCACCTTTTGGCGTTTCAGAAATTTTATCCAACTCATCGAAATAAATAACTGGATTCATACACTTACTATCAATTAAGATTTGTACGATTTTACCCCAAGTACTGCCTTCATATGTGTAGCCGTGACCTTCTAAGAAACTGCTGTCAGTTGCGCCGCCAAGTGCAATAAAAGCAAAAGGTCTATTAAGAATTTTACTGATACCCTCTTTAACAAGACTAGTTTTGCCGGTGCCAGGAGGTCCATGAATCGCAATAGCAGTGCCAATTGCCTTTGGATTTGTAATAAGTTGACCTAACATTTGCATAATTTGCATTTTAGCGTCATTTAATCCATAAACGGCTTGGTCTAACACTTTCTGCGCATTTGCCATAAATTCGTGGCATTTATCAACGCCATCTTCAATAGTAATTGGCAAACCTTCTTGCTTGGTAAATGGAATGCGCATAAAAGTGTCGACCCAGTTTTTAATTTTATAGAATTCACCGCTGCCTGGCTCCATATATCGTAAGGAATTAATTTTTTTCATTGCGGCGGACTTGAATTGAACGGGAATACTTGACTCTAACAGCGTAATACGATAAGGCTTTTCAATTCTAGTGATTTTATTGATTTCTCTAAGTTCCTTAATAATTTTCTTTTGATTTTCTGGTTCCATTTTCTCATAAAACGCATAATCATTCATTGTATTTTTATCCATCATAATTTTTCTGAAAATGCGCATATTTTTGGCCTTTTGCTTTTTAGTTTTCTTTTCTTGCTTTTTCTTTGTTTCGTGAATTTCTTTTTCAATTATATCAATGCATTTAATAATTGACTTATCCTTAGGATTTGCAATATGACGTTCCTTTAATAACTTGAGAGTTTCATTAGATTCTTCCAAATTTACATTATTATTTACCTTTTCTACCTTTTTATTACTATTTCTGGTTTTCCTTGAAACTTTATATACACTATTTTTAAGTTGTTCTTCTTTTTCACTCTCTACGCTTTCAGTGTCTTCATCAGTTGATACTTCGACATCTTCGTCTTCGGTTTCTTCATTTGACAAAATACTATCTTCATCCGGTTCATAGTCATCTTCATTCCATGCTTCTTCTGCACCCGCACCACCAATCGTAAAGACAATATTAATTTTGTTATTTCCTTGAGGACTATCAATATAATCACTACTACTATCTTCATCATCTTCAGTATCTTCGCTTCCAAGGGTTTCTTCATCATCATCATCAGATGATTCGATAATTTTCTTTTTTCCAGAACTCTTTTTGCTTTTTTTCATAAGTTTCTCTTCAGAAGAGGATGATTCAGTTTCCCATTCTTCGTCGTCTTCTTCGTTGTCAATAAAACTACTACTTGTTTCGCTATCATCAAGAACCTTTTTAACACGCTTTCCAGCCTTAATTTTATTATTCAAATGCTTAGATGGGAATATTTTTGAAATAAACTTGCGATACTCGTGCACATCCATTTCTTCATCACAATCAGAATCAGAGCAATAATCGCTGTTATTATCACTGTCAGAATCGTGATTCTTCTTTTTTCTTGTAATTAATTCTTCTTGCTTCTTAGACTTCTTATTGTCCTTAGCAGATAATTTAGGTTTAGTGTCTCTTGGCATTCTATTATATGTAGTTATGTCTTTAAATAATATTGAAAATATGAATTCAATTTTATTTTAAAAAGTATATAAATTATGCTATTAATAAATGCGAAATAATTTAAGAAAATATATTAAATATTATTACTGTATTTTATTTTTAATATTTTTAAAAATAAAATTGAATAAATAAAACAATTTAAAACTATTTTCATATAATATAAGAGATGTCTAAGTTAAATAGTTCCAATATGTCGATTAATTGTTCTAAGGTGATTGGAATACAATTTAGTATTCTGTCGCCGGATGAAATTAGAAAAAGTTCTGTTGCTGAAATTACCAGCAGAGACACGTATATAAATAATAAACCTGTAATTGGTGGATTGTTTGATCCTCGTATGGGTGTTTTAGAGCCAGGTTTAATTTGTCCTACAGATGGTTTAGATTATATGCAAACCCCTGGATATGCAGGACATATTGAATTGGCGCGTCCTGTATTTTATATCCAATACTTAAGCACCATTTTAAAGTGTATGAAATGTGTATGCTTCAAATGTAGTAAGTTATTAGTTAGTAAGGACAAGTATAAGCAAGCACTTAAGTTACAAGGCGATGCCAGATGGAAATATGTCTGTGGATTATGTAGTAAAGTGAAGCGTTGTGGTGACGATAGTGAAGATGGTTGTGGTAATTTGCAGCCAAACAAGATTAGAAAAGAAGGTCTTGCAACTATCTTTGCGGAGTGGAAGAGTGATAGTGCGGAGGGTGAACCAATTGTAATTAAAGTTACTCCTGAAATGGTCTTAAAGAATTTTAAGCGTATTTCTGATGACGATGTGACTTTTATGGGTTTTAGTCCTTTGTATTCCAGACCTGATTGGATGATTTGTCAGGTTATGTCTGTTCCTCCTCCTGCAGTTCGTCCATCTGTAAAGCACGACGCTCAACAGCGTTCTGAAGACGATTTAAGTCATATTTTGGTAAATATTATAAAGACCAATAAGACTTTACAGGAGAAAATTCAAAATAACGCACCGGCGAATGTGATTGATGACTGGACTACAGTTTTGCAATATTATGTAGCGACACAAGTGGATAATAAGATTCCTGGTGTTGCTTCTGTAGCACAGCGTTCTGGAAGACCTTTGAAATCTATTAAGGATCGCTTAAATGGAAAGGGTGGAAGAATGAGAGGTAATTTAATGGCTAAACGTGTGGATTATAGTGCGCGTTCGGTTATTACTGCTGACCCGAATATTTCCATTCGTGAATTAGGTATTCCAATGAAGATTGCGAAGAATATTACGAAGCCGGTTACAGTGAATAAAATTAATAAAGCATTCTTAACAAAGTTGGTGCGAAATGGCCCGGATGTATGGCCGGGTGCTAAAATGTTGGAAAAGTCCAATGGCGAAAATATTACACTTCGCTATTATTTAGACAGAAATTCTATTGTTCTTGAAGAAGGTGACATCGTTCATCGTCATATGATGGATGGCGATGCGATTTTGTTTAATCGTCAACCTACTTTGCACAGAATGAGTATGATGTGTCATATTGCGCGTATTATGAAACGTGGTGACACTTTTAGAATGAATGTCGCTGACACTAAACCATACAATGCCGATTTCGATAAACGCAAATTTTAAGACCATAAATGCTCTGTCGAAAACAGAGGGCATTAAAAATGTGATACCCTCTAGTTAATCCACCTTTACTAAAGGTGGAGCCAAATAAATATAAAATATTTTAAACTTGAAACAATTTGGCTCCACCTTTTAAAAAGGTGGATTAGCAAAACACCTTGTTGCGGGAAGTCCCTAAAGACGAAACTATCTAAGAAATAGTTGAACCACTACCAAGTTTGTATAGGAAACTTACAAATGGCCGAGATGGAACTCGGGTATGGTAATAATGTGGCGTATATGGATGGGTAATCCGCAGTGTTACTTCCTAATGTCGTTTGGTAGACTATGGAAGGCATTCAGAGACTGCACGGGTGTTGGTGAGCGATGAAGGATTAGCCATCCAGAGCTTGCTTAAGATACAGTCCGACCCCATTGGAAACATTGGGGATTGTCGGGAGACGAAATGAATTTGCACATGCCTCAGGATCCAGAATCTGAAGCAGAATTAAAAAATTTGGCCGCAGTGCCCTACCAAATAGTAAGTCCAG
>Ga0194123_10006611_pt1 | contig 11899 bp, 12 predicted proteins | sample TA2MahsurfametaG_5_FD_155479 | JGI IMG/M metagenome (GOLD analysis project Ga0194123, IMG submission 155479) | Freshwater microbial communities from Lake Tanganyika, Tanzania - TA2015023 Mahale A surface | ecosystem: Environmental > Aquatic > Freshwater > Lake | place: Tanzania: Lake Tanganyika... | reverse complement strand
TTCTGGATATGGATATTGTCATCAATCACATCCCTTGGAGGTTGGTAAATTCAAAAATAGATATTGGGCTGACTGTTCGTAAATTTATGCCGCCCATTAATGGCGGGGTAATATTTATTAATGCGGGTGAAAACGCATGCAAGTTTTTGGAGCTAGCGGTTGCGGTATACGATAAGTTAATAAGGCTTGCCCCATCAATCCCGGAGTTAGTGAATCGTGATTTCAAAACATGGTGGGGCGATCAAATTGCGTTGTGTGGCGCCGCTGGAGTTTTGCACTCTGGCATGCTTCACCCGACAATCTATCGACTAGGCGAAGCTTCAATTGAACTGTTGGACTGCAATGAATATAACTATTCACCTAAAGCAATTAACCCAGCACTTCTTGAGCAAGATATATCAAGTAAATACTTTCTGCATTTCAAAGGTGATGTAAGTAAGCAGGAAATTGAATTGCTGGAGAGCCTTAAACACCGATTAAGTAAACAAAACGACTAAAAAATCCGAAGTGCCTACAGCCTACCTATTACGGATACGCCCATTAAGTAGACTTCTCGGAGCCAGAGGAGGATGAGTTCATGAGTATGACTTCATGGGATGTCATCCCGCAAAAGAACTACGTCATTATTTCCCCTTATCCATTACCCAAGGGCTTACCCAAAAAGGTAAATGTCGGTGATGGCTTTATTATGGATTCGGCCGTTCGGCTTATTGGTGCAAAACCGACCACAATCTTTACTTCACGTGCTCCATTAACAGACAAAGCACTCTCCATCATTAACGAGAGCCATTTGGTATTGGTTGCAGGAGCCAATACGCTAAAGGACGACTATGAAATTACACCAGGGTTTGATCAGCAGACTCTCGGCAAAATCAAAGTACCAATAGCTCTCTGTGGGCTTGGCCATTATGGTGTTGAAGCGCAGACTAAATTTGGGTTGAATGCCAAATCAATCGACGTCATCAATGAAATACTGCAACGCTTGCCCTATATCTCGGTTCGATGCGATGCTTCATGGCGATACTTGAGCCAATCGCTGCCTGACCATACAGAAAACATACTCATGACTTCATGTCCGGTCGTTTTTCCGGTGGATGACATGGACTCGCAGTTTATTTCTAAAGAAACGTACGAGCATATGGTGGTAACGATTACTGATCGTACGCTCGTGGAGCAGCAGCTAGGAATCCTGAAAGTAGCGCCTAAGCTCTTCCCATCAAAAAGAATCACGCTTGCATTGCATCAGGATTACGGTAATACGTCCTTATGGGAGTTTGCCAAGAAACTGGGGTATGAGGTTTTCAGAAGCGAAAGGTATGAGGACTTTCTAGACCTGTACCGAAATACAGACGTGCATTTTGGCAATCGCGTTCATGCACATCTCAAATGCATTTCCTTGGGGGTACGCAGCTATCTAACCCCATTTGACCTCAGGCAGTTATTTTTCGCGGAAAGCCTGGATTTCCCTCTCGTCACTAAAGTGCCCGACCCTGCATTACAGTCCTACGATTTTAATCGCGTGTTAGCTCGACGTAATCGGGCACAGGATAAGATGACAGAGTTTGTAGAGGCCGTGCAGTCATTACTAAATTGAATCTTTAGGCAGCCCGCTTCACCGCAAGCGTCCAATCCTTGTGAATCACCTTAAAACGCTTGTCCGAAGATAGCCAAGCATCTACCGCTTTGCGGCATCCGGAAAATGAATTGTAATCATCAAACAGCATAATCCCGCCGATTGCCATATGCGGTGCAATGCGCTCAATGCACGTGACAACAGAATCATGCCAATCGCAATCAATATGAGAAAATGCCACCGTTTCATCAATAACCAGGGTGTCTTGAAAAAGCCCTTTGTGGAAATGAATATGTTCTTTTTCTGGGTCAATCTGAAATTGCTGCATATTCTGGATAATAAAATCCAGCAAATGCTTCGCGTGTTTTACGTAATTGAGGTTGGTTAGCCCTGTGACCTTACCTTTGAGGAATTCTTCATAAGTCTTTTGAGCATGAGGATCATCCCCTTGCCCTGGGGGCGGGAGCATTTCAAACACGTCATAGAGGTGCAGTGGTCGGGCTTGCGTTTTGGTCTTTGCCGTCACAATGGCTGAACCACCCATAGCAACCCCTGCTTCGATCAAGATGCCAGATATTTGTTGTTGCTCAATGCGCTGCAAGGCGGCTATCAGTGTTTCCAGTTTCCCGGGGCGTCCGCAGAATGTTAAGCCTTGGGCACGTAGCGCTTGCAATACTTATTTCATCGACACTTGCTTTATGCCATCGTCACGTTGATGGGCAATGTATGAATACATGTATTGGATATTGGTCAGGCCTCGCTTTACTTCATTGCAACTCTCAATCTTCCAACCAACAGATGTCAAAAGCGCGTCAAAATCCTGTTTCGAGTAATTGTTTACCCACTCCATACCTCGTCGAGCTGCAGGGTTTGCCCCAATGTCGGAACAGTAGGTCACGACAAGTTTGGAAGCGGCCCTAAGCGCTTTACTGAGTGGCCAGGTAATGTCATGCACATACTCTAACACCCCTAGAAACGTAATCCAGTCATAATCTCCGGTTGGGAATTCATGTTTGTTTAAATCCACCACTTGGCAACCAGGACAGCGCTCGACAACATCTGCTGGGGTATACGTACAATTGGCCGGGAGAAGCGATCCAAGTGTCATGGCTCCGGCGCCAATATCCAGAACACTTTGATTCTCACCTATGAGTTTTGCCGCCATTGCGGCTCTTTCATCCCATTGCGTTGCCAAGTTGCCGAACCCTTGCCAGCGATCAACGTCAGTTTCTCGATTGCGAATTAGCTCTTCGGTCTTCTTAACTCGATCAAATGTTGGTTGCGGCGGCAATCTTTTTTGCATGATAATGAGCTAAATAGTGGAACGGAGTGTTTTAGAGGATTAGGCTGCGCGATCCGCCGCACAGGCAATTTCGTGTCTTAAGATTGCCTATTTGCTGAGAGATATTGTATGGTGCCCAACGTTCTGATCGTAGGTGGTGCAGGGTATATCGGGTCGCATATGGTCAAGATGCTTCTCGAGAAGCGATATTCGGTAACAGTACTTGATAATTTTTCTACAGGTCACAGAGATGCTGTGCCAGAGTCGATCTTGATTGAAAGCGACATCGGAGATTCCAAATTACTAGCGAAGGTATTCGAGCAGCGTCACTATGATGCAGTGATGCATTTTGCATCGTTTATTCAAGTGAGTGAGTCTACTTTAAATCCTGGAAAATACTATGAGAATAACGTTGGAAAAACACTTTGCCTCCTTGATGCGATGCAAAAAGCTAGGGTCAACAATTTAATTTTCTCATCGTCCGCAGCAGTTTACGATGGATCGTTAAGTATCCCGATCCGCGAAACAGACCCGAAGAACCCATTGAGTCCCTATGGCCGAGGTAAATGGATGGTAGAACAAATTTTGCGGGATTATTCAGATGTCGGCTCAATTCGATCGGTAGCGTTACGCTATTTCAATGCGGCGGGAGCTGATCCCGAAGGTATCCTTAGAGAACGTCATGAGCCCGAGACACATCTCATCCCACTCGTTATACAAGTAGCGTTAGGAATTAAATCTAAGATTAACATTTATGGCAATGACTACGACACTCCTGATGGCAGTTGTATCAGAGACTATGTGCATGTGCATGATGTTTGTCGCGGTCATTTATTAGCCTTAGACTACCTTCTGTCTGGTGGTTCAAGCAGTAGTTTCAACTTAGGTAGTGGAAACGGATCATCGGTGCTTGAGGTCATTGGAATGGTTGAGCGTGTCACCAAAAAGGTAATCCCTTTATCGTATGGAAATCGTCGTCAAGGTGACGCTCCAATACTTGTCGCGGACATAAGCCTTGCAAAAGCTAACTTAGGGTGGACGCCGCAGCTAAGCAACTTAGAAACTATAGTCCAACATGCTTGGGCATCGTTCCAATAAGTTAAACGGTAACCCTCTCATTTTTTACGTAAAGTGGGGGTAGAGTTGATGAAGTTATAGCTAATCGCTGTTTTTAGCGATTCCTTCTGGCACCATTCTTGTATAGCTCTTCGTCATATACAAAGTGGAGATGTAAGTTTTTTAGTTGTTGTTCTAACAATCTTTAGGGCAATTTCTCCAGTGCCTCATGAGGGCGTTCTTCGTTATGGACTGTGACGCATTTATCGATGATTGTGCGGAAACGGTGGAGATCTTTAACTAGATCGACAACAGGATTGCTTCATCTCCTAGAGCAATTTATGTATCCGATATCGACATACTTATTCACTTATAAGGCATCGGAGCTCAAACAAATATCTAGCAATCATGACCCATAATCTCACCTAAGCGTTTCAAGTAATTTAATTCTTGGGCATTCACGGTGCCTTTGATATGCAAAAAATATTTATTTGAAATATCCTTCTTTAGGAATTTCTCGTTTATGGCTTCCGGAGTGTAGTTGTAACGATCACAATCTAATAAAGAAAAGGTTACGTTTCCGAATTCATATTCAGATGGAAACAACATTTGCGGATGCAGAATTCCTGCTGCTCCACACATTGCGATTTGATCGCCCCACCATCTCTTGAGATCCTGAGTTTTAAAAATTGGAACTTCTTTCGTTAATTCCACTAGTTTGTCGTAGACACTCAGGGTTGATCTAAGGTAAGTTAGAGCTCCGCAGCCTGAATTGAGAAACATAACCCCTGCGTTAATTGGTGGCATATAGTCTCGAACAGTTAGTCCGACATCGTAGTCGGAGTCGACGAGATGGAGAGGAATTTTGTTGATCAACACATCCATATCGAGTACAAACGAAGCCGTATTTTCTTCCCTCAATTCCATGTAGTTAAGCTGACAAATTAGACGTGAATACATCAAGGTATTCGACTCAACCTCGGCGCGAATGACTTCATAATTGGGCAGGTTGGACGATAACTTCGCATTTTCGCTCGTCAATAAAATAATCCTAGATTCTGGGAGCAGTAACCTTGCGCGAGTATAAAAAGCTTGTAAAAAAAATTCCCATGAGGCTTTGTGGCTTTGCTTAAATTCCTTAGAAGCCTCGTTGGGTGGTATGAAGAAAGAAACAATATCGATTTTCTTGGTTTTCTTGTTACTAGCTTTACCAATGTATACTTTTTTAATAGCCTTTGAGATTTCAAATTGCGAGATAAGTTTCATGGCCAGGCAGTGTCTCAATGAGGTTATCACGTTGTATGTAGTGTCATCTTTGCCTCCTGTTAATTTTAGGTATTTCTGTGAATCTCTAATAGAGCCATCGAGTAGACCTAGAATAGACTTTATTCGAACGCGCTCAGCCAAATATTTTGGCTTCTTCGGGTCTAAAGATACTGCTGCATCTAGCGCCTTTAGCGATCTATAAAACGCTCTTTTTTCGCTATATATTAACGCTAACATGTGATAGCTTTCTGATGAGTGTGGCTCGAGCTTTATTGCGTGCTCGGCAGTCTTTTCTGCCTCATCTAGGTTTTCTTGCTCTTTTAATGCGATGCTTAGATTGTAATATGCCTGATAGTAGTCCTTTTTGAGAATGATTGCCATCCGATAATGCGTTATCGCGTCATTTAGCATACCAAACTCGTGTTTGATGCTACCCAAATTACAATAAGCCTCTGCAAAATTCGGATTTATTTCGAGAGCCTTATTCGCGTACAGCTCAGCATCCGTGAGATTTCCTGAATCACGTAGGGCTGCACTCAAGTTATTATTCGCCTCTGGGTCGTTCGGTGTTAGGTCAACATTTCGGAGCATTGCGTAAACTGCGTTTTTAACTTCGCCTTTTTTCAGAAGCAATGCACCTAACACTTTCCACCCAATCGGTTGATCAGGATATTTATCTGTCAATTCACAAGCAAATGCTTGTGCATCATCAAGTTTTTGTTCGCGATAATAACTAATTAGCTTATCAATTAATACCATTCTTTCGTCGCTGACCATATCTTTCTTCCACGTCGTTAAGCTCTTCCGTAAAAAGTAAGGAGTTTTGTTTTTATTTTATTGTAGTCTCCCCCGTCAAGTAAACAGTGAAGGTGTAGAGTTTTCCACCTGTTGTCTAAACAATCTGGGTGACAACTTCCCCAGTGCCCCATGGGGGCGTTCTTTGTTATAGACCGTGATCCATTCGTCGGTAATCTCGCGGACCTGATCCAGATCTTCAAAGAGATAGGCATCTAAGACTTCATGGCGATAGGTTCTGTTCAACCGTTCGATAAAGTCGGTCTGGCTGGGTTTTCCGGGTAGGTTGTGTCGCAGCTCGATGCCTTTGTCTTCGCACCACTCAACCAATACTGCACGGCGCTGCTCCGGGCCGTTATCTAGCCGTATCGCTTGCGGCAGGCTGTAGATCTCCCCGAGTTGCTCCAAGGTGCGGATAACACGGCCTGCAGTCAGGTTGGTATCGATCTCAATGCCTAGGATCTCGCGGTTCGATTTGTCGATGATGTTCAAGGTGACCTGAAACGCCAGATTAGTACGTAACGGATGTAGAGTCTGCCTCATACGGAGGCAGTAATGAAGAAGCGTTTCACAGAAGAGCAGATCATTGGGATCTTGAAGGAAGCCGAGGCCGGGATGAAGGTGGCGAATATTTGCCGCAAACACGGGATCTCGGATGCGACGTATTTCAACTGGAAGTTCAAGTTTGGCAGGATGTCGGTGTCCGAGGCCCAGCGGTTAAAGGCCCTGGAGATGGAGAAGAGCAAGCTCAAGCGCCTGCTGGCCGATGCCCACCTGGACATCGCTGCGTTAAAGGATGTCGTTGGCCGAAAGTGGTGAGCCCACAAGCTAGGCGTGATGCGTTGGGCCATGTAATGGCGGTCCACCAGATGGGCATCACCAGGGCTTGTGGGCTGATCGGGATATCGAGATCACTGTATGGCTATCAATCCAAGCGGCCCAGATGGGCCGCTTAAGGAGCGGCTGTGTGATCTGGCGGCGCAAACGCGCCGCTATGGCTACAGACGCCTGCATGTGCTGTTGCTCCGGGAGGGAGTGAAAGTGAACCACAAACGAACCTATCGGGTGTATCGGGAAGCGGGCTTGGCTGTGCGCCGCAGAAAGCGTAAGCGCATTGCTGGGGTTGAGCAGGTGCCGGCCGCGACTCCGAAGGCACCCAATATCTCTTGGAGTATGGATTTTGTGTCTGATAGACTGGCTGATTGCAGGCGGCTGCGGTGTTTAAACATCGTGGACGACTTCACATGGGAGTGCCTGGCCATCGAGGTGGACTCCTCATTGACCGGCCGACAGGTGGTGGATGTGATGAGGCGGCTTGCCGATCTCAGAGGTCTGCCGCTATCGATCACCACGGACAACGGGCCGGAGTTTGCCGGGAAAATTATGGACGAATGGGCGTATACACACGGCCTTCATATCAACTTTATCCGGCCCGGCAAACTAACCCAGAACTGCTTTGTTGAAAGCTTTAACGGACGGTTCCGAGACGAGTGTCTGAACGAGCACTGATTCCTGTCCATGCGTCATGCCCGAGAGATCATCGAGAACTGGCGCAAGGAATACAACGAGGAGCGACCCCACAGCAGTCTGAAAGATATGACACCGAAAGATTTTGCTGATAGATTTTTAACCGCAGACTCCACATCAAACCCGTACTAAATTGGGTATCAGGTCAGCTAAGCCAATTGACTTAGCTTGCTGCAGTAGATCTGAGGCCTCGCTGACCTGTTTCGCTTGAATTAATGCGTCAATATAACTGACCCAAAAGCGCGTCTTGCGACGATCAGCGTCTAAGGCGATTTTTAGGTCCGTCAGCGCTTTATGAGGCTTGCCCACCTCTACTGCCAATACTCCTAAATTATGGTTAGCATCAGGATGTTTTGGTTGCGCTGAGAGTATCGCTCGATACAAGCTTTCCGCTTCTCGGAATCTTCTAGCTCTATGGGCATCTACAGCTTTTTTAAGCGCCTGATCTATGGTGACTTTCATTAGACAAAACCTTACCCAACATGTTGGCAATTCCGTGAATTAAGACATGCCGAAGATAGCGTCAAGCCTCTGCATATAGGGACATAAGTCTACTACGCACCCACCCCCTCTTCTTGGGGTTTACTGGGTGGATGGCACCGAACGTCGTCTAAGTCGTTAAGCGCGATCACTGAACTTTCGTTTTCTCTCTATTTGAGGTTGGCTCGATAATCCATATTTGGTCATCAACAAGGCGTTTTTAATGCCAAATTTTAAGGGTCCTCTTGCTTCAGATGCTAACGACACTATTTTCAGGTGACGATGATAGTAGCTAGTATGTATCAGGCTGCCTGTTTGTGGGCTGTTTACCTGTCAGCGCTAAACAGCCGATCAATTTTCGGTCTACCCCTAATCACGAAGGGCATCTACTATTTTCAATGACTCGAAGGCTCTGAATCCTAGGCAAAACGTATAAAGACCATCGGAATTACACTATAACTTTTCCATCATCAAACACCGACCATCGCAGAACGATGGAGCTAAAGTACAGTCACTACCTGTCACTATCCAGTCACGCTAAAGAAATTGCGCTCGAAGCGAGCCAATTCTTAGAGTCCAATACTGCCAGATAGCACTAATCTCTACTAATTTCCCAATAGCGTTATATCAACAGAAACGTAAACTTAGCTCATAACAAGAGAGCTCGATAATATGATCATCGCCAATCAGACGAAGTTTCTAGTCTGCTCGAAACAAAAAAACCCTCTTTTTTTCCGGTGCGTACGAACTGATCAATACGAAAGAAATTTGACAAGATCTGGAACCACGTTCCAAATGGTAGTTGAGTGACGTGCGCGTTTCGCCCATCAGGCAAATTCTTGGCTGCAGGATAATTGGCTATAGAGCAGACAAACTGCTTTTCACATCGCGATCTAATTTCGCTTAGCACAGCCCCCAAAGCTCCAAATTCAACGTGTTCCATCACGTCGAGTGAGACAATTAGGTCATATCGACCAGACGGCATCGTATTATATTCGTCCGAGGCCACGTCGAATCCGTCGATGACTATCTCGCTATGGCGCGACTTTATATACTCAATGAAGTCACCCTTCCCGCACCCATAATCTAATACAGATTTATAACTCTTTTTACTAATTAACATTTCTATGTGTGCGTAGTGTTTTTTAGTTACGTTACCGACACCAAAACTCTCCGTTAGCTCATGTAATTTCTTTAATTGCTTCTGATACTCTTCTGATACTATTTTCTGCTCCATGTTTAGCTCCGTTATCTTAGTGCCAAGACGAACCCGAATCCGGCTAAAGTGCAATGTACATTCATTCCGCCCGCTGTTGTTATTTCACCGCAGTTTGGCGCATTAAACTTTCCATATCCTTTAATTAAGATCAAACCTTTTTTAACTTGTCTGAAGGCGTTAAATCCGCTAACCACCTCAGCCTCATTGGACGAATTACATAGTAAAACGTCGACGGCGTGCTCATTGTTACCAATATCCGATAGATGTAGCCCAGTGTCTCCCTGTAAAGCAAATCTCTTTGCTAAAACTTTCGCGTACACATCAATAGGCAAAATTTTCTGATTCTCACGTGCCAAACACATCTCTATCCGCTCTACTTTATCGGTGAACATTACACTCATTGCCAATGATGGGAGAGTCATTGTTGAAGAAAGCTGGAAGATCCGAAGATGGCTCGTTGAATCAACTCGACATAGGCAAGTAAAAAGAAAATCGATAATTGAATACATCTCATAAGTTACGCCTAACGCGTTATACATCCCAAGAAATGTCTTCGCGGCAGAGGTCTCACTGAACAAGAAGTCTCGTCGATTAAGTAGGCACATCTCACTGTCGGATATGACTCCTTTTGGATCCTTCACACGATCTTTTATGAGCTCATAAAGTTTCATGTTTTATCCTATTTGCGACGCTTTTAAAGAACTCCTGAATAGTGACCTCAGGTGTTTTTCTATGTATTGTGATGTCTCGATATGCAATCGCTTTCTTTTCCTCGAGTCCCCATATGAAAGGCGCGCCCCTGTCCGACAACAGAAGATCCACTTTTTTGCCTGCTGCTCCGACAAAGTGTACGAGGGCAGTCGAGACCGATACAACGCGGTCGCAGGCGCAAGCTAGAGCGAACCAACTGTCTAGGTCAGCCTTAAAGTCTATTCCGTCTATCCATTTTAAGTTTTCATAGCGACCTTGCATTCTGTTTTTTTCTCTTTCAACATCACCATACTGAAGCGATACGAAAATATAATCTTTTAGTTGGAGTATTGACTCCCAGTAATCTAGTTCTAGGGTTTTCGTCTTTTGGGCGCGCTCCCAGTAGCCGCCTTTCCAGGAAATTCCGACGAGCTGCTTGTTACCCGTTTTTTGAAGCAGTTTGGATCTATATTTTTCGGTTTTCTCTTGATCAGGGATCAAATAAGGCGTCTGATTGCTTATATAACTATCTACACTCGGACGATATTTTTTCTGTATGCAACCAAGCGGTATAAATCCATTGGTGTTACGAATATTACCGTCGATTAATGGTCCGAATCCATATGGATAAAGTAGGCAAGATGAGAAAGAACGGGAAAGAATAGAACGCATGCGCTTCTCAGAAATAAGTATAGTTTTCGGATAATCAATTAGAAACTCCCTAAAGCACCCGAAAAACAGTACCTGATCACCGATTCCCTGCTCTACAACGACTATTGTCCACTTCATCGGATCTAGCTCGTTGGGGTCGGTGATCATGTAACTCTTATTAAAGAGGGTTGGCATCGGACGGCCAATTTTTCCTACCTCCGGCTTCAGTCCATTGTCATAGTTACTCCACCCCTGATCAAATTTATGAAGACGAAGCTGGACCAGCGACATATTCCATTTTAGAGCAACATTATCAGAGCTATTTTTAAGAGCCTTCTCAAACGAGCTGAGAGCATTTTTCGGATCTCGCTCGGCAAAGGTATCAGCTCTTAAACGGACCAGTTCCTGGGAATCAGGAAAAAGCCTTTCTGCAAAAGCTAGGAGCTCATCAGATTTTTCTGTCTGAAATAATGATCTGTAACAGCTTATGAGCCCGCTTAAAATTGGAAGTTTAGGAGACTTTTCATCATATAAGGAATTAAAGATCGCCAGTGATTGATCATATTTTTGTTCCTGCATTAATGCAGCGGCGTAGTTGATAGCAACACTTTCATTTTTTGGGAAAATCTTATACGCTTCCTCACCAAACGCGACGGCCTTTTTGAAGTCCCGTTTCTTAAGGTAAACGGGAATTAGATTTACAAGCGCAAGGTGTTGCTTTGGATTAAGTTGGTAGCTTTCGACTAGCGCAGCTTCTGCGAAATCGAGTTCATTTTTTCTTAAGTGGACCAGACCTTTGTATGCTAGACCAGGAGATCGATTCATTGAGACTAATTTTTCTGCCTCGATCATTGCCTCCCCATAGTTTTCGCTCTTAAGATGTGCATCGATCTGTTGCGAAATTGCTATCGCATCTTCGATTCCTTTATCGGTTTTCTTATTTTTCATCGGCGAAATATGACCTCCCCGACGCCAGCAAAAGTACCACTTTTTCTCTGCGCGACTGTTATCTGAGTTTGATCTATTTTGAATCCATAATCTTTTAATTGATCAAGAGCGAGGTTATGCTCACTTAGATTACTGTTCAGCTCAATACTTAGGCTTCTTACTTGACTAGATTCCAAAGTATTAGAGGCGCCCCGCAAAACCTTATGCTCTAAACCATCTACGTCAATCTTTATATGAGTCGGAATCGTTATTGTTTCCTGAGAAACAAGCTCGTCTATGGTTGTACTGTATAGGCCCTGCCTCAGCGGAAAAGTCTTTGGTTTGAGTTCATAATTTAGTTGCTCGCCGACACTGTGACAAGAACCGCCGGCCCGCATGTCTGAGATATAGAGCTCAGTGAATCCGGAGCTGT
>Ga0194123_10006609_pt1 | contig 11905 bp, 11 predicted proteins | sample TA2MahsurfametaG_5_FD_155479 | JGI IMG/M metagenome (GOLD analysis project Ga0194123, IMG submission 155479) | Freshwater microbial communities from Lake Tanganyika, Tanzania - TA2015023 Mahale A surface | ecosystem: Environmental > Aquatic > Freshwater > Lake | place: Tanzania: Lake Tanganyika... | reverse complement strand
CTCGGCCACGCTCTGACGATGGGGAGGGCCCATCCGCCGGCGGACATCAGCCTTGACGGCCTCGCTGTAACGACGCATTGCTCTGCTCCATCAAGCCCCCTGGTGAATGAAGTGGTCGCTATGGAGAGGCGTCATCTTTCCTGGCAGAGGGGGACCACGGGCCTCAGCTTTTACGACGTGCACAAGCTGATGGAGTAATCCAGAAGATTGTTGACAATGGAATTACAATTATCTACATTAAATAGAATCTTGATATTGTTCGATCCGCTAACTGGATAATTGATCTGAAACCAGGAAGAGGTAGTGCAGAAGAAGGATCATTCAATTAACGCCAGATGATATACCAGTATGAACTAACTCGTACACCATCTATTGGTAATTTGATTATAGTGAGAAATGTGCTAGATCTTAAACATAGAGAGGGTGGGGTTTGTATCAAAAAATAGATCGTAGAATGATTTACTAAAGTACAGCATTGGCCATCTACTGTTGAAACCATATTTAGTCTTAAGCCATTTCTTGCCTTCTTCAAGATACAGCTTAAGGTTCTCACTGTAGTTTTCAGTTTGGATAAGATCTGATTTGTTGAGTAGGTATGTTTCGTTTTCTTCTGCAAACACTCTTGTAGTAATAGCAGCAGCCCAGTTGTTCGCGTAACATTTTGCTATTAGCTCACATTCAGACATGTATCCTCTGAAGTTGTTGCCATCAAAGAGAAGGTTCATATAATCCTCGCCATCAAAGCAAATTAAATCATCAAGAAAACTACGACGAAATAATAATGCAGTACTTTGTATGTACCAGAAGTACATTGTAGGCTGATTTTCGAGCAATGATTTCTCGCCCCATTTTTTAGAGCAAGGAGAGAGAATACCTACGCGAGGGTGATCAGAGAGCACGTCTGACAGAAGGGTCAAAGAATCTATATTTTCTAAAGTAGTATCATTTGTTAGGACAAAGAATGCATCGTAGTCATGCCATTTACCATCTTTGCGCAACTTCCATAAGGCATAATTAGTGCCTCTGCAAAATCTAAGGCCTGTTTGTAAGATAGAGTCTTCAACAGCATGCCAAGTTGTAAAACTTGAAAGATTTTCCACACTAGATCCAGCCTCTAATACATAAATATCAGTTTTCGGGGAGTAATGATGAATATGAGAGTACAAGCTATCGGCTAAGTCCGGCAAATTTCTATTAATAATAATAGTTGCGATTTTCATGCTTGGCTAGTAATTCCAAAGGCATCGGCAAAACGGTACATCTTGGCATATATAGCATTCACAAGGAGACGATCAAGATGAATATCAAGCTCAAGTAGTTCCGCATTCATTTGGTCTTTTAAATCTTTAAAGTCCGACGTTGAAAAAATGTAATGACCACACAGAATCGCTTTTTGCTTGTCCGTAAGATTGCTAGTCGGCGAAATCCACTTTTTCCATTTACCTGAATTAAACGACAATTCCAAAAACTTTTCAGCAAGTCGATGTTTAGATGTTTTCTCTAATACAGAGACTAAGGTTTCTGATTCAGCTACGCCAAATTCTGGTGCAACATTAGCTGAGTCAATTCCGAGCCTCGGGAACCATGACAGAGTTTCTGTGGATACGTAATCGACGTTATGAGCCTTTAGTAAAATACTATATCTATTGCACAAGTTGACAATACGCGGGATTTGAATTTCGGGGGGGATTTCATGTTCAACCCGAAGCGGACTATCCAATGAGCCCACATTCTTCGACTCTAAGACTCTAGTCCCAGTCTGAGCCACAGTAAATAACGGAAACGGAATCGAATTTTTTACACAAAAAGTCTTTACCCTTGAAAGAATATACTCCACAGTTTCTATACTATTAAATGAGCCAGTTTGTTCTTCGGTTCCGATTTCAAATGCAATATCCTTGCCATTACTTTGAGCATAACCCCAGCAATACTCGTATAGCTCATAGAGTCTATCCAAGGCACTTTCCAATTCTAAAACACCATGGATATGGATACTGGTATCAATATGTAAAATTTGAAACCCAGCATCGATATCTGCTTTGAATGATTGCTTTGCAGATTCTATTGCATCTTTTGGGCAAAGATTACTGTCAATCTCTAATGGGTGCTGCCATGGACCTCCATGATCACGTGCAAGCAGAATATTCCCATTCTTATCATTGCCATGAACATATTCAGCAAATCTACTAGTAGAAAAACTGTTGACATAACCCCCACCAAAATATTCAGAGTCGATCTGTCTTCTGCTCGCTATAAGCATAATCGGGGCCGAGGAATGCCTAGACAATTCTATTGCCGCGTCTATACAATTAAGAGACATGGGACCAACACCCAGCAGCGTAATTCCCTTGCTCTTTACTAATGAATAAATCTTGTTGGACAACATATTAGATAGCCCATTCTCCGGCAGCATTAATAAACTTAAGGTCCAGTTCTTTGCTTGCCGACAACTCCTTTCTAAAGAATATTTTAAGTATATGTAGACATGCTTCTGAAACTGCACGCTCTCCACCTTTCCTGGAGGTTACGTAATCTGCTACGCGCTTCGCATTTTCATCTGCATTGGATGGTGCGATTGAATACCCTACTCTTGACATAGTGTAATGATCAAAAATGCCATCCCCCATATATGCTACCTGTGAGACTGAATATTGTGCTTGTATCCACTCAAGTCGATCTAGTGTACTGACAAGATCAAGTTTGTAATGCATATCAGTAACAATACGCCGATGACTGATATTATAACCTGAACGGTCCCCAGTGATAAATCTAATTTCCATATATTTTGACAGTATTCTCAGTGCGTCATTATCATCTGGCCCAAACGCCTTCATATACTTGCCGTCTTCAGTGTAATAAAAATGTCCGTTTGTAAGCACTCCATCAACATCCAAAATAAGAACAGCAGGCTTTTCCAAGGCTTAAAAGGTCAATACTACACCATTGACGGGCAGGGATTCAATACCATACCCGTAACATTCACATTTTACTCAACAAATACATCAAAGGAATACCCATAATATACATCCATACATGGTTCGAACCTACCCCACTGCTATTGTATGACAGATCAGCAGTCGTCAACGTGAAACTGTCCGACTATATCGTTCAACGACTTGTAGATCTTGGTATTAGTCGGTGCTTTGCAGTGTCGGGTGGAGCTGTCATGCATTTAGTTGATAGCTTCGGTAAGCATCCTAAGATGCATTGTACTTTTCTTCACCATGAACAGTCTTGCGCGATTGCTGCAGAAGGCTATGCGCGAATAACAGGCCAACCCGCCGTTGTGTTAGTAACCGCTGGCCCTGGCATTCTTAATGCACTAAATGGTATTTTTGGGGCGTATACTGACTCTATACCAATGTTAGTAATATCTGGACAGGCCAAGACTCAGACAATGAGTACGATTCATGGTCCTCTTGAGTTAAGACAGCTTGGAGATCAGGAGCTAAGAACAGAGCCTTTCTCGTACACTGTATCAAAGAAATATGTATCTATAAAGTGCGCTGACGATCTTTTCCAGTATCTGGATACCTTTGTTGAATACTCTCAAACAGGGCGCCCGGGTCCCTGCTGGCTTGAAATTCCTGTTGACGTTCAAGCGCAAGTCTTTAATCCTAATAATTTGAATATAGAATTACCAAAAACTACCCATCAAGATGTGCACAGTCATCCTTTTTCTGACTTAAGCGAATGCCTGTCTGAACTTAATTCATACCTACTCGAGGCTAAACGACCTCTATTGATGCTTGGCAGCGGCGTAAGAATCTCAAATACACAGCATGAAATACAAGACTTTGCAATAAGCCACTGCTTACCGATTGTAACTGCTTGGACTCATGACACTATTATACATACCCATGAGATGTTTGTAGGACGTCCAGGTACAATTGGAACAAGGCCCGGTAACTTTGCTGTACAATCATGCGATTTACTCATCGTACTTGGTTCGAGGTTAAATATTCGCCAGGTAAGCTATAACTGGGACTCGTTCGCCAAGAACGCTAGTATTGTAATGGTAGATATTGATCAATATGAGCTATCAAAGCATTATCTTGCCATCGATTTAAAAATATGCGCTGATCTCCGGTCCTTTTCCGCGTCACTAGATCTTTTACCGCGGCCCTCATCAGAACTCTTATTAGAAAGAAAGGATTGGCTTTCCAGATTAAAATATGTAAAAAGTCATTTTGACTTAAAACACTCGGATTATCCCAAGGGAAAGAATTGCATAAACCCTTATCATTTTCTTATGTCTCTAGATCAGTGTACCCTTTCAGGCGATAATGTTGTATGCGGTGATGCTACAGCCTGCATTGTTCCTTTTCAGGTGTTGCGCATTAAGCACAATATGCGACTTTTCAGCAACAGTGGATGCGCCTCAATGGGTTACGACCTACCAGCAGGAATAGGCGCCGCTATTGCTGCACATGAGCGCGGCTTGTCATCGCGAACCATCGTCATAGCCGGAGATGGTTCAATTATGATGAACCTTCAAGAATTACAGTCATTATCAACCTCTAAAATCAACATAGCTTTGTTTATATTGGATAATGGAGGATATTTATCAATTCGCCAGACTCATGAGAATTTTTTCGGACAGATTTATGGTGCTACAGATAGTACAGGCCTGACATTTCCTGACTTTAAGAAAGTAGTTGAATCATTTAATATATGCACTCATATATTATACAACGATGCTAACCTAGTTGATGATATTAACAGCTTCCTCTCGCTTAGTATCCCAAGAGTATGCATTGTTAAGCTAGATTCAAGGCAAGAATTTGAACCTAGACTCAAGTCTAGGATGAGTCATGGTAAAATTGAAACCCCTGATCTTGATGACATGTATCCACACGTTCCTCAAGCAGTACTAAGCAGTGTCAGATCTTATCTAAAAGGAACATCCGATAGTTTCGTCCAATGAATTCTACCCACAATCAAATTTTTCAGGACCTATTTGTCCTTGAAATGGCTAATAATCATTGGGGGAGTCTTGAACGAGGTCTTAAAATAATACACGACTTTGCAGCAGTTGTGAGGGCTAATTCTGTGAAAGCTGCGATTAAACTGCAATTCAGAGATGTTGACAATTTTGTACACCCTCTCTACAAAGGATCTTCTGAGTCTAGATATATCTCTAAAACAGAAAGAACAAGAATCTCTCAATCTACTTTTGAAACTTTTGTTGATCAAATAAGGCATTGTGGATGTATCCCGATGGCAACACCATTTGACGAGTCATCAGTAGATCTGTGTAAGTATTTCGATTTACCGATTATTAAGATCGCCAGTTCCGATGTGAATACTTGGCCTCTGCTCGAAAAGGTCGCACAACTTAAAAAACCAGTCATAATTTCAACGGGCGGAGCCTCAGAAGTTTGTCTTGACGACTGTGTACGATTCTTCAAGAACAGATCTATCTCCTTAGCCATTAATCACTGTGTCTCCCTTTATCCGACCGAAGATTCCGAACTAGAGCTTAACCAAATTGATTACCTCAAAACACGATATCCTGATAATGTTATCGGATTTTCCACCCATGAGTATTCTGACTGGCATTCCTCGATGCTTATCAGTTTTGCGAAGGGTGCTCGAACATGGGAGCGACATATTGATATACAAACTGAGGATAAAGATGTAAGTCCATACTGTTCTCTACCCCACCAGATAGATAAATGGTTCAAGACATATCATCTGGCACGGGAAATGTGTGGCAACACGTTTTCTCAGCGACGAATTATCTCCTCTCGTGAAAAAGTTTATCTTGACGAGCTTGTCAGGGGTGTATATGCAAAGAAGGATATTCCACAGGGATATATCTTTTCCTCTGAGACTTTTAATGACGACTTCTATTTGGCCATCCCACTGCACAAAGGTCAGCTTTCCTGCAGAGAAGTAATAAATGGCCTAAAATTGATACGTCCTGTCGTCAAGGATGACTTAGTTACTCTAGACCATATTGATGGCCCTTATAATGAAGATCCTTACCTTAGAACCACGATCTCTTCACGCGGAATAGAACCTAGTCAAGCACTGATTCACAGATCTCTATATCAAGAGTGAAAATTCTTCTGCTCGGTGGTACAGGATTTCTGGGTAAATCACTCCTCCAGTATGCACATCTTATACCTGGCATAGGTCTTGTCCAAAAACTCACTGTTGCATCCAGAAGGCCAATTCAGATTCCGGCTCGTTATTGTCAATCTTTTGCTGTTGACCAACTAACGATTGATGTACTCGACCTTGATACTTTTCCTACATTCGGATTTGATGCTGTGATTCATGCCGCAGATATTGCTTCTGTATCCGTCCAAAACACCGTTTCAGATAGATCTATCGCCATGATTCGTGGAGCTGAGAATGTAGTAACTTATTGCCGACATCAGTCAGTTCCTCGACTAATGTACATTAGCTCTGGTGCAGTGTATTCTGAGAATCAATTGACCGCAGGCCCTGTCTCTGAGCACTTACCAATTGTTAAAGCCAATGATTCTAATCACAAATTTTATGCATACGCAAAGCAACAGTCTGAAAAACTTTGTTTAAGCTTATCACAAACTAGCCATACTCAGATATTGATCGCCAGATGTTTTACATTCGCCGGATCTCTACTTCCTTTTCCTGGTCATTATGTTATATCAAACCTAATTTATGATGCATTTGCTCATGATACTATCTCAGTCTTTGGTGACGGAACTCCGATTAGATCCTATATGCATCAATCTGATCTTGCCATGTGGCTATGGTCTATACTTCTCTATGCTAAAAATTATCAAATTTTTAACGTAGGCTCACCGTTTCCAATATCTATATCAGACCTTGCTTTACTTATACGAGATTTGTTGGGACCCAATAAATTGGTTAAATTTCTTGGAATGCCTGATACGTCTCCCCAGCGACGAATATATATCCCTGATGTCTCTAAGGCATTTTGCGAGCTTAACTTAACTCTTGCGTACAGCTTAGAACAATCAATTCTTGAAACAATTGACCATCACCTAACCAGTTTCCGATGACTAATATAGCTATTTTCGATCTTGACGGCACAATTGTAGACTCTGCTCCAGGTATAGTTGAGACTCTCAAAACAACTCTACACCACTTCGGATTACTTGACCACTATAACTACAGTACAACAGATCTCGGCTTACCACTCCCTGTTTTACTTCGCAGATATTTTCAATCTAATCCTCACTCTTATCTCGACGCACTTGATATGTTTGCTAGTTTATATGATACATGTGGGTATAAGCAATCCTTTTTATATCCTGGTATTGTGGAACTGCTGGAATATTTGCGATCAGTCAACTACACACTTGTAATACTTACTAATAAGAGAGAGCTGCCTACCAACAGAATCCTTAACAAGTGTGATCTGTCACTTTTTTTTGACCATGTATTATGTACACCATCAAGTCCTTTCTCACATTGTGACAAGGGCTCCATCCTGTTAAAGCTGAAGACAACTATATTAACTGATGGCAAACATATGTTCTATGCTGGTGATATGTTAAGTGATCTTATCTCTGCCCGAAGATCTCTAGTCAAATTCTATTATGCAAAGTGGGGGTACGGGAACATACCAAATACTACCCTTCTAAAGACTGGATCGTATGCTGTCGCCAATCCCAAGGATCTTCTTCCATATATAATGTATTAGCCTATTGATGGCACTCTGTTGTAAGTGCTTATCATTAGATGTGTTCATCAGCCTTTTCAACCGATAGAACTCTGGATTTCTGATGTGTAACTGCGTTAGTGAATCCAATGATATGTCATCATGAACAGAGGAAAAATTTCTACCTCCTACTAAGCAACGGGGTAGATCAAGCAGAAGCATCACGTCATTCACCACCTTCGTTATCGAATTTACATGTATCTTACCGTTCATAACATCTTTCGTCTTGAAGTAGTTTCGGCCTGTTAACTCTGGACCCGCGTCTAGGGTTGCTTGGTGAATCTTCGTCTTTACCCACCCCGGTCCCAATACTATACATTTTACGTCTCCAATCTCGTTGTCTAATAATTCAACTGCTTTAATCAGATTAATCTTGCCAAGAGTTTGAGCCGAATAGTATGGCGTGGCATTATTTGTGCCACCACCGGCAAAAAAAAGCGCACTACATTCTTTTAGTTTGTCTCTATATGGTAGCATGCCTAAAAGCATCGCAATCTGATATGGGCCGTTAATATTTACACCTCTAATCCATTCCATTACATCAATGTCAACCATCATGCCAACTGGTTCCTGCGTACCTATGCAGGAGATAAATAAGCTCCAGTTGTATGCTTTTTTCGATAACTCCTTTATAGATGCCTTAATATCTCCATCCACAAGGGTTAACCTCAACCAGTTAATATCCATAGACTCATCCTTTGGGCACGTATTACTATAAGTTGCAGTAATATTCCACCCACTGCTGAAGAGCTCCTTAATAATCTCCTGAGCTATATCAGACATACCACCCAGTACTATGGCCTTTCTGACTTCTATATTTTTGGATGTTGTGTCATTCATACCTCTATTGCTCTTTATCTGAATACTCAACTACACTATCTAAATTTGAACTGCCTGCAATGGCATCATACAGCATGTATTTTCCAAGGTTGAATAAAAGATGACAGTACGGCTTATGGTGAAGGGCTGCAATGTTTAAGAAGATAAGTGAAGCCATGATATTAACACGTTCGTAACCTAACCCATTCCTTGCACACCACTCCTTTAGTACATTTGCGCAATCTACGGAGATGTCACTTCTCTTGAATTTGAAGTCTACTGAATCTTCCCCAAAATCAATCACGAAATCATTGTCTACCACAACTTTGTGTGACATGATGAGGCCATGCAGTAATTTGCCTAAATCATAGTACAAATCACCCACTTCACCATGTCCCGCAAAATCATGTCTCCAATCCAATAATATGAATTCATCATTTACTTCGTCATATAATATATTCTCCGGATGAAGATCTCCATGAAAACTACAAGGCACTATTTCCGCTAATGATGCCCAGTCGAGCTCCTCTATAATATTCATGACACAAGGTATATATCTGCCATTAATCACTGAGAACTCCCTGCCTGCTGCACTTGATACCAGATACTCCTGAATTCTACGGCATGTCTTTTCCAAGTAAAAGCTATTTATATCCTTATAGTTAGGTCTTTGATCTCTCTCCAGCTTCGCACAATCTCTAAACCAAAAGCTCTCCAACCATTCTAATAGCTTCTTAAAGATCTTAACCGAAAGACATCCTGAAAGTATCTGACCATTTACCCTTTTATAAGAGTACATAAATTTGGTCGAGCCTAAAATTTCCGGTATATAGCCCTGTAAACTTAGTGACCTACTAACTCTCTTACAAATAAAATCCTGGTCTGTGGAAAACTTGATTACTTTCTTCTCAAGTAACCAAATTGCCTCATTGGCTTTTGGTAAGATATTAGCTTCACAGTCTGAATTTAGAAATTTTTCTGCTTGCTTCATACTTTCTGTGTTGCCAGCGTCACACCAGTCAAAGTTTATACATTCTATACGTGATTCCCTGCACATATTCTGCAGCACTTCAGCCTCACCTGAATTTGTTTCTTTTGAAACTATATCTTTAATACAATCCCAAAAGTCTTCACTGTCCTTAATCCCGCATAGCCCTATATAGGCCCATGCTGGATGACTTTTACAAGACGATTTCTCATGCAATATCCACTTTTTATCAACTCTATTGACCATACGGTATGAATTTAGGTCATTCGTCTGACTTATCCCCATCCAATTATAGTCAGGTGTGGGAATCCTATTTTTGACTAGCGTATCGCATGAGTGCATAATGAATGGCACATCTAAATGTCCACTACAAGCCAATAACGTTCTCCCAATACCTGAGCCAGGGCCACTGTAAATATCTACATTACAAAATGCGAACCTTCTCTCGTTTTCGGAATACGCCAAAGAGATATATTCACGTATGAGTTCACCTTTATATCCGAGACCTATTACAAAGTTTGTGTCGTTGGGATATGAGTCTATAATATATGAGATTAAAGGACGATTGTGAACTGCAACAAGTGCTTTTGGTATGTATTTTGTTGCTGATCCCAACCGAGATCCAATCCCTGCTGCTGGTATCACTACTTTGAGTGCCATCTTTACGCCCTACCGTAATCATCTTCTATTCTAACTACATCTTGCAGTTCAGGAGTGCTTGCCTCCAAATATATTGTGTTAACTAGTGCCTCCATTCTATGCAATGTTCCGTTTTTCAATGTCATACTGCATCCATAAGATAACATGCGTGATTCTAACTTCTCGAGTGAAGTGCCATATGTCAGCTTTAATTCACCACCAAGTATAATTATTGTCTCGACCTTATCTCTATGATATTGAAGACTGCATCTGCATCCTGCTTTCATCATAAGCCTCTTGACTATATATTTTTCGTTTACTTCTATAAGCTCCTCATAGCCCCACGGCTTCTGAATCTTCATTCTCTAAATAAAAAAATTATAGCATTCCCTCCTCGCTATATGTTGTGTTATGATTACAAATATTTGTAATCTCGCCATGGTTATCAGGGATCTTGACATATTTGCTTCTTGCTCCCCCGAGCCTTTATTTACACTAGAGGACTACCCGGTATCAATGTCCGTTACCAGTCAAGATAGAACGAAGGACATCCACTTTGATCAGCACTGGTTAATTGATCAGAATTCGGGCATTGTGTACCTTGGGAATCTTTTTCCCTTAGAAAAACTCTATACTTCTAACCATTGCAAGCCTATTGGCGACATCTGGAGACGTCACCATGAGGCTTTTTCAAATTTCGTTTCGCGTTTTTGCTCGCCCGATGTTCTTGAAATCGGAGGCGGTCATGGCTTATTATCAACTATATATAGTAACTCTAATCATGTTGACAGTTGGTGCATTGTTGAGCCAAATCCCCATCCAATACCTGAATGTACCGCCACTTTTATCCCAGCATTCTTCAATGCCGAGGTTTCTACACCCAGAGAGAAGTACGGACTAATTGTCCACTCTCATGTCCTTGAACATGTCTATGAACCTTTTAAGTTTATGAAGGATTGTGCTGCAAAATTAAATTCGTCTGGTACTTTGGTATTTAGTATACCAAATCAAATCGCTATGTTAAATAAATTCTACCCTAACGCTATAAATATTGAGCACACATATCTCCTTGACTACCCCCTCATGTTACAGCTAATATCCGATTCCGGTTTAAGTATTGTAGACATCCAATACTATCTCGATGATCATAGTATCTTCATTGCCTGTCAAAAAAATACTCTACCTAACTTGCAGGATGTTATCAATAGACCTGAAAATCGCATAAGCACTAACCGATCCTTGATTATGGCCTACCATAATCATTATATCGATCTTGTTGAGTCTCTTAATTCTACAATCGACAAGCTGCATTCACCAGTTTTTCTTTTCGGTGCACATGTGTTCGCTCAACATCTTCTCCACTATGGTCTTGATCAGAATTCTGTAGTAGCGATTCTTGATAATGATATATCTAAGCATAATCAGCGTTTATATGGTACGAACCTTAGCGTCTTACCCCCAGAATATATTTCACAGATATATGAACCAATTGTCATTGTACATTGCGGGGCTTACACCTCTGAGATTTCCCAACAGCTAAAACAGCTTAATCAATCAGTTACAATACTCTAGCATTGACGTGACCCCCTTCGTCGGTCCAGGCCTTATGAGAGTGGGTGGATGTAGTCATGCGGCAACTCCCTGTTGAGCTGCCTCCAGGGGCGTACGCCCCTGGAGGGCCGAGTGCGGCCAGAGTGAGTTGTACTCCCAGCGCCAACGATCAGCCAGGATCTGCGCTTCCGGAGCGGTGTTGAACAGCTCGGTGTTGAGGAACTCAT
>Ga0194123_10006603_pt1 | contig 11912 bp, 11 predicted proteins | sample TA2MahsurfametaG_5_FD_155479 | JGI IMG/M metagenome (GOLD analysis project Ga0194123, IMG submission 155479) | Freshwater microbial communities from Lake Tanganyika, Tanzania - TA2015023 Mahale A surface | ecosystem: Environmental > Aquatic > Freshwater > Lake | place: Tanzania: Lake Tanganyika... | reverse complement strand
CGTGCTACATGGGCCGATACGAAGTCACGCAAGCGCAGTGGCAGGCGCGTATGGGATCGAACCCGAGCAACTTCCAAAGCGCGAGCACGCAGGTACCCCAAGCCCAAGTCCCGCAGCGACCTGTGGAGCAGGTGAGTTGGAACACGATCCAGGGCTTCCTGAGCCAGACGGGCATGCGACTACCGACTGAAGCGGAGTGGGAGTACGCGTACCGAGCCGGCACAACAACGGCGTTCCACGGCTACACGGGGCAGCTGAGTGGCACGAACGCCGACAACCTGCTTGGGAACATTGCGTGGTTCAATCAGCAGGGTGGATATCAGACCAGGGTGGTTGGCGGCAAACTCGGCAACGGGTTCGGCCTGCACGACATGTCGGGCAATGTGTGGGAGTGGGTGAACGACTGGTGGGGCAGCAGTTACTACTCAACGAGCCCATCGGTGAATCCGCAGGGGCCGTCGTCTGGTACGTCCCGTGTGTTGCGCGGCGGCGGCTGGTTCGTCAACTCCTACCACTGTCGCGCGTCGCGTCGCCTCAGCAACGTCCCCGATCTCTCCAACATCTTTTTCGGGTTCCGTGTCGCCAGGAATCCGTGAATTCCATCTCCCATCTTTGATTTTCCATTTCCCCTTTTCCGATTTTCGGCGCGTTCTTGATCGTCAAGAGTGCAAACAAACAAGGTCGGAAGCGGGGGAAGCCCCAGATCCCCAAGTAGGTTCGGGGAACGATGAAAAACCCGAATCACTCCACTCAAGAAAGTATCGATGCGCCATCAAACACGGTGCGACGCCTTCGCCTGCTGTGCACGGTTGATACCTAAAAAGAAAGGGGGGACTGCAGAGTGCAGTGTCCCCCCGCTGCGCTCAGCACGCTTTGAGCAGCAGCGCGCAAAGAATGATGAGCAAAATGAGTCCGAGTGCGGAGGATCCGGATGATCCCCCGCCTCCACCACCACAGGATCTGCACATGAGTTCAGTTCCTTGTGAGGCGGAGTGCTTCTAGCCAAGCCTTGCGCTTGAGTTCTGCGCCAGAACCAAGCAGGACATTCTCGAATCTGCGCTCACTTTTCGCCAACACACTGCCCTTTCGCAGCGGGCGCTCATGATCAACATATTGTGAGACAGCGTTGTAGGCAGCCCAGGCAGAGTGCTTGATTCCTTTGAGAGACTGAAACTCACTCTCGAAGTTCGCCTCGATCTGGCGGCGTGCTGCTGTGGGCTCTGTATCTTCGCCGAGAGGTTTGGGTGCAGGTAGCACTCGATCGAGATAGTCACTAAAACGTCGGGGAGACACTTTCGTCAGGGCCATGATGTTGGCGTGATTTTCAAATCGGGCATTCAACTGCAGTGATGAGTCGAGTACCGCGAAAGAATCCGCCATGCGCTCAAGCACGGTGGGCGTGTGCTTGAGTGATACGGAATCACTGCCCGCATGACGCATGATCCAGCTGAGTGCATTGCCGCAAACCAGCCGAACAAATGTGCTCAACACGCGGAATGCAATGCTTCCATCGTGCGAGTTAGCAACGAGAATGTAAGAGTGCGACACATCATCGGTTCCGCGAATCCGCAGCTCGCCATGCAGTCGCAGCATTGCCCAAACGATCGCCCCACCCCGAAGACTGCCGGCAGCCTCAAAGGTGCCAGCGTGGCGAATAGTGACGAGATCATCAAGCCACGCCACGGCGTGCATGTTTTGGACGGGTGTGTACTTGTTCCCGACAACGCCGAGAATCGACTGCGTGTCGGATCGAACAATTGCTTTGTGGCTGAAAATCGGTGCGGGACCGTTCTTGGTACTCGTGAAGAGCGGTTGTTCCTCGACAGTCCAATCGAGTTTGGCTGCCACAAGTGCTGAAGAGCTTGTGAGTGCTTTCTTGGTCTCCGTGCCGATTCGCTTCCAGACGGGAGCATTGTCGGCTGCGGTGGATTCCTGATCGTGAGTCAGAGTGGACATGGTGTTTCCTTTCTTAGTACAGAGAGATTTGGGAATGCACCAAATGCCGATCCGACACCCACTCCGTGTTAGGCAGCGAAGTGCCGGATCGGCTGCAGTGGTGCGAACGATGATGTCAATGCTTCAACGGACGTGGCAGAAGTTCAGCCCGTTGACAGACGGCTGGATAGCGACCGTCGATGAGTGCGGCCCCATGCGGTTTTGATGCGGAGAGATCCACGTATTCGTGCATATCGTGACATGGGGGGATGTCACGAACCTGCTCACGCAACACAGACTCAGTCAGCACTCGGTAAAGCTGCTGGTCTGTGAGATGATTTGTCTCAATTAGAAAAACGCCCAGCAATGCCAGAGCGTGCACGAGAGAAGTGAGTTCTGTGTTGACCTGATCGTCTGTCAGGGAATCGGCAGGAGGTGGCACTACACCAATCTCCGCCAACTGCAGCATATTCGTGGTCAACGGCGCCTGCTCACAGTCGTAGGTGAGCGTGGCAAGCATGCGATCAAACTTTCCCCCATTCGCAGACTCCTGCTCTGCAACATAACGATCGATTGCAGCAGCGCGCAGTGCTCGCTTGCGTGCGAAGATCTCTTCTGGGTTGATGGCGGACAAATTCAATGCCGTGGTCATATGTTTTCCTTTCTTGTTGAGGGCGCCCGCCACGACACAGCCACGCCCTGGGGCACATGCCCCAGAGAGAGACGGGGCATGTGCCGAGAGGGGCGCAGGATGAAGAAACGATGCAGAACTAGCGGGTGAGGGCCCTGGCGAGTATGCCGGACAGGACTTCGATCAGGCGAAACAACGTCGCCAACAGTGCTCGTAATGTGATGACCAGGACGTTGAGTGTTCGTACAATTTCAGAGTTCATGTGACTCCTGCGGTCCTGATTGCTGCAGGGCACTTCGATGCGTACGGACAGGTCTTGCACGGCCAGCCTGGTCTCGTGGGGAAAACAGACTTTCGAATGCCATCCCACACGGCGCCAATCTGGTCGATGCAGGCCTGCACGGACTTCTCGCGCATCTCGACGGGATGGAGCGTGACGACGGGCTTGACCGCCTTGGTGACGGTCACGAACTCCATCCCCGTGATCTTCCGCCAACCATCGAGCTGGTCGTTCAGCAGCGTGGCGTAGAGCCGCAGCTGCGGTGCACTTTCCTCGACCTTGTCGGAGTTCCACCTCGACCTTGCGGTCTTGTAGTCCCGTAGGACGAGGCCATCCTTGGTGAGGCGAACGAAGTCGACCTTGCCTTCGATGGGTGGAATCTGCGGATCGATCGACCCCGATGCACGGTCCTCGATGCAGACGGGCTGGCCGTCGGGCTTCGATTCCGGTGCCGCAAGGAACGCATCCACCATGCGCTGCCCAAGCGCATGGAGACTTTCCGCACTTTCGCCCTTCGAGTACCGCACGGGGAGTAGCGAGGAGTTGAGCAGGTTCGACACCTTGCCTGCCAGTTCCTCGGACGAGGGAGCGGGCAGGCCCTCCATGTCGCACTCATGGACTTTGGCGAAGGACTCGTGCATCGCCGAGCCGAACAGCAGGCCCGAGGGCACGAAGTCGGGTTCGGCATGCTCGACGTACCGAAAGGCGAATGCCTTGGGGCACTGCTGGTACTGCGCGGTTTGCGTCCAACTCAGGTACGGCCGCCCCGTGATGGCCATGGCCTCGTCCGCTGGTGACCCTCTCGCCAGAACCCCCTCCGTGGAGTTCTGGTGAGGGGTTTTGTCATGCCGTCCGAAGGAGCGATGGGAAATGCTGGAAATCATGCCCACCTCCGCTGCGGACTCGTCTGACCTTGCCGCTCTTTGAGGAGATAAATCAACTGCGATGCCTGCTTGAGGTCGAGCCGCTCCGCCGACTCGACGCCGAACTCGTTGTGGGCTTCACGATCGAGATCAAGCCGCCCACGCTTGCAGATGGCCCGGAGCGCACGAACCTGGGAATCCGTCGCAGGACGGACTGGTCCTCCGTTAAACGAACCATTTGCAGACTTTCCGTTGGTCTGCGGTCCAAGGGCGACGGCAGGTGCGTGGCCGTTGGAGTGGATCGAGCCCCGGGAGGGCGCATCCTGCTTCGTCTCCGTGCCCATCGCCGTGATCTGCCGATCCAGGGCCTCTTCGGCCTGTCCGTAGATTCGATCGATCTCCGACTGCAGGCGAGGGGGATCGGCGAGCAACCCTTGGTCGAGTTCGACGGTCATGTTCAGAGACACCCCGACGCTCTGGAAATCCTTACTGGCCTTTCGGTTTAGGCCGACGTTGATGAGAAGCGGCATAGACCGCCTCCTTTCTGTAGGAACGGGCTGACGAGGCCCAAAAACGAACACAGCCCGGAGGTCATCCGGGCTGCGGAAGGGCGAAAGGCCCTCCAGTACATGATGACACAAAAGGGGGTGATTTTTAGGGCGTGCCCGATGCAGCGCCCCTTACTTCAACAGGCGCGCTCGATACCGCCGCCCAGCCGGCCGGGAGCCAGCCTGGCAGAACCCCTCCCGCAGGTGTTTCTGCAGATTGTTCTTGCCACCTCTGGTTCCTGTGGCATGATTACGCCCGTCCGGATTGCCTCTGTTGCTTTTGTTCGGGGTGACCCTCCCCAAGGGCTTCCCTGCTTCGGGTCAATCCGGCGGCTGTTGCTGCCCCTGTCGCTCTCCCTGCCCCTGATTCCCCTTTCCAAGGTCACCCATGAAGACTGTTGCCCCCGCCTTGCTGTCAGCCGCTGTAGCCGCGTCTGCTCATGCCCAGTCCATCACAAACATCGGAGCGCTGTCTGGTGACTCGTCCTCATGGGTAGGCGGAATCAACGCCAACGGGACTGTTGTTGTTGGAACTTCATCACGGGCGGATGGTTGGCATACCGCTTTCAGATGGACACGCGGTGGTGGTCTGCAAGGTCTTTACGGGACTGGGATTGGTAGCACCTCTGCGGTTGGCGTGAGTGCAGATGGCGGCACGATTGTGGGTTACATACCCAATCGTGCAGCGAGGTGGTCGTTCTCTGGTGGTGTGCAAGACCTCGGTGTATTGCCCAACCTAGGTCACAACTATTCCTATGCGACAGCAGTTTCCGCTGACGGAAATCGCGTCGTTGGCATGAGCATGGATGCAGGCAATCAGCGAGCAACCCCCTTTCTGTGGAATGCGGGTTCTGGTCAGTCAACTTCGCTTCACATCGCATTGAATGGTTCATCAAGCAATGAGACTCACGAAGTCACCGGCATGAGTGCAGATGGTTCGGTGTATGTGGGCTACAACAGCACTCTTGGCGTCGCATTTCGCTCAGCGAATGGCTCAACCAACCTACTCACCAGACCAAACGGTAGTCCTCGCTTTGGCGGGTCCTTTACCACGACCCAAGCACTCGGGGTCAGTAGCAACGGTTCGGTGGTCGTGGGTTGGAGCGAGGTTCTGCCTAGTTCAGGTGAAGCATGGCGTTGGTCTGCTGACTCACAGATGGTGGCTCTTGGTCACCTCACAGGCGAAACCAAGTCCGTCGCTCACTCCGCCAACTGGGATGGTTCTCTCATCGTTGGCAAGAGTGGGAGTCGTGCGTTCGTGTGGTCACAAGCCAATGGCATGGTTGACCTGCACGGGTATCTGACAGGGCTTGGTGTAGACCTGACTGGCTGGAATCTGGAAATCGCCCGAGCTATCTCTGCGGACGGAACAGCAATCGCAGGTTGGGGCACATTCAATGGTCAGGCAACGTCGTTTGTGGTGAATGGTCTTGCGATTCCAACTCCAGGCGTTTGTGTCGTTCTGCTTGCAAGTGGTCTACTGAACCGACGGCGGCGAGGATGAGATGCCCATGACCTACTCCCACACCGTCCAAGAGCCACTACTCCCTACCGACCTCCGCACTTCAAACGGGGCTGTCATGCCCAAGAGGTAACCGATGAGAACCGTGTCTACAGGTGTTGGTTTGTGTGTGCTTGGCGTGTGCGTGTTGGGTGCTGCTACCTTGTCCTCGCCGCGACTAGGCAACACCGCGACGGCTGCGAGTGGGAAGAGCAACGTCGAGCTGCTGACGGCGGCTGAGCAGAAGGGGCAGACCACATGGAAGTGACCCCGCCGCTGCGCGCCGGTGATCGCGAAGACGACCGCTCATCTCTTCAAGCCATCGACGATCGCACAGTAGATGCGCTGTGAACTGCCGCGAAGCGTCGCTCAGATAGACTCGTCCTCGCCGTACAGGTTGTCGCTGTTCTGCTGTGAACTGCCGCGAAGCGTCGCTCAGATAGACTAGTGTCATGGGTTCTCCTTTGCGTAGAGCGCTGTGAACTGCCGCGAAGCGTCGCTCAGATAGACTTGCTTGATTCGCAAACCTACAAAGCGGATGCTGTGAACTGCCGCGAAGCGTCGCTCAGATAGACTTCGGCACCCAGGGTGCGCCGGGCTTCACGGCTGTGAACTGCCGCGAAGCGTCGCTCAGATAGACTCAACGGCAGGTCATCGCGGTTCCACAGCATGCTGTGAACTGCCGCGAAGCGTCGCTCAGATAGACTTGCATTTATGGCCTAAAAGGGGATATCGTGCTGTGAACTGCCGCGAAGCGTCGCTCAGATAGACTAATAAGCCGGCGCAGTGCGCGGTAGTGGTGCTGTGAACTGCCGCGAAGCGTCGCTCAGATAGACTTTGTCGTGGTGCGCGTCGCCGCGAAGCAGGCTGTGAACTGCCGCGAAGCGTCGCTCAGATAGACTCTTGCTTATGCCCTTGACCTCGACCCGCGAGCTGTGAACTGCCGCGAAGCGTCGCTCAGATAGACTCTGTTCTCTCCAAGTGTCGTTGCAAGGGCATCTTGGAGCAGAACGATGCTAGAAAAGCAGCAGTTGATCTGGAGGGTCTTCTGTGTTGACACGTTTTTTTCCGGTGTAGTGCTGCATCTTGGCAAACTGCCTGTCCGTCACACTGAGCAATCGAACGGAACCCTCTGATGGAAGTTGTGATCGGATGGTTCGGATCTTTGAGTCCACTGAATCTGCAGATTCACAGAATCGCCCGTAGACCGAGTATTGCAACATGATGAAGCCGGTATCCAAGAGTAATGCTCGAAAGTCTGTTGCCTTCTTGCGTGCTGACTTGCTGGTCACAGGCAGGTCAAACATTGCGATCAGCCACATTGCTCGGTAGTGGCTCGGGATCATGACGACACGGAAAAGTCAAAGTCGGGAAGCCACATGGTGACCGACTCCCCTTCAATCACCCGCACGAGCCCGTGTACCACCTCTTCTTGAATGTCGAATGGTGTCCGTAGTTCTGAACTCGCTCTGACGGCGGATGTCAGTGCATTCAGGATCATGCGCTTTGTTGGCGGATCAAGACTGTCAGGGATGTCTCCTGCACTTCTGAAGCGGGCCACGGCGACATCCACAATTGGGCGGAATGGTTCCATCAGATCATCCGCAAGACAGAGCGGATTGTCGCGCTGATGGTGGTGAAGACCGAGCGCTGGATGGAGTCCAGCACCACAGATTGCTCGTGCCATGGACGCCCTCAAAACTGAGTACCCATAGTTGAGTGCGGCATTCACGCCGACTCCCTGCGCATCACGGCGGAACGTTGGGTCATTGAAGATGCGCTTCCAGTACCGAACGGCCGCCTGTGCTTCAACATTGGTTCGGTCTCCTGATGTGACCTTTGAGACCAAGACTCGGATTCCCCCATCGGATCCGTGGAGTGCACGTAGTGCCGCCGACTGTGACTGCAGCTTTCCCTGAACGATCTGACGCCAGAGCCGCTTACGGACAGGCAGCTTCATCGATGACTGGGCGAGGAATCTGGATGCGATGCTGGTGTGGCTCTGAATCGGAAGCATGATCCCAGTCGGGCGGTGGGTCGAATCACACACCACCGTTGCCACACCGTTGGTGGCAAGGTCAGAGAGTGTCCGCACCGTCACGGTGGACTGTGGGTGTGAGAGCAGCATGGCCTGCACTTCGTCGAATGGGACTTCGACAACTTTCTCGTGTTCGCTGCGGAGTCGCAGCCGCTGCCCCTGTGTGGAGAGATACAAGGGCTCTGTGGAGATGTCGATGATTCGTTTAGTCACGGGCGACTGTCAGAACTCCGATTGGGTTCACATCGACTTTCTCTACCCCCCGAGCACGCATCTTGGTCAGCGACAGCCTCAAACGCCCCATGGAAACACCGCCGTCTCGCACGTCCTTCGTGGATCTGGCATCGTTGATGCCGATTGCCTCGATTGTCTTTCCAGACGCACTACGCACCACCGCAAGCATGGCCAGGCCATCCTGGTCCCGCAGTCGGATGGTGTCACCTGAGCGGAGCGAAAAGAGGAATCGGCTTCCATCACCTCTGTCAGTGCGGATGATTGGCTCGCCACACCTCTTTCGGCGATGTGCTTCAAGCCGAGTCACTGTTTCAGCCTCCCAACTTGTCTTCGACTTGCCCACTACTTCGTAGATCGCCATATGGTGGTTGGAGCGTGGTGCAACCCATCTGGTTCCAGTTTTGGTCTCAAGGGCAACTGGTCTGCGGTCGCCTTCGGTGCGGGTGTGGCGGACTTGCCCTCGTGTCTTGGTCGATTGTGCGGCCTCACTGTTGGCAGTGGGCTTTCGGACTCGGTGCACCCATTCATTTCCCACCCTGAGTGGTCGTGAGTAGTAGGTGTCCTCATGCAGTTTCCCTGCCAACCGTCGATCCGGACGATGCGAGACCACCGCCGTTGAAATTGCGGCTTTCACATCCTCGAGGAACCCCGACCAAGGTTCGCTGAACTCCAGCAGTTTGCCGTCTCTGCCGGCTTCTGCGCCCCGCCTTGCCGCGTCTGCCATCCTCTTGACGATGCCTGGCGATGACAAGGCAATTGCAATTGCATCGAGTGCATGGTTCCGATGGTCGTCACGGTTCTTTTCGCCCTCATCATGCAGTGCATACCCCATGCGCCATGCTCGTCGAAGTCGTGCCGTCACACCACCAGTACTGGCCTGCACACACTTGGTTCCTGAAGCGTCGTTCACTCCGCCGTATAGCAATGCAACAAACTTGGCTGCCATCGTGCTGGCGAATCTTGTGTCATTCAATTGACGGGATGCAAACTCACTCAGCAGTTCCTCTCCCACGTCCTTCATCAGAAATCGCTCACGCTTGGCGGAAGCCCTGCCACCACGGAACTTGTCTACGCGGCCCATGATCTCACTGAAGCGTTCACCCATCCGTCCATAGGCTTCCCACGGGGTCTTGTTCCTCTTGACTTGCCTGTTCTCATCTGCAACACAGAGTGTCTTGTTGACAAACGAATCATCGAGAGATCTGCTAAATGGGATGATGTGTTCAACATCTACCGTTGGGTGCGGTCCAAAAAGGTCTCGCATGCCAAACTTCTTCCCCGTGTAGGGGCATGTGAAGTCGCACTCTTCTGCCAGCAGGCATTTCTCGATATCACCTCGAGACGGTCGTGGGATACCCGCCTCTTGAACAACGCGCACGGCTGCTTGCTCACGGATTCGTTCTTGGGAGCGATTCTCCTTTGAAATGAGGTCTCTTTGGTCTCTGCTTTTCTTAAGGTCACGAGCCAACTCAAGGCGCACAGTGGTCGGTTTTCCCCAACGTCCGATGATCTGGTTCACCAGACTGCGCACCTCGGTCAGCGCTCGTCCGACTGCAGGGTTACGGAGGTCTGGCAAGATCTCGGATACTGGCGGCAAACGGTCGCAAGACTCTGCCACAGCGAACCGACTAGGGAACACAATGTCAATTGCTTGGCGGGAGTTGAGACCTCGCTCAAGATGCGGAAGCAACAGGACGATTGCCTTGGCAGAGAACGATGCGTAGGAAGGCTCAAGCCGCGTTGAAGCCAATTTTGCAGCCGACTCTGGGGACAGATTCCACCGCCTTTCACCACGTCGCTTGAGGGACTCATCCTTCTCAAACGAGTGCACATCCAAAAGAGCCTTCATCTGTTCATCGGGCGACATCCCATTCCAACGCTCACCAAACACTGCGCGCATCGCACAACCTGTTCGGTTCCCGATCATTGCAGATGATCCCTCAGTCTCAATCGACAGTTCACGCCCCTTCAGTTTGAGGAGGGTCTTGATCTTTGCTGGGGTCGCCTTCTCATTCTCGGTGAGGTAACTGAGCAGTACAGCCCGCTCCTGATCAGGAAGCGGATGCCATATGCCATCACTTGGATCACGAACCCTGAGATTTGAGATCTTTTCAAGGATTCGATACCTCTGAAAAAGCGGATGCCACATCGGTATCCGACGGGCCTTGGGGATACAGGTGCATCGTCCAATGAGATGTGCAGACGATTTCAACTTCCGCTGAAAGAAGATGCACTTTCGTATTGCTGCCCACGTCTCGGCAGGCACCTGAGTGTTTGCCGCCGCAATCGCATCGAACTCATGCTGGTACATGGTCCGGTGGGTGTAGCGGTTTCTAATTCGGATATCTCTTGGGTCGATGGAAGCAAAAAATTGCCCCAATGTGTTGTGGTTGCCAGCCGTCATGTCGGCTGCGAGCGATGCGATTCCCTCTTTCACAACGCCGATCTTCTCGTCTTTCTTGTCTACCCGCCGATTCGAAAGGAATCCTCGCCGCTGTGCGAGGTGATAAATGGCACGCCCAAGTGACTGTGGATCTAGAGGTCCCTGCGCTGCGGCTGCACGTATCTGATAGGGAAACACCAGTTGTCCCTTGTGATCTCCTTCCGCGATCCACTGACGTCGAAGGTGAGTGTCAATTTCTCGGATGGCCCCATCCACGCCAGAGTGATCAAGCGACGAGAGTTGGGGAAGCAAACCGGCACTCATCAGTGCGCGGTAGACATTGCGCCTTCTCTGGACACGACGTGCTGTTTGTCGCCGAGAGAGTCGAGCATCGCGTCGAGCAACTCCTCGTGGGGTGTCGCGCCCAGTCTCGATGCTGCCCTCTACGCCGGCTTCAAACACTCGAGTCCCACACGCAACTACAGACTGGGCTCCGTCGTTGGAATCTGTCTTGAGGACAGCCCAGCCAATTGAGCTTGCGCCGATATCGAGGCCAAGAACGAAGGATGTGGGATCACCCACGGACTCTTTGCTGCGTTTCAATTTGCTGGCGCCTCCGCTGAAACAGTGGTAGTATTGCACCCAGTCTATCTGAGCGACGTTTCGCGGTGTCCGCAGTAAGACAACGGAAACGTTGACGCAAGGCAAGCCCCTCGGGGCAGCCTTCAGGGCCTCTCAATGGGGCCCATTTTTATTGCGGGTGTCTTGGCTGACAGCATGCCTCCAACAAAAAAACCTAAGCGAAAAGAGCCGCGAGGACCTGCTGGCGGGGATGAAACCGTGAGTTGCCGAGTCTCAGGGTTGAGATGGCGTGGACGCCAATCCACCGGCGGCACACAGCTCTTTGAGCCCGTGGAGTGGGTGAGCCGCCGCGAGCCAGGAGTCGGATCAGTTCCAATTCAGAGATGAGCTGGGAAAGATCTAGAAGTCTAGAAGCCCCGAAAGGTATCCCTGGCTTTCCCCCTCCCACGGTTTCCTGAGCCCCCGGGGGTGGGGGTACCTGTGGAATCTCCTCGGGAGCAGAAAATCCGGGGAGAAGAAACGTTTGATAAGTCCCGCTGCGTTTGATGGGTTGATTCATGTGATTTTTTAGTGCCTTTTTTGGAAATCCCCTCCGGAGTCTGGCGCGCCATCCCACCCAACCATCCCGGTGGCGCCCATTGCCGGCGGCAGGTTTGGGGCCTCCGCTGGCCTCTTTGGCACCGGTACCAATCCCGGTGCCCTGCGCTTTCTGCCAGCTCGCCCCGTTCTGACGGGTGATGACTTCCGGTTGAAATCCCAAGCAGTTTCAACCAGGTGGTTCTTGCGAACCGCGCGCCGGTGGGCATTGAGCTGGTCCAGCTTGCCGAGCTCACTGACCAGTTGGTCGATCCGTCTGTTGATGGGTCGCCAGTCCTCGGCGACATGTCTGCCGTACGGAGCAAACATGATGGTTCGGT
>Ga0194123_10006594_pt1 | contig 11920 bp, 13 predicted proteins | sample TA2MahsurfametaG_5_FD_155479 | JGI IMG/M metagenome (GOLD analysis project Ga0194123, IMG submission 155479) | Freshwater microbial communities from Lake Tanganyika, Tanzania - TA2015023 Mahale A surface | ecosystem: Environmental > Aquatic > Freshwater > Lake | place: Tanzania: Lake Tanganyika... | reverse complement strand
GCAGGTAAATTAATTTCATTCGGCACAAAATTACGATTTAAAAAGCAAATTTGGAATTCTGTTTTCTTTGTATTATCTGACTTATTGTCTATTTTTGAACTTATAAATGTTCCAAGCGTTGTGCTTATTTTTGGGTTATCCACTTTAAAATATTTATCGACGGCCAAAGTTTATAAAAGCGAGAGTAAGCTGACATGTTTGTCCTGTTAGAAAAATTCAATAGTTAAATTTTGAATGAAATATAATTTATCCGAAATCACAGAACTAATTCGAAATCGAAGAACAATATATCCAGAACAGTTCTCCGAAAGAAAAGTCCACAAGGAACAACTTGAATTGATTCTATCAAATGGTCAGTTTGCGCCCACCCATGGAAACACCCAACCTTGGAGATTCCATGTATTTACTGAAAAAGGATTAGATAAATTGAGCACTTTCTTAGGCGAGACATATCTTGCCGTCATCCCGCAGGAAAAACAAAATACACAGAAATTAGCAAAACTTATCCGCAGACCGAAACTATCCGCTGCAGTAATCGCGGTTTCAATGAAAAGACAAGCCGAGGAACTTATCCCTGAAATTGAGGAAATTGAGGCGGTTGCATGTGCAATTCAGAACATGCACCTTACCTGTACAGCATACGGAATTGGGGGGTTTTGGTCAACACCAAAACTAATTTACCACGAAAAAATGAATGCATTTTTAGGACTTGAACCTAAAGATAAGTGTCTTGGCTTGTTTTATGTCGGTTACCCAGCGAGCTCATGGCCCGAAATTGCACATAGAAAACCTCTGGAGTATAATGCTAACTGGATAACTGACTAATTTGAAGCATCTATTTCTAATTTATTTTATTTTACTCAAGGTTGTGCTTGCACACGCCCAAAAAGAATACAGGGAAGAATTCAACGAAGACATTCCACTTTATTACGGAATGCAAATGCGATTAATTATTCCAGGATTTGGGAGCAATGTGCCCATTTTTTTGGAAGATTCGATGTATTCATCTTCTTCAAAATTCCTACCCGGCTATTCTTTTGGAGGTTCAATAAGGCGTGATTTTGAAAATGGATTTAGTATAGAAGGTGGGATAAACTTTACACAACGCCACTTGCATGTGCAAATGGAAGTACCTGATTCATCCATTTTACTTGAGAATAAGATGACTTTCATAAATTATGAGTTTCCTTTTCAAGGGTTGGTATTTGTTAGGTTATCAAAATCCATTTTTGGATTTGCAGGATTAGGAGCTTCTCTTTTCTACAAACCAACGAGTGTACGCGTAGACAACTACACCGACGGTAAAAGTAATTTTGTTCACTATGGCTACGCGCCATCGAAGTTTGGTGCTGAAATAAATGCACAAGCCGGATTCGAATTCCGAACGAAACAAGCCGGTTTCTATTACCTCGGCGCTTCGGCAAAAATACCTCTGGCAGCGCTCTTTGAGTACAATGGTTTGTATTTTTACGGTACGCAACTGAAAGCCAATGATTTCAAAAAAGTTAGTGGAGCTTTTTTATCAGTAGATTTTCGGTATTACCTTCCTAAAATTAAAAATGCCGGTCAACAACCGCTCGTTAATCCGATTGAATAATTCTATTTATTCCCAACTGATTTAAAAGATGATCAGCGCTGTGTTAAATGCCGAGAGGTTACCCAAACAAGCAACACAAATCGTTCACATTATTGCGAGATTGCAAATTATCTGCCCATTTATTTTTTTTTTATTTGAAAGATCATTACTGAATTGCCCCCACCGTCTGTTTTGCCTTGAGATGTAACTACAAGGTATTCTCCGTTAGGAGATATACTCATACCAACTGGGAAGGAATCTGCAGCAATCTCCGCAACAACTTTCATAGACTTCGTGTCAACGACAACGACTTTCGACAAAGTATTTACTGCTGCGAAAATATAGTCTCCTTCTGGAGAAAGACTTATAGTTCTTGCCCCTGTTCCTACGTACGTTTCCGACCAGTTTTCAAACTTAACGGATTGCCCTGGATGCTCGATACGAAATTTAGTCAATTCGCGCCATGATGCTCGCTGAACATATCCGGGTTTATTTGCGCTCAAGAATAAATATTCGCCAGAAATTACGATATGTCTCAAATTAGATTGCATTCCCGTTACATTTCCGAGGCTACTAAAATCCCTTGTGTCAAAAATTGATATTCCACCTCCACCCCCCATTTTACCTACAAACAAAAATTTTCCGTCAGGACTAAACGTTGTGCCCCTTAAACAAAAACCGCAATCAGCATCTCTGTCAACTTTTTCCGTATTGCCAAAATTCATTTCCAGTCGTTTGTCAACTATACAATGATTGATATATTGAAATTTGAATGGATCATCTGATGAAATATCTATTATTCCAACGGTATTATCCCCCCAATGCGTGACGGCAATGAAGCGATTATCAGGAGAACATGCAATCATTTTTGGTAACGGTCCGGTGGGCATTACTCGAACAATCTCATCTGATCGGGTATCAATAATAGCAACGGCTGATGGACATTGAGCATTCAAATCGTAACTTCTCCGGTAATACGTAATCCATAAATAATTTCCGTCATGTGATAAACAACTTTCAACAGGCTTTCCCAAAAAATAATTCCTGTTCTTTATCTCACTACTTCCAAAGAAAGAATAACCAAATACGGAGGATTCATTATTCAAAAATAATTTTCCAACGTTACTTTCGTCAAATTGGTGACGAATCACCTTCGTTTTGTTAAACGTTTTAGCATCGAACACACCTGTCTCGTGCCCCTCTAAGGAATTAACATAAAATTTGTCCCCACTTTTTGAAAAAATAACAGACTTTGGTGAATTTATTACTGTTTCATACACATCATTTTGACTTGTCGGCCTTAAGTTGTAACTCTGTCTTCTTGCAATTAACTCCAGTGTAATCTCACCACTACCGGAGGACTTGGTTCCTAATTTAATGTGCTTGATTTCTTGAGAAAAAGAATATACAGTTATGCAAATAAAAAAAATGGAAAGAACTCTCATAAACCTGATTTAAAAGTTTTCAATGGATAAGCACTTTGGCACACAGTTTCTGAAAAATAGGCCCTCTTCTCTTTTAGGGAGATGGATAAAGCGTTCATCGAGCATTCATTTTGAAGATCGTCCTTTTTCAGCCAATAATTTGCTATTTGAAGGTCGAAAAACTTACCACCAAATGAAATAAAGGAAGTAGATTCCTTGCTAAATTTGGAAAAATCCTCTAAATTCCTGTTTAAATAATTCACGATTTCATCGGCTTCAGCCTTTGTAGGAAGAATGATTTTTTTGGATTCGTAAAGTTTTTTTGCAGCGTGGTAATTGATGTAAATTTCTGAGTTGCCGTTTGAAAGGAGTACTTGATACAAAGGTTTATGTTCCCTCGATAAAGATTCCCATTGCAAAGGGTTGTGAACTTTAATCAACCCTAAATTATGCAATTCTTTCTCAGAAAAGGTCGGTTTTTGAAAATATGAGTTGTCAATTTCAATACCTAATGTATCAGAAACAATATATTTCTTCTCACTTGAGGGTTGCTGAGTACAAGAAAAAGAAGATAATATTAAGACATGAATCAAATTGCGCATGATAAAATTTTGGCGAATCAATCCTCGTTTATAATATGATCGTTCTGGTCCACCTCCCTTACCCCTCTGGCAATTCGATTCGACTCAACATGATGTCGAACCGTAGTAAAAACTTTCTCATAATTTGGAATTCCGTTCAGCTGAAAATTATGATCCGACTGATCACTTGTCGAGAGTTCAATAGAACCAATTCCAACCATCCGTTGAATTAAATTTCGTCTCATCTGCATATCTTTCACGCGATACAACTCTAAATTTGTCGTAGTCCGTGAAAAGATACCTTGCGTTTTTTCAATTCGCTGACTAGTTACCCGAAACCTCGTAGTCTTCAACAATAAAACGTGGTACAAAGTGAAAAATGAAAAGAAAAGAAGTGCAAGTAGCGATAAGTAGAAGAGAAAATCCCAATCATTCACGCTGCATTTAATTGTAGCGTATAAAAACAGTATAATTCCTGCTCCCCCTAATGAGTACCAACCAGCATTTACCCAATGAGATGACGATACTTCAAAAATATTTTTTTCCTTTTCTAGCATTTCTTTTTTCCAAATGTAAAAAAAAGCACCGAAATAGATGTTATCAAAAACTTTTCATTACTTCGCAATATGTAAAAATTGTATTTTGCGTATTTTACTCCCCTTTGCTTTTTTATTTCTGATCTTTTCATGTCGAAATGAAGAGGATTCAGCTCGCATTGAAGAAAAGAGGCATATCAAAATTAAACAGAAAGAGACCATTAAATCCGATTCGTCCGTGCTTACTGAGGCTTTACCTGCTGCCACTGTAAAGGGTAAGAAAGGAAAAGTATTACAGGCCTGCATAGGAACATACCAATTAACGTCGATTGAGGCAAGTATCGGGGCCAATGGGTTGCTTGATTATAGAAAAGAGTACGGAGCATGGAGGGCAAGTGGCTCAGCTATTTCAGACGGTATGCGCGAATCGTATCCCATAAATCTTGATAGAAAGACAATTTCAGAATTGAATAACTTTAGTATTGATATTGACAATAATCTTAATGCACGTGTTCTAATAAATGAAGAACCTATTATTGAAATCCCTTACAAGGAATACCAATTAGACTTTAAGTTGAAAAACAATGGGAAAGACTACATTCCTTTGCCGGAAAACATAACGAAATTCACCACTTTTTCGAGTTTTTTTCTTTATCTTCTTGCGACGGATAGGTTATCAAAAAATATCATGAACAAAATAGACTTACTATCCTTAGGCACCGATGTCGCATTACTCCGCTATAATCGAAAAGAGGCACAATTCGAACTAAATTTATTCATAGGCGAATGTTGTGATAATTCATTGTACATATTTAAAAAATAGGTGGTTATTCAATAATAATTTCAACACGACGATTTTTAGCCTTATTTTTCTTGTTATTGTTCGAAATTAATGGTTCATGCTCCCCTTTCCCCAAAACCGCGATATACCCGAATCCTTTCTGATTCAACCACTTTTCAACAGATGAAACACGCTTTAGTGATAAGTTTTGATTATAAGAATCGGATCCAGTATTGTCCGTATGACCCATTAAGGTGATTTTTTGTCCAACTTTATGATCCAGTATAATTTGGTTCAAAATAGTCTCAGCGGCAGGGTTAAGCGTATACTCATCGAAATCAAAATTTACTATGTAGCTTCCATTTTTGGTTTCAATAATTTCTTTTTCTTTAGGTTCTTCTTTATTTTCTTCAACAACTGGATGGGGCTCTTCGATAATTTCAGTTCTCGGCTTCATCTCTGTTGAAAGTTGACTAATATCTGCATAATAAATATCTAAATCCCGAATTAGAAAAGCTGCATTCCCATTTTTTGTAATCACAAATCCTTGATCGTCTGCATCCGTGTTAAAAGGTTCACCGAGATTTAAAATTTCTCCCAATTTGCCGTCGACGATCGTTGTTTTATAAATATCTAATCCACCAAAACCTCCATATCCATCCGATGAAAAATAAATAGTGCTGTTATCTGCTGCAATGAATACGGCCCTTTCATCTCCTGAAGTGGAGACTCCCAATATTTTAGGATAAGACCAAACACCCTCTGAATTTAAAGAATAAAACAAATCCATTTGCCCATAATAATCTGGACCACACGCTACAATAAATAAATTTCCATCTGACGAAATTGCCATTCCGTCTGTTCCAAAACCCGAATACATTTCGTACATATCCCTAAAAAACTGAGCGATACCTCCGCCTAAGCCAATAGGTTCTTTGAAAGCGCCTTTTTCAATTTTCGCTCGAAAATAAGGTCCGTTATTACTTATCCAGGTATTATTCCAACTTTGAAAATAAATGCTATTTCCATCTGCTGAAAGTGAGGGTTCATCCTCTCCATTTGCAGTGTTAAGTTCATTCATGAATATCGGTGGAGACCACTCACCCCTCAAATTTATCGAACTCTTGTATAAATCTCCATTTCCTCCTATTTTATTTACACTTGAAGGACGCGTACTCATAAAATAAAGCGAGGTTCCATCTGGAGAAACACTTAAATTACATTCTCTAAAAGGAGAATTTAATACCTTAACCGGAGCTAATTTAACATGCTGTCGATGTGTTAATACTTTCACGTCTTGACCCCAGACAGTTAATTGAAAAAACATGAACGAGAAAAGTGTAAGATTCTTCATAGTTTTTTTGTCATTACATAATTCATGCCTGATGTTTTGTTACATAAAATTTGAATTGGCGTTTTGTTAAATAAGTGTTAAGGCATTTAAAATAAAACCGGATGGCATAGCATTTGAAAAGTCTTTGGCAGCACCGTAAAATAAAAGGCCATGAAACTATTAACAAATGATCAAAACTTCAAAAATTTTTTGAGAAATCAAGACATGTGGAAAGTTATTGGCATCGGAAGTCAGTGGATTTCAATTGAACAAATGCGAAACACAATCTCAAACACAAATTATATTTGTGAATTCATCCTCGCAAATTGTGATTTAAAAGGTCATAAAATTCAACCGAATGCACAACCATCCGTTTTGAAATATCAGTTATCGAACTACCTGAAAGATTTGGATGGCTTACAGTTATTTTACCTTTACGAGGCACTCATGGATATCGATGCAATCCTAAACGATTTGTTAAACCTTCACGAATCGGATAGACTCGAATTTTTAGTTGCTCTCACAGGAAAAGGAGAATGGTATTTGAAGATATTGGACCAAGAGATTTGTAGCAATTAAAAACACTACTACAAGGGTTTTTGTTATAATTTCATAAAAAATTAGTTCTAGCTAATTTGAATCTTCATATGTATTATCTTTGAAAAAAAAACTATGAGTACTCTTTGGATTGTCATTATTGTAATTGCCGTAATTATTATTTGGATTGTTTTTATTTACAACGGACTTGTTGGACTACGGCAAAATCGAGAAAATGCCTTTGCTGACATCGATGTGCAATTAAAACAACGTCACGACTTGGTTCCACAACTCATTGGAGCGGTTAAGGGATACATGGAGCACGAAAGAGAAACTTTGGAGGCTGTAACCAATGCACGACAGCGAGCAGTTGGGGCTTCAAGCATCAACGAAAAAATTTCTGCGGAAAAGGATTTGTCTCAGGCACTCTCGGGACTTAACATTCAAGTTGAGGCCTATCCAGATCTAAAGGCAAGTACCAACTTCATGAATCTTCAAACTGAATTAGCAGATATAGAGAACAAATTAGCTGCCGTTCGCAGATTCTTTAATTCTGCAACAAAAGAGTTGAATATTGCGGTACAAAAATTCCCTAACGTTATTTTTGCCGGAATGTTTGGTTTTAAATCCGAGGCAATGTTTGATTTGGGCGAAACGAGCCGCCAAACCATGGATAAAGCCCCAGAGGTAAAATTCTAATTTTACAAATGTCACAATACGTTGGCTTACAACAACAAATAAATCGAAATAATACGCGATCTGTTTTACTCGTAATTGCTTTTCCAGCACTCATTCTAGGTGCCTTCTATGCTATTGTAGCATTTGGCGCGCGCAATGGCAATGGAACCTTTGATGCAGATTTGGCCAGCAAGGCTTTTATTTCCGGCTTACCCATGGTGATTTTTGCTGTAAGCATTTGGTTCTTGATTGCTTTCCTTTCCCACAGCGCCATGATAAACCTTGCTACGGGTGCTCATACACTAGAGCGTAAAAACCACATGCGTGTTTACAACCTTACTGAGAACTTGTGTATGGGTGTTGGTATGAAAATGCCGAAACTTCAAATTATTGAGTCAGATGCGCTTAATGCATTCGCAAGTGGCATCAATGAGAAAACCTATACCGTAACACTAACTAGAGGAATAATTGATAAATTAAACGATCAAGAACTCGAAGGTGTGATAGCTCACGAATTGATGCACATTCGGAACCGAGATGTTCGGTTACTTATCGTCAGTATTATCTTTGTGGGTATTTTCTCATTTCTAATTCAAGTTACATTCAGAAGTTTATTGTACGGTGCAATGTCTGGAGGTAATCGACGAAGAGACGGGAAGGATAGTGGAGCTGCTCTCATGGTTATCATTCTTATCGTCTCAATTGTAGCTTATATTTTGAGTTTATTATTCAAATTTGCATTGAGTAGAAAGCGAGAGTATATGGCTGATGCCGGAGCGGCTCAAATGACGAGAAATCCATTAGCACTCGCATCAGCGTTAAGAAAAATATCTGGTAATGCAGAGGTAGAGGCCGTAAAAAGCGAGGATATTCAAGAAATGTTTATAGAAAATCCACCCGGTAGCTCGGCAGGTTTTTTAGGGGAAATGGGGGCACTTTTTTCAACGCACCCACCCATTGAAAAACGTATAAAAGTATTGGAGCAATTTTAGTATCTCAAATTGCATTACAAAATATTCGAGCCCAATGAAAAAACTATTAATAGCAACTATTTTCCTCAGTATATCACCATTTTCCTTTGGACAGAAAATAAAAAAAGTAGCATTCTACAACGTTGAGAATTTATTCGACACTCTTGATAGTTCAAACGACGATGCGGAATTCCTGCCTTCGGCTGCTGCAAGTTGGAATACCTCGAAGTACAATCAGAAAATCAATCATATTCAACAAGTTATTCATGATTTAAAATATCCAATTGTACTCGGCTTATGTGAAATAGAAAACAAAACAGTTTTAGTAGATTTAATCAAAAGAAAAAAGTTCAAGCGTTACAAGATTTCTCATTTTGATAGTGAAGATCCACGAGGGATTGATGTAGGATTATTGTATGATGCATCAAAAGTTAGCTTAATTGAAAACGGTGTTATACGCTTTATCCTTCCCGGTGAGGAGAAACCGAGTACCCGCGATATCCTTTGGAGCAAGTTTATATGTAAAAAAGATACATTGTATATTCTGGTTAATCATTGGCCAAGTCGTCGAACGGGTACTGAAGAATCTGAACCTAAAAGAATTTGTGCCGCTCAGAATGCCACAATTTTTATAGATTCGTTGTTAGCCAATGACGACGAAACAAAAATTATTTTCATGGGAGATTTGAACGATTATCCCGAAGATAAGGCCCCTCAACTAATAGCAAATAGGCTTATTCCTCAAATAACAAAACAATCAGGAACTTTTGGTGGGACGCACCAATATAAAGGTCAGTGGGATGTTTTGGACCATATTTTTATTTCAAATGGAATGAAAAATGGAAAAATAAAGATAGTTGATAACTCAGGAAAGATAAATGAATTTCCTTACCTCATTGAAGTTTATAAGGGCAATAAGCAACCTTTTAGAACTTATGTTGGGACAAAATACCTTGGCGGTTACTCTGATCACCTTCCCGTATCAATAGACATTTCGGTTCCTTGATTCAAAGCGGCCTTCCCAAAAGAATAAGGTAGCCGCTCCTTGTATAAAAATCTTTTTTGCGAAGATTCAAAGGGACTCTAAATATAGTAGGCCTCATTATTATAAACCCTTATTTGATCGATATATTTAAAATTCAACTTGCAATAATTCAAAATCAAGGATACTAAACTTTTCAGAACCAAAGTCGGTATCTACTTTACCGGGAGCATTTAAACGCACCACCTTTAATTCGCGATTTCTCAAAGGTTGTAGGAAAATACTTTTAAAAACAGGGGCGCCTGAAGCTAAAAGGGAATTATCCGAAATATTTTTATTGAACTCAGATAAATTGGGTGGTAACATTTTAATCCTCTGAATTCAGAAATGGGATAAGCAAGGAGGGAGGTGTCCCCGAGTCTGTTAATTTTGCTCTTGAAAAAACCCAATCCCCGACCGTTGGTGGTAATTGAAAGAACTGAATCATTTGATGAGGTAAAGGGTATTACAGAAACGTTCTGAATAGGATCTCCCATTTTGGCATCTTTTATTTCTACTTTTACAACCTGACTTAGAATTGAGAAACTGAAGAATAAAAAAGAAAAGAGAAGAACAAGGCGCATGATTACCAGATGCTATTTGTCGCATTTCTCCATAAATCAGACAATTAAATTCCAGCCCATCTCGTCTTTCTCCTTTCCTGTCTTGATTGCATCCATGTAAGATTTGATCTTATTTGATATAGTCCGTGTTTCAAGAGAAGGAAGATTAAGCAACTCATCCCTATATCCTATTACCGCTATTTGAGCAATGGTTGCTGCGGTTCCAACTCCGAAAGCATCCTCCAGAGTGCCATTTCTTGCGGCGGAGATTATTTCCTCGACCGAGACTTTTCGCTCCTCTACAGGAATCCCCCATTTGTGGGCTATTTCAATTACCGATTTTTTTGTAACTCCCCTCAAAATAGTGTCAGAATCTTCAGAAGGAGTAATTAAGGTTCCACCTATCTGAAACATAACGTTCATCGTTCCTGATTCTTCAATGTATTTATGTTCCACCGCATCTGTCCAGATTAGTTGGTGAAAACCTTGTAGTTGACACTGTTTCGCTGGATACAGAGACGCGCCATAGTTGCCTGCAGCCTTTGCCCTACCTACTCCACCTTTCGAGGCGCGTGTGTAATTCTCTTCAATTTTTACCCTCACAGGTTCGTTGTAATAGACTCCGACTGGGGATGTAATCACCATGAATTTATATGTCTCAGCGGGTTTTATCCCAACGAACTCATCAGTAGCAAATAAAAATGGTCGAATATACAATGAAAATCCGGGTTTATCTGTTACCCAATTTTTATCTAATTCAACCAACTGACGTATTGCCTCTAGAAATATTTCAGTTGGTACGGCGGGCATACACATTCGCTCAGCTGATTCAGCAAATCTCTTGGCATTTATATCGGGTCGAAATATCGAAACCTTTCCATCAATGGTTTTATATGCCTTTAAACCTTCAAAAATAGATTGTCCGTAGTGAATAGCAGACATGGCAGGATGCATTGGAATTGGTTGAAAAGGCATTATTGTTCCTTTTTGCCATTCACCGTTTTTGTAATCCATTAAAAACATGTGGTCGGAAAAACTCTTTCCAAATGCCAGATTTTCCCAATCAATTTCATGAATTCGCGACTCTTCAACTTTTGTCAATGAAAAGGAAAGTGTAGAGGTTGTCATTGTACATTATTTGGTTGTCGCGAAGATACATTTTTTATCCTGAATTTGTAAGAATTATTTTATCACATTTGTCATTCTCTTATCTTTGTTTTAACGCAAGTACATTGAATAACAGTAAGGAAATATTGAAAAAATATTGGGGCTATTCTTCTTTTCGACCACAGCAAGAGGAGATTGTTAACGATGTGCTTAATGGTTACGATGTATTGGCACTTTTACCGACAGGCGGTGGAAAATCCATTTGTTTTCAGGTCCCTGGTTTGATTCGCGATGGGATTACTTTGGTCATCTCTCCATTGATTGCTCTCATGGAAGATCAGGTACAGAATCTTCAAAAAAACGGGATAAAGGCAATTGCTATCACTTCAGCCATGTCAATGAGGGAAATTGACATTGCTTTGGACAATGTTAAATACGGGGGCTATGCGTTTTTATATACATCCCCTGAACGCATAAGAACCGATCTTTTTCTCACAAGGTTCAAACAAATGCATATTGGATTAATCGTAGTTGATGAGGCACATTGTATTTCCCAATGGGGTCATGATTTTCGCCCATCTTACGCTGTCATTAATGAATTAAGAAAAATAAAACCGGACGTTCCAATACTTGCTTTAACGGCTACGGCAACAAGTAAGGTTCAAGAGGATATTATCGAGAAATTATCGCTCCGAAACGTCCGAAAACATCAGTCTTCTTTTGTGCGAGAAAACTTAAGCTACAGCGTTCACAAAGCGGCGAATAAGTTAGAGTACATCATCGCTTATTGCAAGCAGACCAAGGACGTGGGA
>Ga0194123_10006590_pt1 | contig 11922 bp, 9 predicted proteins | sample TA2MahsurfametaG_5_FD_155479 | JGI IMG/M metagenome (GOLD analysis project Ga0194123, IMG submission 155479) | Freshwater microbial communities from Lake Tanganyika, Tanzania - TA2015023 Mahale A surface | ecosystem: Environmental > Aquatic > Freshwater > Lake | place: Tanzania: Lake Tanganyika... | reverse complement strand
GGCATGGCGCCGATGGCGGCGGCGAAGGCCACCAGGCCCGAGCCGGCCGGGAAGGAGATGCCCAGGGGGAAGCGGGTGTGGCTGTCGCCGCCGGTGCCCACGGTGTCGGGCAGGAGCATCCGGTTCAGCCAGCTGTGGATGATGCCGTCGCCGGGGCGCAGGGCCACGCCGCCGCGCGACGCCATGAAATCGGGCAGCTCGGCGTGGGTCTTGAGGTCCACCGGCTTGGGATAGGCGGCGGTGTGGCAGAAGCTCTGCATCACCAGATCGGCGCTGAAGCCGAGGCAGGCCAGCTCCTTCATCTCATCGCGGGTCATCGGCCCGGTGGTGTCCTGGCTGCCCACGGTGGTCATCAGCGGCTCGCAGCTGGTGCCGGGGCGCACGCCTGCCAGGCCGCAGGCCTTGCCCACCATCTTCTGGGCCAGGGTGTAGCCCTTGCCGGTGTCGGCCGGAGCCACCGGGCGGATGAACAGCTCGCTGGCGGGTAGCCCCAGCTGGGCGCGCACCTTGTCCGTCAGCGAGCGGCCGATCAGCAGGGGGATGCGGCCGCCGGCGCGCACCTCATCGGTGATGGTGCTGGGCTTGAGCTCGAAGCGGGTCACGATCTCACCGGCGTTCGCTTCGCCGGCGGCGCGCTCGATCGTGCCGGCGTAGGGGCGGATCGTGATCACATCCCCGCTGTTGAGGGCGGTGACGTCGCACTCGATCGGCAGGGCGCCGGAGTCTTCGGCGGTGTTGAAGAAGATCGGCGCGATCTTGCCGCCCAGGATCACGCCGCCGCTGCGCTTGTTGGGCACGTGGGGGATGTCGGTGCCGGTGTGCCAGAGCACGGAGTTGATCGCGGATTTGCGCGAGCTGCCGGTGCCCACCACGTCGCCCATGTAGGCCACGGGGTGGCCCTTGGTCTTCAGCTCGGCGATCAGCTCCAGGCCGCCGGGCATGCGGGTTTCCAGCATCGCCGTGGCGTGCAGCGGGATGTCGGGGCGGGTGGTGGCGTGGGTGGCGGGGGAGAGGTCGTCGGTGTTGGTCTCCCCCTCCACCTTGAACACCGTCACGGTGATCTCAGCGGGCAGCTCGGGCTTGGCGGTGAACCATTCGGCGGCGGCCCAGCTGTCGACGACGCGCTTGGCGTAGGCGTTGCTGGTGGCCAGCTCCAGCACGTCGTTGTAGGCGTCGTACACCAGCAGGGTGCGGCTGAGGCCGGTGGCGGCGGCTTCGGCGATGGCCGGATCGGCGCTGGAGAGCAGCTCGATCAGGGCGCCCACGTTGTAGCCGCCGATCATGGTGGCCAGCAGATTCACGGCCTCCACCGGCGTCACCAGGGGGGAGCTGCTGTCGCCCTTGGCCACCGCCAGCAGCCAGCTGGCCTTCACGTAGGCCGCCTCATCCACGCCGGGGGGGATGCGCTCGCTCAGCAGTTCCAGCAGAAAGGCCTCCTCGCCGGCGGGCGGGGAGGCCAGCAGCTCGGTGAGGGCGCTGGTCTGCTCAGCGCTCAGGGGCAGGGCCGGCACCCCCAGCGCCTCGCGTTCGGCGGCGGCGGCGCGGTAGTCGGCGAGGAAGGTGCTGGCGGCCATCGCTGTCGCTGGTCAATCTCCTCCCATTGTTCTTGGCCGTGGGGCGCCCCAGTGGTGGCAACCGCTGCCGTTGGACCGCTCTTTAGGCTGGTGTCCTCTTGCACGGCACCCCCAGGCAGCCCGAATCCCATGCACGCCACCACCAGCGACCTCCATGTGGTGGAGACCAGACCCCTGGTGCCACCGGAGGTCCTGCATGGTGAGCTACCCCTGGGTGATCGGGCTGCGGCCACCGTGCAGCAGGCCCGCGAGCACATCCAGGCGATCCTGCATGGGGGCGACTCACGCCTGCTGGTGATCGTGGGCCCGTGTTCGGTGCACGACGTGGCGGCGGCCGAGGAGTACGCCGCCTTCATCGCCGAAGCCCGCCAGCGCCACTGCGCCGAGCTGGAGGTGGTGATGCGCGTCTACTTCGAGAAGCCGCGCACCACCGTGGGCTGGAAAGGGCTGATCAACGACCCCCATCTCGATGGCAGCTACGACATCAACACCGGCCTGCGCCGGGCCCGGGCCCTGCTGCTGCACGTGGCCGAGATGGGTCTGCCGGCGGCCACCGAGCTGCTCGATCCGGTGGTGCCCCAGTACATCGCCGACCTGATCAGCTGGACCGCCATCGGCGCCCGCACCACCGAGAGCCAGACCCACCGGGAGATGGCCTCTGGCCTGTCGATGCCGATCGGCTTCAAGAACGGCACCGACGGCAGCATTGGCACGGCCATCAATGCGGTGGAGGCGGCCGCCCGCCCCCATCACTTCCTGGGCATCAACCGGCAGGGCTACGCCTCGATCATCACCACCACCGGCAACCCCGATGGCCACGTGGTGCTGCGCGGCGGCAAGCGCGGCACCAATTACCACCCGGAGGCGATTGAGGAGGCGGCTTCCCAGCTGGAGCGCGCCGGCCTGCCCAGTCGCCTGATGGTGGATTGCAGCCATGGCAACTCCAACAAGGACTACCGCCGTCAGGCGGAGGTGGCGACCCAGGTGGCCGAGCAGGTGCGCGGCGGCTCCCGCCACGTGATGGGGGTGATGCTGGAGAGCCATCTGGTGGCCGGCAACCAGAAGATTCCCGCCGACCTCAGCCAGCTCACCTACGGCCAGAGCGTCACCGATGCTTGCATCGACACGGCCACCACCAGTGCCGTGCTGGAGGAGCTGGCCGCCGCGGTGGCCGCCAGCGGCCAGCGGGCTGCGCTCGCCGTTTGATTGTGATTGATTAGCACTCGAATCGCTTGAGTGCTAATCAGCGAAGGCCCGCAGATTGTGTCTGCAGCTCCTGTTTTCGGCAACAAAATGTTCCTCTTGAACAGCTGTTTTGGCCGCTCTCCATAGGGTTGATTCAGTTCACAGGGGGGTCGCCCATGACCTATCTGCTGCAGTTCTGCGGACTCTCGGATCCCCTCCAGTTGTTTTATCTGGAGCAGGGCCAGCCCTCTCAGGGTGTTGGTCCTGCCTTTGCCGGATTCAGGCCCTTCCAGCTCGATGATCTCCTGGGTTGGGGCCAGCGCATCGGCCAGCAGCGGCACTGGGATCTTGAGGCGATCCAGCAGGCCATGCTTCAGGCCTGGATGGAGCGGGCGGATCTGATTCGCCAGTGGCAGCTGCGCCTGCGGGAGGAGCCGGCCGACCGGGTGCTGGTGGCCGGCCTGGGCACCGCCCACGACTGGGAGCAGCGCTGCGAAACCCTGCTGCACGCCTGAGGCTGGGGTGGCCCTCAGGCGCCGGTGCTGAGTTGGTGCCAGAGCCAGGCCACCGCCACCGGCACGGTGAGATTGTCAAGGCCATAGATGGCCACCTGTTCCAGGGCGGTAGCGGCGGCAGCCATCGCCACCAGGGCCGGCCAGGGCACCGCCTGCACCGCCAGGTTGAGGGCGGCCAGCACCGCCAGGCTGGCGCCGGCCATCACGCTGGTGCCCAGCAGGGAGCGGCGCTGGCCCAGCACCTGCCAGCTCGGGCTGGGCCGCTGGGGTCCGAGCAGGCCCGCCAGGCCGTCGCCCACGGCCATCACCAGCACCCCGGCGGCCATGCTGGCCGGATCCCGGGGCCAGTACTGCCAGAGCAGCAGGGTGATGGAGGCGCCATAGGCCACCGTGCCGTAGCTGGCCCGGCCCACGTCCTCCACGGCGGGCAGCAGCCGCAGGCGATGGTTGAGGGCAGCCAGCACGGTGATCGTGGCGGCTGCCGGCAGCGCCACGCGCCGATCGATGCCGAATGCCCAGGCCAGCAGCACCACGGCGCCGGTGCCGATGTGCACCAGTTTCCGGCTCCATTCCCGCTGGCCGGGGTGCTCGGAGCCATCCCAGCGCCGCCGCACCGCCAAGGCCCCCAGCGCCAGGAGGGTGAGCCAACCGGCTACGGCAGCCACCCCCAGCACCTGCCGGGACCAGTCGATGGGGGTGTTCAGGGGCCCGGCTCAGGCGGCTTGCTGGAGGCTACTGAGCAGGCGCAGCTTGAGGATGGCCTTGGCTTCCAGCTGGCGCACCCGCTCCCGCGAGACGTTGATCAGCCGGCCGATCTCCGCCAGGGTGAGGGGCTCGTGGCCCTCCAGGCCGAAGCGCAGCTTGAGGATGGTCTGCTCCCGCTCGTTGAGCTGGGAGAGCCAGGTGCCGAGGTGCTCCTTCTGCAGGTGGCGATCCATGCTCTCGAAGTGCTCGCCGCTGGCTGGGTCGGCGATCAGTTCCCCGAGGGTGCTGCGATCCTCATCGCCGCGGGCATGGGCATCCAGAGAGGCGCAGGGCGCACTCTGGGACATCAGTTCCTCGAGCTCGGTGGGAGCCATGTCGAGGGCATGGGCCAGCTCCAGGCGGTTGGGCTGGCGGCCGAGGCGGTGGGAGAGTTCCCGGCTCACCCGCCGCATCTTCGAGAGCTTCTCGCTCACGTGAATCGGCAGCCGGATGGTGCGGGCGCTGTTGTCGATCGCCCGCGTCATGCCCTGGCGGATCCACCAGTAGGCGTAGGTGGAGAACTTGTAGCCCATGGCGGGGTCGAACTTGTCGACGGCCCGCTCCAGGCCGATCGCCCCTTCCTGCACCAAATCGAGCAGTTCGAGGCCCTGGTTCTGGTACTTCTTGGCCACACTCACCACCAGCCGCAGGTTGGCGGCCATCATCCGGTCGCGGGCCCGCTGGGCCATGCGCAGCTGGCGCCGCTGCTGGGGAGTGAGGCTGGCCTCCGGCTGGGCCAGCAGCCGCTTGCCGGCCTGCACGTGATGGGCCAGCTCGATCTCTTCAGCCGGGGTGAGTAACGGCACCCGGCCGATGGTGCTCAGATACCAGCCGATGGAATCGCCGCTGAAGCGCCCAGCTGGCCGATTCTGAATGAGTTTGGTGCGCTGGCGAGTGTCAACGGAGTTGACAACCTCAGCGGATTGCGCCGGTGTCCCCACACCCAAGCCTCCGAATCTGAATTTGGCAGGAACTTAGCACTGCAGCCCTGGTTGTCTGGGTTCAATCTGGAAGACTTTCCGCATGCCGCGTTCGCCGACCCTCTGCGTTTCGTGTTGATCAACACCAGGAAAAGTGATGGTTGATGCAATGACACCGCTATCCCCCTGTCGCGCCGTCGGCTCTAGATCGGCAGCCCGCCTCGCCACTGCTGCATCAGCGTGTCCTGCACCAGGTGCCGCTCCCCTTCCTGCTGGCGCTGCTGGAACTGACCGTCGGCATCCATGTGCCAGGCACCGGTGTCGTTGAGGTAGAGCTCGAGCAGCTGCTCCAGCTGCTGGCGCAGCCCCGGCTCCTCGATCGGGGCGATGGCCTCCACGCGGCGATCGAGATTGCGGGGCATCCAGTCGGCGCTGCCCAGCAAGATCTCCGGGGTGCCGCCATTGGCAAACCAGAACAGGCGGGAGTGCTCCAGGAAGCGGCCGATCACGCTCACCACGCTGATCTGCTCGCTGATCCCCGGAACCCCTGGCTGCAGGCTGCACATGCCCCGGATCACCAGCTCGATGCGCACGCCCGCCTGGGAGGCCTCGTAGAGCAGGCCGATGATAGCGGGGTCCACCAAGGCATTCATCTTGGCGCGGATGTGGCCGCCGCGGCCGGCCTGGGCATGGTCGATCTCCCGGCGGATCAGATCCTCCATGCCGCGGCGCAGGGTCACCGGCGCCACCAGCAGGCGGCGGAAACTCTGCTGTTTGGAAAACCCGGTGAGGTAGTTGAACAGCTCCACCAGGTCGGCGCCGAACTCGGCGCGGGAGGTGAGCAGGCCCAGGTCGGTGTAGAGGCTGGAGGTCTTGGAGTTGTAGTTGCCCGTGCCGATGTGCACGTAGCTCTTCAATTCCTTCTTCTCCCGCCGCACCACCAGGGTGATCTTCGTGTGCGTCTTCAGGCCCAGCACGCCATACACCACATGCACGCCGGAACTCTCCAGTTGCCGCGCCCACTGGATGTTGTTGTCTTCGTCGAAGCGGGCCTTCAGTTCCACCAGCGCCATCACCTGCTTGCCGTTTTCGGCGGCGCGTATCAGGGCGGCCACCACCGGCGAGTCCTTGGAGGTGCGGTACAGGGTCATCTTGATGGCCAGCACCGACGGATCGTCGGCGGCCTGGTTCAGGAACTCCTCCACCGAGGTGGAGAAGAGGTCGTAGGGGTGCTGGAGCAGCACGTCCCTGCGGCGCAGCACCCGGAAGATGCTCTCGAATTCCTCAGCCTTCAGGGAGCCGTCCTCCAGCTTGCTGCTCTGGGCGCGCACCAGGGCCGGAGGCGTGCGCCCCTTGAAGCTCTGGTCCTTGAGCTGGGGGAGCGGAATCGCCAGCAGGCTCATCAGGTCGTCGAGCCCCAGGGGGCCGTTGATCCGATACACGTCGGCGGGCTCCACCGCCACGCCCTCCATCAGCAGCTGCACCACCGATTCGGGCATCTCATCGGCCACCTCCAGGCGCACCACCTCCCCGCCCCGTCGGCGCTTGCGCAGGCCCTCCTCCAGGGCCTCCATCAGGTCGTCGGCCTCCAGGTCGCGCAGTTCCAGGTCGGCGTCGCGGGTGACCCGGAAGAAGTAATGCCCCTCCACGGTCATTCCCGGGAAGAGCAGGCCCAGGTTGAAGGCCACCACCTGCTCCAGCGGCACGGCGGTGAACACCGGCTTGGGGCGCTTGCCGCTGAGGTTGGCGGGCACCTCCACGAAGCGGGGGAGGATCTTCTGGGGCACCTTCACCCGGGCGAACTGCTGCTGGCCCGTTTCCGGGTCGCGCACCAGGGCGGCCACGTTCAGGCTGAGATTGCTGATGAAGGGGAAGGGGTGGGAGGGATCCACCGCCAGGGGGGTGAGCACCGGGAAGATCGCGGTGCGGAAGGTGTCGTCGACCCAGCGGCGCTGGCGGGTGTTGAGATTGGCGTAATCAATCAGGTGAACGCCATATTCCGCCAGTTGATTCTTGAGGGAATGGCGATAGTGCTGCTGCTGCAGATCCAGCAGGGGCCGCAATTTCTGATTGATGGTCTCCAGCTGCTCCTGGGCCGTGAGTCCGTCGTCACTCAGCTTGGCCACTCCGGCTTCAATTTGGCTCTTCAGGGAGGCCACCCTCACCATGAAGAACTCATCGAGGTTGTTGCTGAAGATGGCGCTGAACTTGGCCTGCTCCAGCAGGGGAGTGTGTTCGTCGAGGGCCTGGGCCAGCACCCGGTAGTTGAAGTCGATCCAGCTGAGCTCTCGGTTGATGTAGAGCTCCGGGGAGACCGGTGGGGTGGCTTGGCTCATCATTCGACCGTAGCAACGCTTTCTGGGCGATTCCGGTGTCGGGTTTGCTTGACGGCCTGCTTTCTCCCTGGCCCGTCAACCCTGTGATTCAGGGGGCTGTGGCCATGCTGCGGCTGCCGCCGGCCACCATCGCGATCACCACCACCAGCAGGATCATGTTCAGCCAGAAGGGGCTGGTGCGACCGATCGTCTCGTAGGCCAGGCCCGCCAGCGGTGGTCCCACGAAGCTGCCCAGGCTCTGCAGGCCCTGCAGGCTGCCGAGGGCCGCCCCCTGGCCGGCATCGGCGAGGCGGCGTGACACCAGGGCCCGCAGGCAGGGGGTCACCAGGCCGGTGCCCAGGGCCAGGCTGGCCAGGGCCGGGAACACCACAGCCGCCGCCTGCTCCGGGCGGGCCAGGGGCACGAGCACGCAGCCGGCGATCACGAAGCCCAGCCCCGCCAGGCTCAGACGCCACTCGCCGAAGCGTTTCACCAGCGGTCCGATCAGCCCCCCCTGCACCACCGTGGCCACTACGCCCACCACCAGGAAGGCGGCCCCGGCCAGGCCCGGCCCCCAGTTGAAGGCCTGTTTGAAGTAGAGCACCAGCACGCCGGTGAAGCCGCTGAAGGCGAGGAAGAACAGGAAGAAGGCTCCGCACAGCCGGCGCACCCGCGGGTTGCCGAACACCCGTGCCAGCTGGGTGAAGGGCTGCAGTTCCCGACGCGGAGGCAGGGCGATGCGGGCCTCGAGAGGATGGGTTTCCGGCAGCAGGGTGAGCACCAGCAGCAGGTTGGCCACGGCGATCAGCACGGCGATCAGCAGCGGCAGGTTCACGTTCACGCGCCCGAGCAGGCCCCCGAGGGCGGGGCCGAGGATGAAGCCCAGGCCGAAGGCCACGCCGATCAGTCCGAAGGCCTTGGCTCGCTTCTCCGGTGGCGAGTTGTCGGCGAGCACGGCGGCGGCCGTGGCGGCGGTGCCCCCACTCACCCCATCCAGCAGCCGCCCGGCGAACAGCAGCGCCAGGGGGATGGCCGTGCCGCTGGCCCAGGGAACGGTGCGCCAGTCGGTGGCGATGGTGGCGGCGAACAGGCCCAGTCCGAGCACCGAGCCGGCCACACAGCCGGCGATCACCGGCCGGCGGCCGTAGCGATCGCTGAGGGCGCCGATCAGGGGCGTGGCCAGGAACTGGGCCACGGCGTAGCTGCCGGTGAGCAGGCCCAGGGTGCGGCCGTCGTTGGTGAAGCCCGCCAGCAGGAAGGGCAGGAGCGGGAAGATCAGCGTCTCGCTCAAGCGGTCATTGAGCAGCGTGAAAAACGCACACAGGTAGGTGGAGGGGCGGGCCAGTGGCACCACTGTCACTAGAGTCAGTCAATTGTGCATCGGGTCGGTGTCCCGCTCGGCGATTCCTTCTGCTCCCGGGGGTTGCCTCCAGGATTCCCAGTTCCTAACTGCCTCCCGCGCTGAATCAGGTCCCGAGCTGCTGCCGGAACTGCGGAGCAGCCGGGTGGTTGTGGTTTCTGATTTCAATAGCCCCTATTGCTTCACCCTCAATGAATGGCTGAATCTGCTGGCCGTCGCTGATCGGGTGTATTGGGTCGGCGTGGAACACAAACCCCATCTACCCACCGAGTTCACGGGCGTGAATCTCCCCGTGGACCGCAACACCCTACTGAAGGAGGTTGAGGACGTGCGGCGTCGAGCGCCGGAGGTCGCCGTTCAGTTGCCGACGGTGTGGGTCAACACCCACCAGGCCCTGCTGCTCCAGGCGGCGGTGGAGATCGATCAGCCCGCGCAGGCCGCTGCTCTGCGCACTGCCATTTTTCGCCGCTTCTGGCGTGACGGCCAGAACATCGCCCGCCCACAGGATCTGCACCCCTGCGAGCAGCAGGCTGGTCTCGAGGCCGATCCGGCCCGCTTCCTGGATGCCGAGGCGCTCGAGCGCATCACCCACTGGTGGCGTGAGCACCTTGACCGGGTGCCCTGCATGCTGGCCCCTTCCGGTGCCCGCCACCTCGGCCTGCAGGATCGTGCAGCCGTGGAGGCCTTCGTTCTCGGAGCACTGCACGACCCTCCTCCCGGCCCGGCCTGTCGATGAGCGCACTGCCACCTGAAGAGCGGCAGCGCCTGGAACGGGAAATCAGGCGTCTGCGCAACGAACTCCTGGAGGCGGTTCATTCCCTCCCCCATCTGCGCCAGATGGTGCATTTCAGCGGCGACCTGCTCCTCCTCACCGGTCCCGGTTGCCGGATCCTGGAGGCCAACCAGCGGGTTGCCGCTGTGCTCGGAGAGGACCAGTCCCAGCTCTATGGCCAGTCGCTCCAGCGCTGGTTGATGAATCCTGCCCAGGTGGAGCAGCTGGAGCAGCGCCTTCAGGCCATGGCCTCCGATGACGTTGTTCGCATGGAGGTGGAGCTGCTGCCCACGAAGGGGGAGTTGCTGATTCTGGAGCTCGAGGCCCGACGTCTGGGGGCGGTGGCCACCGCCGAGCCCCGCTGGACCCTGGCGCTGAGGGAACTTGCCGACCAGCGCCGTATCGAGGCCAGCAGGGCAGCCCAGGACCTGCAGAAGGCCCTGGTCACATCGGTGCGCCGCAGTGAAGACCGGGTGGCGGAGTTCTCCCAGCGCTATCAGGTGCTTTTTGAGCAGAGCCTCGACGGCCTGCTGCTGCTGGATCCGGCGGGGGTGGTGCTCGAGGCCAACGCCGCGGCAGCCGGACTGTTTGGCGCGGTTGAGGTGGGGGCCCTGCTGGGGCTGGCCCTGATCGACCTGGTGTCGGAGCGCCAGCCTGGGGGGGGCTCCGCCCGAAGAGACCCTCCCCCGGCTGTTGGATCAGGCCATGGTGCAGGGCCATGCCGAGGGGGAGTGCTGGCAACGCCGTCTCGACGGCGATCAGCCATGGCTGGCCCGGCTGAGTGTGCGTCGGCTGGAACTGGACGGAGGGCAGCGACTGCTGCTGTGCGCGCGCGATGTGAGTGAAGCCCGGCGCTACGAGGATCGGCTGCGTTCCCTGGCCTATGAAGATCAACTCACCCATCTGCCGAACCGGGCGGCCGCGCTGGCCTGGATGGAGGCCCATCTGCAGCGGCCGGGTCAGGGGCCGCAGCTGCTGTTCTGGTTGGATCTCGATGGTTTCGGACGGATCAATCTCAGTTTCGGGCGTCAGGCCGGCGATGCCCTGCTGCTGACTGTCGCCGAGGGGCTGAGGCAGTTCTCCGCTCCGCAGGATCTGGTGGCCAGGTTGGGCAGCGATGAATTTCTGCTCGTGCGCAGCCTCACGGGGGCTCTCCATGGTTGGCTTGCTCTGCAGCGGGAGGCGGAGGCGACGCTGAGCGACCTGCGGGCGCATCTGGCCCGCCTGATCCCGGAGGCCCAGGTTGTGGGGCCCTGGCCGCTGGGGTTCAGTGCCGGTTACAGCGTGGCCCCCCTCCACGGCCATCACGCTGATGCGTTGCTGGAGGCGGCGGCCACGGCCCTCAGCCGGGCCCGGCTGGTCGCGCCCGGCACCGCCCTGGCCTACCGCCCGACTTACACCACCAGCCTGCGCCGGCAGGTGGCCCTGGAGCTCAGCCTGCGTCAGGCCCTCGAGAACGGCCACCTGCGGCTGGTGTACCAACCCCAATGTTCCGCGCAGGGTGATCTGCTGGGTGCCGAGGCCCTTCTGCGCTGGGAGGATCCGGAGCATGGAACCGTGTCCCCTGCCCGCTTCATCGCCCTTGCCGAGCGCTCCAATCTGATCCACCCCCTTGGTGAGTGGGTGCTTCAGCAGGCCTGCAGGCAGCTGCGTCTCTGGCTGGATGCTGATCTGCAACCGCCTCGGTTGGCGGTGAATCTCTCGCCGCGCCAGTTCGAGGTCACGGTGCCGCCGCTGGTGGAGCAGGTGCGGGTTCTGCTGGAGCGCTATCAGCTACCCCGGGATCTGCTCGAGCTGGAGATCACCGAGAGCTGCATCTTGCCGACCCAAGGCGTGAGCGCCCAGGTGAAGGCCCTGGCGGATCTGGGGGTCTTGCTGGCCCTGGATGATTTCGGCACCGGCTATTCCTCCCTGTCGGCCCTCAATCGCCTGCCGCTGCACAAGCTCAAGATCGACCGCAGTTTCATTCAGCACCTCGTGGGCAGCGACTCGGCGCCCACGATCGTCCGCACCGCTCTGGCGATGGGGCGTGGCCTTGGGCTGGAGGTGCTGGCGGAAGGTCTGGAAACCCCTGGTCAGCTGGAAGTGCTGCAATCCCTCGGCTGTGACGCCTACCAGGGCTATTGGTTCAGTCCACCCCTGGAGGTGGATGCCTTCACGGCCCTGATGGCCAGCAGCAGGAGCCTGCGCCAGGGCTGAGTTCAGGGAGCGCTGACCTGGGGGCACGGGTTGGGGCCGAACATGCCGCTGAGCTTCTGGCTGCCCATGGCGTAGATCTGCCGGGCCTGCTGGGGGTTGCCCTGGGCGGCCTGCAGTCTGCCGGCGAATTCCTGACAGGCCTGGGCCTGCTGGGGGTTGGCGGGTGGGCTGGCGGCCGGTGCCGACACCGGCGCGGCGACGGGGGCCGTGGTGGGGGCGGCTTGCGGTGCGGCGGTGGTGCCGGGGGCAGTCGGGGATGCGGCGGTGGGGGCGGGAATGTCGCCGCAGGGGTTGACCCCGAAGCGCTCCACCAGCTGCAGCACGCCCTGTTGATAGAT
>Ga0194123_10006588_pt1 | contig 11923 bp, 10 predicted proteins | sample TA2MahsurfametaG_5_FD_155479 | JGI IMG/M metagenome (GOLD analysis project Ga0194123, IMG submission 155479) | Freshwater microbial communities from Lake Tanganyika, Tanzania - TA2015023 Mahale A surface | ecosystem: Environmental > Aquatic > Freshwater > Lake | place: Tanzania: Lake Tanganyika... | reverse complement strand
TGGGGGAGATATTGGGAATATTTTATTTGGGATAAAATATGGCAGAAATGTGAAAAAAATAATGAAATCAATAAAACAATAATAAAATCTCTATTTAAATTATTTTATTATAATTATAATCATTCAAAATGTAGGGAAAGAGCTGGGATTTTAGCAATTGGAGTTCTAATATCCAATACAAATGTAAAAATACCAATAAAAAAAGTTATAACAGATGACCAAATTTTTTCTAATTTAAATTCGAATATTATTTATAAAAATGTAACTACGGAAGATAATAATGATGAAGAATATATAAATTTATACAATGCATTTTATAATATAAAAAAGAAAGATGAGACGAAGACAAAAAATATTTATAATAATAATAAGATGGAGAGAAAAATGGATTTACTGAAAAATTATATACCAAAAGTGAATAATAAAGAAATTAAAATCTCAGACTATTTTAATGGATAAAAAAAAAATAATAATAGGCTTATGTGTTTTATTTGTAGTAGGTATAATTATTATATCAATTTTAGTACCAATTATTTTAATGAATGATTATAATGAAAGATGTAAAAATAGAACACAGAAATGTTTGGATGTTTATAATAATTATCCAGTAATAAAACAGAATCCACTTCCAAATGGAGGAAAATATTACAATGAATTTTTTAAAAAAGATAAATACTATGGCTTACGAGATTTTTTCTATGCTTCATCATATAAAAGCTATTTACCATGTGGTTTTACAAGAGATGTAGTATCATATAATGCAATAAAAAATGTATTATTGAAAGGTGCAAGAGCAATCCATTTAGATATTTTTTTTAAAGGTAATGATCCATTTGCGGATGATGCAAGTATTATTGTTGGAAATGTAATTGATGGGGAATTTTCTTATTCTAAGTGTGTTCCAGAAAATGAACGTTATTTGGAATTTATGAATTGTTTGGAAATTATCAATCAATTAGCATGGAGTAAAACAGATGCACCATTGTTTTTATATTTGAATATGGAATTTAGTGTAAATACAAAATTAGAATATCAAATATATTCACAATTATTTGCAAAATGTTCGAAAAATTTTATGGATAAATATTATTCATTTCAGAGAGTTAATATTGGTGATATACCAATTAATATGGCATTGAATAAATTAATCATACTTACAAATAGAGTTCCTATTAATGGTTTTTTAAATGAAATAACAAATGGGGTAATGAGTGCAGATAGTACAAATGTTATTTTGTATAAAATAACAGATAAGGATATTGAATATGGAGGAATAAAAATAAGATTTCCTAAGAAAGAAGATGCAGTTAAAGTGTCAATGTTTAATATGGTAGCAGTTATCAAAGAAAGTTTGCCAAATGATAGGAATATATATAATCCTAAGGCTGATATTAATAATTATGATGCATCATATCATTTTGAATTAGGTATTTCAATGACATTTATGAACTGGCAGAATAATCCAGAAGATTATTTAAAGAAATTTGCGGAAGGTGGAATGATTTTAAAACCTGCGGAACTTATTTATATACCAAGACCAAAACCTCCTGTAGAAGAAAGAGATACTAGATTTGATTATGAAACTACAAGAGTAACGGGCTTAAATGGATTTTATGATTTTGAATTTTAGCGAAATTAAAAATAATAGAAAAAATTTTCTTTTTCAATTTTATCTTTTAGTCCCAGAATATAATGATAGACTGGGTAAGCTATTTTAAATAAATTTGGATATTCTTTTATAAGATATGAATTATTGCCAATATCATCTACAAAAAAAATATCAAATGTAAAATTATTATATAAATAATGCATAATATTATCCATAGATTCTTTTTCAGGATTATAAATATATAATAACTCAATACATTCTGGTGAATTTTGTTTAAAAATCATTATTGTAGCCTCTTTTTTAAAGGTACTAAAACAATGATTAGCCCCAAAAAAATTAGCATTATTCTCCCAATTATCTTTTTTTTCTTTATTTCTACAAGTTAGAATAATCATATTTTTTGTATTTTGTAATTCAATAACTTCATTTAATGATTTTTTAAAATATTTTTTAAATGACTTTGATAAATAATAGTAATTCGAAGTAATATTATATTCATAAAAACTTGGAATTGGTTTTCTATCAATTTTAAATATTACAAATTTTGCGTTCATTTTATTTGAATAATCAGCTATGTAATTCATGAGTTCTTTGAAAATTCCTTTATCTCTATAATTTTTATTTATAATTGCATTATCAACAAAATTAGATAGATATTTTTTATTTTTATACTCTATTTCAATAATACTATTCATCACCGCACCATAATATATAGAATTAACTTTCATATAAAATATTTCTGAATGCGGCATTGTTTCTAGAAAATAATTTATTTTTTGCTTATCAATTAATACCCCTTTTAAATAATTTTTGTATAATTCAACTAGACAATTTTTATCTTGTTCTGTTAAATCCTGTTTAGAATATATATTAGGATGCAGTTTTCCTAAATAAAATTTTGGTTTTCCAAGATTTTTTCCTAAATGATACCAAAAATGATATTGCAATAAATGATGGTAATAATAAATAAATATTATAATTATTAATAAAAAAAATATAATTTTTGATAACATTGTAAAAAAAATATTTTATTATATATGGATAAATTAAAAACACATAAATTACTTAAAAATCATATAGATTTAATAAAAAAGATGGTAGTTGAAAAAAAAGAGCTAGAAAATAAAATAAAAAAATTGGAAAAAAATAAAGAATCATGTTTAATAAAAAAGAAAAGCATAAGTAATAATAAAGATAATAACAATAACAATCAAAATAATAACAATAACAATAACAATCGAAATAATAACAATAACAATAACAATAACAATAACAATAACAATAACAATAACAATAACAATCGAAATAATAACAATAACAATAACAATAGCAATAACAATAACAATAACAATAACAATAACAATAGCAATAACAATAACAATAACAATAACAATAACAATCGAAATAACAACAATAACAATAACAGAAATAATAACAATAACAATAACAATAACAATAACAATAACAATAGCAATAACAATAGCAATAACAATAACAATAACAATAACAATAGCAATAACAATAACAATAACAATAACAATAACAATAACAATAACAATAACAATAACAATAACAATAACAATAACAATAACAATAACAATAACAATAACAATCGAAATAATAATAATAAAAATAATAATAACAATAACAATAACAATAACAATAACAATAACAATATCAATAGCAATAACAATCGAAATAATAATAATAAAAATAATAATAACAATAACAATAACAGAAATAATAACAATAACAATAACAATAACAATAACAGAAATAATAACAATAACAATAACAGAAATAATAACAATAACAATAACAATCAAAATAACAATAACAATAACAATAATAACAATAATAACAATAATAACAATAACAATAACAATAACAATAACAATAACAATAATAACAATAATAACAATAATAACAATAACAATAACAATAACAATAACAATAACAATAATAACACCAACTCCAACAATAATTGCAATTGCAATAATAACAATAACCAAAACAAAATTGAAAACTATAAAAATAATTCTTATAAAAGAAGCATAAGTAATTTATATTCACAAAATATTAATAATTCTAATTACAATTCTAACAAATATTTAGAAAGAAAACCAAGATTAATCCTAACTATCTATAAAAAAAATCTTCTATAGAATAATACATGAGTCTATCTGAATTTTCATTATTTTTACCTGGTTCCACAAATATCAATTATTCAAAAAATAAAAAATCTACCTCTTTACCAATGGGTTCAAATGGAAATAATATTAAGGTAAATTTAAAAAAAATACAATCTAATTTTAAGCAATTAATTGATACAATAATATTGTTACTCAATGATAAAAAAAAATTAGAATCTGAAGTAATATTATTAAAAACAAATGCACAAAAACAAAAAAATATGCTATCTACAAAGAAAAATAGTTCAGAATTATTAAAGTATATTGGAGTTTTAGATGATTATTTAATTGAAGTAAATAAAATATTAAAAAATTATCCAGATCAAAAAGCTGAACTTTTATCAAAAATTAAAGATAGGATTAATCAAAATTTTCAATTTACTAATAAATCATTCGAAAATAAAAGCTTAAATAGTGGTGTGTCTTTATCTGATTTATTAGGAAAGAAAAATAATAAGGTGAATAATGGTGAGTCTAGTTTCGATTTATTTGCAAAGAAAAATAATAGGGTGAATAATGGTGAGTCTAGTTTCGATTTATTTGCAAAGAAAAATAATAGGGTGAATAATGGTGAGTCTAGTTTCGATTTATTAGGAAAGAAAAATAATAGAGTGAATAATGGTGAGTCTAGTTTCGATTTATTAGGAAAGAAAAATAATAGAGTGAATAATGGTGAGTCTAGTTTCGATTTATTAGGAAAGAAAAATAATAGAGTGAATAATGGTGAGTCTAGTTTCGATTTATTTGGAAAGAAAAATAATAGGGTGAATAATGGTGTGTCTTTATCTGATTTATTCGGAAAAAAAAATAATAAGGTGAATAATGGTGAGTCTTTATCTGAATTATTTGGAAAGAAAAATAATAGGGTGAATAGTGGTGAGTCTATTTCTGAATTAATTGGAAAAAAAAGTAATAAATATGCTAAAACTCTAGAAGAATTAATGGGTGTTAATTATGAACCAAATAACAATTCATTATTAAATAATCATATAAACAATCACTCAATAATTCAAGATAATTTAATACTTAATAATTCCAGTATTCAAAAAAAATTAATGCTTAATAATAATTCTGGTAGTACAGCAGGACTAACGCTAAATAATTCTGGTAATCTAGAAAGTATTATGCAAAATAATTCTGGCAATACAGCAGGACTAACGCTAAATAATTCTGGTAATCTAGAAAGTATTATGCAAAATAATTCTGGTAATACAGCAAGACTAACGCTAAATAATTCTGGTAATAAAGCAGGGCTAACACTAAATAATTCTGGTAATACAGCAAAACTAACGCTAAATAATTCTGGTAATAAAGCAGGGCTAACACTAAATAATTCTGGTAATACAGCAAAACTAACGCTAAATAATTCTGGTAATAAAGCAGGGCTAACACTAAATAATTCTGGTAATACAGCAAAACTAACGCTAAATAATTCTGGTAATAAAGCAGGGCTAACACTAAATAATTCTGGTAATACAGCAAAACTAACGCTAAATAATTCTGGTAATACAACAGGGCTAACGCTAAATAATTCTGGTAATCTAGAAAGTATTATGCAAAATAATTCTGGTAATACAGCAGGGCTAACGCTAAATAATTCTGGTAATACAGCAAGACTAACGCTAAATAATTCTGGCAATACAGCAGGACTAACGCTAAATAATTCTGGTAATACAACAGGACTAAGGCTAAATAATTCTGGTAATACAGCAGGACTAAGGCTAAATAATTCTGGTAATACAGCAGGGCTAACGCTAAATAATAATAATTCTAATAATAGAGAAACCTTAATTCTTAATAATAATTCAGGTAATCAAGATAATTATTTTCAATTCCAGAAAGTTCAAATTCAAAATAATAATAATAAAAATAATAAAAATAAAAACTTAAATACTAATACTGAACAAAAAAATTATGAAACATCAATATTTAATGCTCGTAATAATTCAAATAAACAAAATCAGCAAGTGCAACAAGAATCAGAATCAAAATCGATATTTTCAACTATTGGTGAAACATTAGGTTTATCAACTTCAACACCATCACAATCACCAAATTCAAATAATAAAATAACACATGTTCAAACTAATATTAAATCAGAATGTGAAGGTGAAGATTGTGATATATTTACGAATAGTAATCAAGTTACAGAGATAGTTCAAAGAAATCTTGGTAATAATTTTAATAATCCGGAATTGAGATTTAAACGTGCTAGAAATGAATTTAATAATTTAATTGGAAAACAAATAAAATATTCTAAAAGAAATATTAAAGGAAATTTAGCAAATGTTCCACAAACAGGTGATGCTATTACCTATTTCAATAAAACTTAAAATATTCTCAAACTTAGTATATATTCCTCTCAATTTATACTAAAATATTGTTATAAAATCTGATTTAGCTTTCATAAGTTAAACCTCTGCTGAATTGATTGCCCTTCTTTGAAAGGGAGCATATTGGATAACTGGATCAATTACAGCAGGAGGAGGTATTGCAATCACAATCTGAGGCGGTTCCTGTCTCACTTGTTCTCGATACTTTCCAGAAACCAAATGAATGGACTGCAGCAAGCTCAACATGATTAGCAAACGCAGTGCTCTAAATAGGTGTCTTTCAGCAAACTCCATTCCCGGAACAATATTAATGGTGATCATAGAGCATGCCACTAACATGATGAAAAATTCGATAGACTTATCCCACCATGAAATAGTGGAAAAATAGACCTGATATGGCATTTCAATCTGCTGAAGTGAGATCATTACGCAAAAGCGTACGACTACTATAGCTGAGATTGTAAAACCAAAAGCTACCTTCATCTCCAAGCTTGTCACAAGAAATGGGGTTCTAAGCCAAACTAAGGCCAAAATAAAAAGCACTGTCATGAAAAAAGCTCGCAAGCGGTGCTTTCTCAAACGTTGAAGTTCCACCTCTGGAGGTTTTCTGGGATCGGTCTTATTCAAGTAGCAAATAGATGCAACGCATATCGCACCATATACAACATACTGAACAAACCAGTAAGCTTCGGCAATATCAATCAGCTTCAAGCTGACCTCGATCATGAGGAATATAAGCAACATGAGAGTCAAGAGTAGATCCACGCAATCGCGTTTCGTACAGTAATGCAAAAGTTCTTGATAAACTTTTGAAACGAAATATACGAAGCGTTCAACAACTGAGCCATTGGATGAACTGACTGTGGTTTCACGAAGGATACCATAGCAGCTCGCAACAAAATGGATACAGTTGGTGTAACAAATAAATGTTACAAAAAACCGTGTCACTTCGAAAAGCGTACTTTGTTCGTTAAAACGAACAAAGTATATCGGAGCAAATGCCACCCATACGACGACTCTTAGAAAGACGCCACAGTAAATGATGGGTTCTGAATCCCACCTGACACCAACCTCTGCCAAAATAGCGTGAGTAACCAAACAGTCTATACACAACGCTATTCCAAAGAGTACCACAAAGACAGTCCGTGTTACGTCAAAAGAGATGTAAAGTTGCAATGTCGCAACAAGGATGATCTCAGTGGAACATACCACAGCAGCGATGTAGTGTAATCTCCAAGATACAGGAGGAACTCTTGCATCGTATGGTTTCGAGAGCTGGAACAAAAGTCCCACAAGAAACGCGTATCCAACGACAGAGACACCCCACACACCGCCGGGATACACAAACTTTTGGAAAAAGGAGGCAGCAGATGACTGAAAAGGTGCCAGACACTGCAGAAAAATAAAAAACAATGCAAATCTACGCATTTTAAGTTATTAGATAAAAATTAGAAATTAAAACCCATCAATTTTTTATACAAATATTTCTAATTATAAATATTTTCAAAGTTCTGTTTATTCAAATAAACGGCTTAAAAGTCCTCTCCAAAAGCCCCTCCAAAATCCTCCTAAAAATACGCAAGTTAAAAAAATGCGATTTTTTTTTGTAAGCGATGTAAATTTTGAATTGCATAAGCAGCTCTGTGATAAGAAAACTCTGTGCAATTGAGAGTGTTCGAACCTTCCTCCAAAAAGATTTCCCTTGAATTTGGGGCAGCATCCTTACACGTAGCAAAATGCCACTGAATTGCACAGTCGCAAGACCAAATTTTGCTGCCATTTCCTGCGATACATGGCAGAGATTCCCATTGAACTGCGCAATGGCAAGCCCAGCAAGAAAGCGAGCTTGAGGGAAACCTCTGTGGTTTCGCAGAAAAATGCAGGAAAAAACCCGAGATGGTCCCACAAAAAAATGGGTCTTCAAGCGACACAAAATTTCGCAAAGAGGTGGGCACCGTCTTGTTGCAAGGTAGGCATCTACTTGATGGCGAACATCAGGCATATGCTTCTCTGCATGATCCAAAAATGGCAGACATTTTTCTACCAACCACAAGAGAAATTCAAAGATATCCCGTTGTTGCTCTGGATCATCCAGGTGAATCAGCCACCAAATATCTGCAATTCGCGGAACAACAAAAGATGGATTATCAAATAATCCTTTTGTAAAAAAGAGTGAAACATTGCCTCTGTAATTACAAATTGCAACTACTTCATTCAATCCCAAATTAGACACATAGTGTCCAAGACCTTGATACTCAACAAGCCTTCCATCAGGAGGACCAATCATTTGTATTGGTTCTGACATTTCAGAATTTAATAAATTTTTACAATTTTTTACCATCAATTTTTATAAAAAATTGAAATAAATTATTAATGATATTTATATAATAAAAAACAATGGATATCTCATCTATCACACTTTCTTCTTCTAATACTAATGCAGTTATTTATGCACGTATTAGTACTAAAGAGCAGCAAAAAGGATATAGTTTGGATACACAAATTCAAGGATGCACTGATTTCGCTGAACGCAATGGTTTCAATATTGTATCAATTTTAAGTGAAACATGCAGCGCAGCTGAAATGAAGAATCAAGTAAAATTATTGAAAATTCTGGAGGAACGCTCCAATATTCATCTTATTGCATATTGCATGGACAGATTCAGCCGCAATTTCTTTGATTACGCAATGTTTGAAAAGAAGTGCAATGAAAAGAAAATTATTTTTCATGATGCTCACAAGAATTTATCCTCCAATGTAACCTCTGACCTCAAACAAATGACATCCGATATTCGCGATGCAGTCACTGAACACAGGACACTCAGTCGCCGAATTTCTAGCTCGATTCGATACAGGAAACAACAGGGACTCTATTATCCCTCTATTTCAAAGTATGGGACGAAATATATTCGCGACAAGAATGGAAAGATTCAGAGAATTTCAGACGATAAGAATGAAAAGAATATCAGAAATCTTATCAATATGTTTTATTATGGCGCAAAATGCACCAAAATAAACTCACTTCTGAATGAAATTACAGGTCGAAATGATCATTATATGTATGATTACAAAAATGATGATTATGGAGTTAATGAAATTTTACATGGGAATATGAGTTCCAGAGATATTGCTGATTTTCTAAATCACATTGAAGTCTATCGTAGAAATCGCCCATGGACAGCCCAAACTGTTCTAAATGTGTTGTTGTAAGGTAGATTTTATGAATACAAAATATTTCAACTTAAAGATTCCTTTATATTTATAATAAAAAGAAAATGAACGACCAGAAAAATAGAATTTGTGTGATATACATTGGGGCTGCGTCTCATAGCCCAACTTCCGGTCAGCTCACAAATATCCGCCATGAATCAGCTATGGGCGTCCATTTTATTTCAGTAGATCCAGAGCATAGCCATAAAAAAGAGAATATTGAACAACGCTGTGGTATTCCAGCAAATTATATGACAGAATCCGTGAATTTAACATCATCATCTGCAATTAATATTTATGCATCAACAGCCGAAGAATTTTTCGCCAAATTCCGCCGCGATCCATCAACTTTCTACTTAGTTCTCACATTTATTGGCTATGATATAGAATATACCTCTTTCCAGATCGCCGAATATTTGAACATTAAAAACCAATATTTTTATAATACAAAAAATGCTCTACTACTGGGTATGAGCTGTCTTGCAAAGCCCCCAAATATATTCCAAATTTTACGTAATTATGGAATAAATCCACAAAGACTTCCATTTGTAGCCAATATTGACCAATTTAATCATTATGCTTATTACGCAATGCTACAAAGTATAGATATGCTATGCACCCACCATCGCCAAAATGAGGTCCGCGATTGGCACGAAACATCCCTCGCCAATTTGCGCAAAATTGGGATATTATCGATGGAGGACGCTTGCAAATATTATAATAATCTCCCAAATAAAACAGTCCAAGATGCCCGTAAAGCCCTACATGATTATTTGGAATCCATTAATATGTTACAAATTTTTAGGGCTGAGCGGGAAAATGATTTTCATTCATAGGTGTCTCATGGGCTAGAAGATGATTCACTGAATATTTATAATTTTTCACTGATTCAATTTCCATTGTTTTACTGAACTCATTATAAAATCTTTGAATTATTTGATTATTATTGGAGGTTGTTATCACAATTTTTTTATCATTTGTAAAGTTCAGATCAGTAATATGATATCTAGTATTGTCCGCCAATGGCTCAATATTATCATTAAACCAATAAACCTCTTCCATCCCAGGAAAACTATAAATATACACCACATTATATCTAGTCACCGCGAAATACTTACCAGTTTTTTCAAAAACAAGATTTCCAATATCTCCAATAAAACTACCAGATGTGCAGCCCATTTCTGCCACACTATTCATCTGCTCCAAGACAAACATTCTTATTTTTCTGTCGGCATACCCAACTGCAAAAAAGGATTTTTCCGGATGAAAAGCCACACATGTTGCATAAACATCGGTTTTAATTGTATGGATCAGTGTCATTCCATCCATTTTTATATCCCATAATTTAATCGCATCATTACTACATGTCACCAATAAATTTCCATTTTTATGAATATCCATATCACACACTTGATACTGGTGATTTGCCATAGTTTTAAGCTCAGCTGCAAAAACTCCACTTACACTCAGCTTCATAATTGCCCCAGAAATATCACCGCACAGGAAAAAATAATTTTTCAAAGGATTACCACATACTTTGAGAATAGGTCCATTCACTTGGTCAATTAATTTTACCATAATTTTATCATATTTTCCCACCCCTCCAATAATGGAATACTTCCCTATATAAATTGCTCCTAACTCATCCCCTGACACAAAAACAGTTGCATTATGTGCTCCAGATATTATACTCATATTAAATATTAGTATAATCTTATTTTTATATCACTTTTACATAGATCATCGCCGGCTTTGGTATCCAATTGGGTAGCCTTTTTAGCCCCAAAAATTGACTATTTACTATATTCATTTCTTTGATTAATTTTCTTGTATTATGCACCTCTAATGGGTTATCCTCATTTTGCTGGGCAATCACTACTTTTTTCCCATCAGAATATACAATTATTCCAACATGTCCGTAATTATCATTCTTTTCATGTTTCCGCCAAAATATTGCATCTCCTACACAAATGCGGTCAATATGGGGTGCAGTTATTGTTTGTAATAGGACCATCTGATGATTTCCTGTATGAATTAGTGAATCTATTTTTTTAAATATTTCGCTTGCATCTCTGACAGAGGGAAATGTCAGCCCATAATATTGATTATAAAACCGGCGCGCTAATTCCACACATTCAAATGGAATTCCATATCCTGTTTTTATTTTATTTTTGCGATCCATATATATGTTTAACTTATTCATACTCATAACAAAGAATTTTATTCGTCCAAACTCGTCAAAAATAAAAATAATTTGTCCTCTATTTTCCCAAAATGCCAGCCATTGGGCTCCTCCGTGAGTTCATTTCGATTCGTCATATTGCCACTATGGCGCAAACTTATTATAATTCCCTGCCAATCTGTATCAACCACTTCTCCTGTTCTGCCCCCAATGAAATCCTCGGCTTCACTACATATTGCCCGATTATTATATTTCTGCCTCTTCCAGAAGCCCTTTGTATAGCAAAGGCAGGCTTCACTCACCCTCTTCTCATAGCTCATATCATAAGGTGGTACATTGATCATACTTATCATTCTCTTAATATTAAAATTGGCAATTGCACTGCAGCTCACACAGT
>Ga0194123_10006583_pt1 | contig 11931 bp, 13 predicted proteins | sample TA2MahsurfametaG_5_FD_155479 | JGI IMG/M metagenome (GOLD analysis project Ga0194123, IMG submission 155479) | Freshwater microbial communities from Lake Tanganyika, Tanzania - TA2015023 Mahale A surface | ecosystem: Environmental > Aquatic > Freshwater > Lake | place: Tanzania: Lake Tanganyika... | reverse complement strand
TAGGTCTAAAGCGCTCTAGTAAGAGCCTCGAAGTTTGATCATCAGATATTTCTTTAATAACAATAGCTTCTACCTTGAAGAGGCAGTCATATAAATCATGAATAAAAAAAGCAAGAATAGCTCCTGCTGGATATAGAGGGATAAGAATGCTAAAAAAATAATTTGCTACAACAAGTACTTTTTCTGATGTAGGGGAATTTTGTGAATAATGGTATGCCCCATCTAAAAAAGCCTGAAGATGAGATTTATTTTGTGGAGAAAACGCACCAATAGACATTATTAACATCTCGCTATTTTTCATCAATCGCAAGATATTATAACGCAAATAATAATGTAAGTCAAAATAATATAATTTTAGTTATTTTATATTGTTAAGACGTTCAATTAAAGTTAAAGATATTTTTTATTGTTTCAAATGTGTTATTGACAGCATTGCTCGATGCATCTATGGGCAAACTCAGTGCTGAAGGAATAGCATTTTTCCAAAATACTGCTTGAACAAGATGATTCAAAATTGCCTGAGAGATACTAGCAGTAAGATCTCCATTGGCGGTTTGTAAATTTTTAAATTGAAGCGTTTTTAATGGGGGGAGGGTAGAAGGTTGTTTTTGCGCGGGGGTTAAAAGTTTAAAATTGAGATTATTTAATAACAAAAGATCGATATTCGCATTTCTTCTACTTGTTTGATCTGCAGAAGAGCTCTTTAGATTGGCTAAAATTGTGCTCCAATTGCCGTTTGAGTAATCGCTGCTGTAGAATTCGATATTCATATCTATTGTGTCTATAACAACTTTTTTTAAAAAAATTGTTTTTTTCAAATAATTTGTGGCAGGAGCTGAGACTTGAATAGAGCCTATTTTTAGTGAATAGGGGATTTTGGCGTTATTGGGACTGCCAACTAAGATATCAGAAATGGTTAGCAAGGAATTTTTGTAAGTTATTTTTTTTACTGATACAGGTACACCAAGTTCCTTTGTTAAGGTTGTAGAAAGTAGGAATTCAGCATTATAGACGGCAATACTAAAGCTAGTTAAAAGGATAAGAACCAAGAAAGATAAAATGAAAAGAAGGCGTCTCATACCTTCCATATAAAAGAGAGGGGTGTTTTCTGCAAGGAAAACACCCGATTATTTTAGTACATGTCTGCTGGCATTGCAGGTTCTGCCTTTTTATCAGACGGAAGCTCAGTGATTGTAGCTTCTGTTGTTAAAAGAAGACCAGCAATTGAAGCTGCATTTTCTAAAGCTGAACGTACAACTTTTGTAGGATCGATAACGCCTACTTCAACAAGGTTCTCGTAGGTATCTGTGAGAGCGTTGTAGCCGTGTGTATATGCATGGCTTAAAACTTCACGGATCACTACAGAGGCTTCTTTACCGGCGTTCATAACGATCTGGCGCATTGGAGCTGAAAGAGCATCGCGAACGATTGTCATACCAGCTTTTAGATCAGAATCTTCTGTTTTAGAAATTAGGTGTTCTACATCGCTGATACAGCGTAGTAGGGCAACGCCACCTCCGGGAACGATTCCTTCTTCAACAGCAGCTTTTGTAGCATGAACTGCGTCATCAACACGATCCTTGATTTCTTTAAGTTCAGTTTCTGTAGCAGCTCCGACTCTAATGACTGCAACACCACCTGTCAACTTAGCAAGGCGTTCTTGAAGTTTTTCTTTGTCGTAATCTGAGGTAGATTCTTTGATTTGACGACGGATTTGCTCAGCTCTTTGAGAAATGGTTTCTTTTTTTCCTGAGCCGTCGATAATCATGGTTTCATCTTTTCTAACGACAACTTTTTTAGCGTGTCCTAGCTGCTCTAGGCCTGCTTTTTCAAGCTTCATTCCGAGCTCTTCGCTGATAACTTCTGCGCCTACAAGGATTGCGATATCTTGTAAGATTTCTTTGCGGCGATCTCCAAAAGCTGGAGCTTTCACGCACGCTACTTTTAGATTTGCGCGAAGTCTATTTACGATAAGCGTAGCAAGAGCTTCTCCTTCAACATCTTCTGCGATTACTACAAGCGGTTTGCCTGTTTCTACAGCAGCTTGTAAAATCGGAAGGAATTCCTTCATGGAAGAGATTTTTTTGTCGTAAAGAAGGATTTGTGCATCTTCAAATTCTGTTTGCTGTTTGTCTGCATCAGTAACAAAGTATTGAGAAATGTAGCCACGATCAAAGGTCATACCCATGACGCACTCCATTTCGTTTTGCATAGTTTTCCCTTCTTCAACCGTGATAACGCCCTCTTTTCCTACTTTATCCATTGCCTTAGCAATGAGCTCTCCAATAGCAGGGTCGTTATTAGCAGAAATTGTTCCAACTTGAGCGATTTCTTTGTTGCTGCTTACTTTCTTGCTGTTTTTTTTGAGGCTTTCTACTGCAGTTACAACAGCTTTATCAATACCTCTTTTGAGCTGAACAGGGTTTGCTCCAGATACAACTAAGCGTTGTCCGCTAACGTAAATTGCTTGGGCAAGCACTGTAGCTGTTGTGGTTCCATCTCCAGCAACATCATTAGTTTTGCTTGCTACTTCTTTTACAAGCTGAGCTCCCATGTTCTCTACAGGATCTTTAAGCTCGATTTCTTTAGCAACGCTAACGCCGTCTTTAGTAATTAATGGGCTGCCAAACGATTTGTCGAGAATAACATTTCGTCCTTTAGGACCGAGAGTGACTTTCACTGCATCGGCGAGGGTGTTAACACCTTTAAGAATCTTTGCGCGTGCTTCGTCGCTTGTGGTGACAGTTTTTTTTGCCATAACGTTATTTCTCCTATATTTTTATTCTACAATAGCAAGGATGTCGGTTTCTTTTAGGATGATGTAATCTTCACCATCTAAAGAGATCTCAGTTCCTGCATATTTATCAGCGATCACAACTTGTCCTACTTTTACAGTCATAGGAATCACAGTTGATGTTTTTGCATCTTTAGCCCCAGGGCCAACAGCAATTACTTCCATCTTGATACTCTTATCTTTTGCAGTATCAGGAATGATAATGCCGCCAGCGGTTCTTTCCTGGGCTTCAATTCTTTTTGCTAGAACACGGTCAGCGAGAGGAACAAGTTTCGTTTTTGTTTTTGTTGTCATAGCTGTCTCCTTTTTTTGAGTATGAGATAAATGTTTTTACTGTTACGATCACAAAACTGTTTTTTTTTGGCAATAAAAATTAGCAAACAAGAGATCTGTTTGCTAATTCCTTTCTTTAATCGAAGGATGCTCATGCGTAACACATGGATTTGTTTGGCTATTATATTCAATCAAGGAGTTCTTATGGGGGCGAAAACACGATCTGAAATTCCCGATACAGCAAAATGGAATGTAGAAAGTATTTATCCAGATATCCAAAGATGGGAAAAAGAGTATCAAGCACTTTCTTCAAAAGCTAGTGGCGGCTGGCAGGAAATACGTCAATTTGAAGGCAAACTTGCTTCAGGGCCTTTAGAGTTAAAAAAACTTTTAGATACTATGTATGCGATTTCCCGCACTTTAGAAAAAATTTATACCTATGCACATTTGCGCCACGATGAAGATGTAGCTTTTGATGCACATAAAACGATTTACGCAAGAGGTCTTTCACTATATCAAGATTTTGACCAAGCGACATCTTGGATCAATCCTGAGATTTTAGCCTTAGATCAAAAGACTTTAGAACACTACCTTGCATCAAAAGAGCTTGCAGATTATCACACGGTAATCAATAAGCTTTTAGATCAAAAAAAGTATGTACTTCCTGCTGATCAAGAAAAGTTATTGGCGCTTTCTTCAAAAATCGCTCGCACCCCTTATGCGGTTTTTAATGCTTTAAATAACGCTGATTTAAGATTTAAAGACATTTATGACAGCGAAGGCAATCAGCATCCTCTAACACATGGAACTTACTCATTATATCTTCAATCTCAAGATCGCACTTTAAGAAAAAATGCTTTTACCAATGTTCTTTCTGAGTATAAAACACACGAAAATACACTCGCTGAAGTTCTTAACGGGGTAGTGCAAAGTCATATATTCTCTATGAAAGCTAGAGGATATGAGTCATGCTTGCAAGCAGCTCTACAGCCGCATCAAATCAACCGAAAAGTCTACGATTCTCTTATTAGTGAAATCAATGCCAATCTCAGTGTTCTTCACGATTATGTCAATTTTAGAAAAGAGATTTTAGGTCTAGATCAAATCCACTTTTACGATCTTTATGTACCTCTTGTAGAAGACATCGAAATGGATTTTTCTTATGAGGAATCTTCGAAGGTAGTTTTATCTTCAGTTAAAGTTTTAGGTCGCGAGTACCAAGAAACCCTTAAAAAGGGGCTTACTGAAGAGCGCTGGGTAGATATCTTTGAAAATCAAGGTAAAAGATCAGGGGCGTATTCTAGCGGCTGTTTTGATAGCTATCCATTCATTTTGATGAATTATACCAATACATTGAGAGATCTCAAGACTCTAGCGCATGAAGCAGGTCATAGTATGCATACATACTTAAGCCAAAAAACGCAGCCTTATCATTATGCAAATTATCCTATTTTTGTGGCAGAAGTTGCTTCTACATTTAATGAGGAATTAGCTTTTCAGACTTTAATAGAAAAAGCAAAGTCAAAAAAAGAGCGGATCTATTTACTTTGTCAAAATATTGAAGATATACGAGCTACACTCTTTAGACAAACGATGTTCGCAGAATTTGAGCTTAGGATCCATCAGCTTGCAGAGACTGAAGTGCCTTTGACCCCGCAAGTGCTCAAACAGACCTATAGAGATCTGAATGTGAAGTATTTTGGCCCTTCATTCACTGTAGATGAAGAGCTCGATTATGAGCTTTTCCGTATACCCCATTTTTTCTACAATTTCTACGTTTATCAGTACGCAACTGGAATGAGCGCAGCCCATGCGCTGGTAGAAAAGGTTAGAAAAGAAGGGGAGAGTGCCCGCGATAATTATTTAAAGTTTTTATCTTCTGGATGCAGTAAGTATCCTATAGAGCTTTTGAAAATCGCAGGGGTAGACATGGAAAAGCCAGATGCTGTAAGATCGCTAATACGGCATTTTGCATCTCAGCTTGCTACTCTCAAGAAAGAGCTTGCTGAAAAATAATTACCATTGTATGAACTAGACATTGTATGTTACAAAAAACACGCGTTAAAGATAGTTTTGTTGTTCTTAATGAAAAGGGATTGCACACTCGTCCAGCCACAGAGCTAGTCAAGTGCGCATCTTCTTTTAAATCAAATATCACTCTGCATTATCAAGAACTCAGCGTCAATGCCAAGTCCCTACTTGGCATTTTGATGCTAGCTGCTGCCAGGGGAGCAAAAATCCGTATGGAAGCAGAAGGTGAGGATGCAGAAGCTTGCATCAGAGCTTTGTCTGATTTAGCTAAAAATAAGTTCCACATCCACTATTAACTTTCATTAGAATCCTAATCCGACAGAAATACCGGGTAAAACCTGTGTTCTGTCGTTGAAAGGAACCGTAGAGGAAGCTTCCATAAATAAGTGGCTCCATTGCATTCCTACAGCACTTTCTACAGATGCGGTCATGCCAAATTTTTTCGGTTCATTGACTAGACCCACTCCGCCACCTATATAGATTCCTAAAAAACCAGGAAAAGTGGAATAAATGCCGCGAAGATGGAATAAAGGGAAGCTGGCATGCTGTTCTTTAGTGGAAAAATTGCCTGAAAAATCCAGCGAATGTTTTCCATCACGAAAGCGAATGCCACCTCCTATCATAGGATAATTGCCTAGAGTGTGCAAATCGCCATAAACAAAGGTGCTTGCCTCAATAGATTGAATAGATATGTAGGCAAAAACCAAAGAGTAAATAATTTTTTTCATAGCGGTAGTGTTTAAAAAAAAAGAGATTTTGTCAACGAATTAACATGAGAAATATCAAGAGTTATTCTTCTACTTCAGGGGCTTTATCCAATAGATCTTTGGTGCAAAATATTGGTAAATCGTACATGAGAGCAATGGTTAAAGCATCACTTGGTCTTGTATCGATTTCTACGATCTGTTTTGTGTCAAAAGAGCCGCTTTGTTCTAAAAAGAGACGAGAAAAATAGATATTTTCTTTTACATCGTGAAAAAGAATGTGTAGAGGCTTGATGCTAAAGCCTTCAAGGATGGATCTAAGTAAGTCGTAGGTGTCAGGTCTAAGTTTTTCCTCGTGGCTGAGAAAAGATTGTAAATGAAGGCCTACTTTAGGTTCTGTATATATGGCGAAGCGTTTATCTTCTGTACCCAAAAAGAAGAGGGTATAGTGGTCTGATTGGAGTACTTTATTGAAACTGATTTTGATAATCTCATCACTCATAGATCCTCACTGAACCGTCATTCATTGCTACTAATGCCTTTTTGGCTACATGGAAAAACAATCCCGTTTCTACTACGCCCAAAAGGTTTTTGAGCTTATGATGCAATTCGATAGGGTCATCTATACTAGAGGTAAAAGTCAGATCAAATAAATAGTTGCCGTTATCGGTAATATCCATTTTTCCTTCCTTATTTCTTCGTAAAGATCCTTTTAACCCAAGATCTTCAATTCTTCTAATGGTGCTTTTATAGCCAAAAGGGATGATTTCAATAGGCAGAGGGTGGTTTCCTAACTTTTTTGACAGCTTTGTTTCATCTAAAATGACAATCATCCCATTACTGCTTGCATGGCAAACGAGCTTTTCTCTTAGCAAGGCTTTGCCGCCTCCTTTGATCATAAAGAGGTTGGAGTCGATCTCGTCAGCTCCATCAATATACAGATCCAAGGGTGTTTCTAAAGAATCATCTAAATGGATGATTTCTTGGCAGCTAGCGAGCTGTTTCGATTTTTCAGAGGAAAAGGAAGCATAGATCTGCCAATTTTTTTCTTTTAGCTGATTCTTAAGGGCCTCTATAAAGTACGCAACTGTCGAGCCGCTACCTATTCCCAACTTCATTTTATCGTAAATGAAGGTAAGGGCTTTATGAGCGGCGAGTTGTTTAAGATGATCTTGATTCACTATTTCATATTGATCTAGGAGCTATTTTCGTGACAAATATATTTTGATTTGTTTAAACTCATCCGGAATAGGGCGTTTAAAGGAGAATGATATTGAAAAGCAGGCAACCAAGCGAAGTTATTGCTCCAGAAAGCATTAAGACAAAAAGAGCAAGAGCAAAACTTCTCAAGCAACTTACTTCTATAGAAAGTAAAATCAATCAAAAAGCTTTGGAAAAGAAATCTTTAGAGATCCACCGCTGGATAGCTCGTCATGCGCCTACACGTATTGTACTGCATTCGAAAACGATTTCCCTATTTGATGAAAATAAAAATGCCGCACTACTCAGCAAAAAAGTCGAATCTTTCGCCGCTAAACTTCGAGAAGAATCTCAAATCGTATGACACTTCTAAACGCATTGAAAATGAGGGGATTTGTAGAACAAATCACCGACCCCAAATTAGAAGAGCTTTTACAAGAGCCTCTAGCTTTTTACTGGGGAATAGATCCAACCGCCCCATCGCCTCATTTAGGCAACTACGCTGGCTTCATGCTCTTGTCACACTTAGCTAGAGCAGGTCATCGGCCTGTGATCGTGATCGGAGGTGCAACAGCTCTAGTTGGCGATCCATCTGGAAAAGATAAAGAGCGTCCTATACTCTCAAGAGAAGAGGTAAAAGCTAACGGAGCTTCGATAGAAAAAATTTTACGAGCGATTCTTGCTAGATCAGCTCCCCAAGCAGAACCTATCTTTGTTGACAATGCCGACTGGTATCAGGGTATGAACATCCTTAGCTTTCTTCGTGATGTGGGTAAACTATTTCGTCTAGGTCCGATGCTAGCAAAAGAGAGCGTTAGGGCAAGAGTGAACTCTGAAGAAGGGATGAGCTACACAGAATTTAGCTATCAACTTCTTCAAGGATATGATTTTTTTCACTTGGCGCAAGATAAAAAAGTTTCCTTACAAATCGGGGGAAGTGATCAGTGGGGAAATATCACTGCCGGATGCGAATTTGCCAGAAAATCTCAAGGAATCGAGCTTTATGGATTAACATCTCCTCTTTTAACAAGAAGCGACGGCAAAAAATTTGGTAAAAGCGAGCAAGGAGCTGTCTGGTTATCTGAAGATTTATGTTCTCCCTATCAGTTTTATCAGTATCTTCTAAGAGTACCAGATCAAGATGTGATCCACTTGCTCAAGGTTTTGACTTTTTTAGATCTTGAAGAGATCAAAGAGCTCGAAGCTTCTATGCAAAATCCTCATTACGAGCCTAATGCTTTGCAAAAAAGATTGGCAAAAGAAGTTACTTTAATTGTGCATGGCGAAGAAGGGTTAGACAAAGCGATTAAAGCGACTCAAGCGGCAAATAGTTTTGATCCAGAGCTTTTAGATGCCGTTATTGATGAACTACCACATTGTGAGATTCCTTTATCCAAGGTTGAAGGGCGATTGCTTGTGGATATTTTTGTAGAAAGCGGGTTTTTGCCATCCAAAGGTGAGGCGAAGAGACTCATCAAAAGTCAAGGTGCCTATATCAACGGAGAAAAAATTCTTGATGAGCAAAAGACTGTTGCCAAAGAAGATATTCTCCAAGGAAATAAGTTAGTTTTGGGTTCAGGAAAGAAAAAAAAATTTGTCGTTTTCCTTAGCGAAAGCTGATCTTTTCTGGGTTTTTCGCACTTAGCGAAAAAAAATTATAAAAAAGAACTTGCCTCAAAATCAACAAGATACAAAAATGAGGGCAAACGTACAAAAAAAAGGAGTTGATTTTATGGCAACGAGAACAAAAAAACAGCTAATCACACAAATCGCCACAAAAACCAATCGACATCCAAACGATGTTAGAGAAGTTGTTCAAGAATTTTTGGATTCAATCATCGATTGTTTATCTTCAGGCGATCGTCTAGAGTTCCGTGATTTTGGTGTTTTCGAAGTTGTTATGAGAAAACAAAAAATCGGACGCAATCCGAAGAATGCACACATTGCTATCGTAATTCCAGAAAGACATGCAGTTAAATTCACTTCTGGTAAAAAGATGAGACAGGTAGTTGAAGGACCGCAGACAGCTGCATCTTCAAAACAAAGAGCAACAAAGTCAGCAGACCAACTCTATACCTAATATATGATGAATACGCCAAACTGTTATCTTGCACAAGCAGGAGCGGAAGAAGCGAACCATAAAATCGACGAAAGAACTCCCTCTAATCAGAGCCGGAGTTCTTTTGGATTTGTGCCATTTTTTAAACAAAATTGCATCTCTCTTTATCATCCACATGAGCCGATTAGAGCCCTTTTTGAAGAGCTTTTAAAAGAAGTAGTCTCTCAAGAGAAAATCGCTCTTATTGTAGAAAGTCTTTATAAATATTGCCCGAAGACTCTTTTGTCTTTAGCTTTTGTCCTGCCATCTTTTTTCTCTTTAGATCATCCTATGATCAAAAGGTTAGAAGATATGCTGCAAAGATACAGATTGAGCGCTAATACTTTTGATCAAGCTGCAGCGTATCTAGCTTTAGTCATGATCGAAAAAACAGCTCAAGAAGAGTTTCCGGTAGATGTAGAAAAGTTTGCTCTTCCTTTTGCGAATAAAGATCTTTTTGAAGAAGATGTGAAAATTCCATCTCCCTTTACATATATACCTTTGGCGCTTATTGCTATCCTTGTTTTCAAAAAAACAGGGGATGAGAAAGCAAAAAAAGTAGCGTTGTCCATTGCATCATGGCAAAAATCTCTTTTAATGACTCAAGGAGACATGCTTATTGGTCCTTGGATGAAAGAAAAGGATTTTAGTAAGGCAAATTACTACATTTGGAATTATCTTTTGTTTTCTGCTGTATGTGGCGAATATAGGGAAAAAGAGGCTCTTTTTAGAGCAATTGAGAAGCTTCCTATGGAGCTACTAGAAAAAATCGATCCTTTAACCTATTTCATAGCTGAAGCAGTAGAAGATTGTAATAACGATGAAAATCAGCTCGAACTCGATACGTTATCATCAGGGAAAGTTTTTGGCTTAACAGTAGATGGGCAAGAAGAAGGAAAATGGGCACTTTCTCTTTTTGGCGATAAAACGGGTTTTGGCTCTTTTGGTAAAAATAAGATCCAAATCGTCTCGTTTGGACCACATTTTTTTCCATTAGGTGAAGTAGATCGATTTGGTATAGAAAGGGGTTTTAATGTCCTGGAGAGATCTAATGAATCTATACAAGATCATTTTACAGGCTGGACTTTAGCAACATATGTGTCAGATGAAGGACGGGTTTGGTTAAATATTAATCTAAAAAAAGAAGCTCACGGTTGGAAGCTTCAATTAAAAACTGAACATCTAAAGAAAGAGCAAAGATTTGCTTTTGTCTTTTTTGTTTCGGCAAAATCGGCGCAAATTGGCCGTCAAATGAAACTTTATTCAAGTTCTCTAGATCGATATGTCGGTCAAAAAGAAACTATACATTTTTCTTGTGGTGAAGAATTTCTTACCATCGAACCTCAATTTTCTACAGAGCAAGAAGTGATTCCCCTAGCAGGAATGGACCATTTCTGGGGAGCTGATTTTCTTGTAGCTCATACTATAAAGTCTTGTAATCAAATTTATGAATGGCTAATTAAATAGATCTACCTTAATATATAAGAGTATTTGAGGGAGTCTAAAGTGTCTATTTTTCGAGTTTTTTTTATTGCGTGTCTGATTTTATTTGGTGGTATAGCTACTCTTGCAGTTGTAAAGAAAAAACAGCAATCTGATATTACGGTTAAAAAGCCCCTTGAAGAGCCTAAAAAAGTAGAAATAGCGCCTGCTATTATGCCTCAAGCAGTCCCTGTAGCAGCTCCGATTGTCATTAAAGAAGAGAAAAAAGTTGTTGCTAAAGAAGAAAAAAAGATCCCTCAAGCCAAAGAATTAGAGCCAATCCCTTCTATAGACAGAGTACAGAGTCTTTTTGTAAAAGGGCAGTCTAAACTTCCGATCGTTGAAACAGTGACTTACAGCAGCCGAGTATCTTGGCTGAAAGGTCGACCTGCATGGATAGCAGATTATGCTACATACTACGGAACATCACGTCACTTTATTGCAAGAAGCCTCAACGGAAAAACAGACTATATTACGCAAAAAGTAGCCCCTGGCGATAAATTTAACGTTTTTCGACAGGATAAAAATTTTGAATTTTACCTTTTAGTAGACCTTTCGACATGCCAAATGCATTTTTACTATTTAGATAAAGATCGTGACGAAAGGGTGTTTCTCAAATCCTACCGCGTAGGAGTGGGAAGAAAGAAAGAAGATTCGCCATCAGGAACACTTACCCCAATAGGAAAGTATTCTTTAGGAAGTAAAGTTGCCGTGTATCGCCCTGGCGTGCAAGGCTTTTATCAAAATCAGCGTATCGAAATGATCAATATTTTCGGCACTAGATGGATCCCTTTTGGTGAAGAGCTTGCTAATTGCTCAGATGGAGCAAAAGGGTACGGCATTCATGGAGTTCCTTGCGTATTTGAAGAAGCTACAGGACGCATTAGCGAAGATCCATTCGCGATTGGTGAATATACAAGCGATGGATGCATCCGTTTAAAAAAAGAAGATGTAGAAGAGGTGTTTGCTATCGTGATTAGCAAACCTACAGTAGTAGAAATCGTGAAAGATATGAAGAGTGTAACTCTTCCTATGAGTAAAGAGGCTAATTATGACTAATAATACAAAACTTACCCCTTGGCAAAGAGTGATGATCTGTAGAGATCCTAAAAGACCTAGATCTGTAGGATATCTAGCAGGAGTGTGCGAAGAATTCACAGAGATTTTTGGAGATCGCCTTTATCGAGATGATCCGGCAATCATTGGGGGATTTGCATCCATAGGAGGGAAAAAGTTTGTAGTTATAGCGCAGGAAAAAGGATTTGATACTGAAAGCCGTTTAAAAAGAAATTTCGGAATGCCGCATCCTGAAGGGTATAGAAAGGCGCTCAGACTGATGAAACTTGCAG
>Ga0194123_10006575_pt1 | contig 11947 bp, 8 predicted proteins | sample TA2MahsurfametaG_5_FD_155479 | JGI IMG/M metagenome (GOLD analysis project Ga0194123, IMG submission 155479) | Freshwater microbial communities from Lake Tanganyika, Tanzania - TA2015023 Mahale A surface | ecosystem: Environmental > Aquatic > Freshwater > Lake | place: Tanzania: Lake Tanganyika... | reverse complement strand
CGCACATCCGCGCCTTAGGAGCCCAGTGCGATCTGGTGTCGGTCGTTGGCAACGACAGCACCGCCGAGCTGGTGCAGCGTGAGCTCAAAGCTCAGGGCATCGGTGATGCCCTGACGCGCGACCCCTCAAGGCCCACCACCTTCAAGAAGCGCTATGTGGTCGAAAACCAGAAACTGTTTCGCGTGAGCCGGCTCGAGCAGCACAACCTCGATGCAGCCATCGAAGCGCAGGTGATCGCCCAGCTGGAGGCCCTGGCCCCGCACGCACACGGCATTGTGGTGTCCGATTTTGTCTATGGAGTGGTAACCCCACGGGTGCTTCAGGCTGTGACCGAGCTGGCCCAGCGCCACGACCTGCTGCTGTTCGGTGATCTGCAGTGCAGCAGCCAGGTGGGCTCGATCACCCGCTTTCAAGATTTTTCTCTGCTCTGCCCTAACGAGCGGGAGCTGCGCCTGGCCTTCCAAGACAAGGACAGTGGGCTGGAAAACCTGAGCCAGCAGTTGCTGGAAGCGACGCGTTGCCAAAGGCTGGTGATCAAGCTAGCCGCAGAAGGCTTTATTGCCTACGACCGCGATAGCGACGGCCAGATGCGCAGCCAGCCGTTCCCTGCTCTGTCGGTGAACCCGCTGGATGTGGCAGGAGCGGGCGATTCGGTGCTGGCCGTCATGGCCGCTGGCCTGGCCAGCGGGCAGGCGATGATGCCCACGGCTGCCCTGGCCTGTTGCATGGCAGCACTGGCCGTCGAAACCATGGGCAACACACCAATCGACGCCGATACCCTGACCAGCAGCCTGGACGAAGCACTGGCGCCATGAGCAGCAAGGTACTGGTCATTGGCAGCAACAGCTTCAGTGGCTCCCACTTTGTGGCCGAAGCCATTAGGGCGGGTCACCAAGTGTGGGGGGTCAGCCGCTCAGCAGAGCCTGACCGCGTGTTTCTGCCCTATCGCTGGCCTGATCCATCGACCGGGGAGCTGCTGGCCAACCCGAAAAACTTTGCATTCCAAGCGGTTGATCTCAACACCCAGCTCACGGCACTGCTTGAGCTCATTGATCGGGTGCAACCCACGATCATCGTCAACTTTGCGGCCCAGGGCATGGTGGCCGAGAGCTGGTTGAACCCCACCCACTGGTATCAGACCAATGTGGTGAGCCAGGTGGCGCTGCACGATGCACTGCGTCAGCGGCCGTTCCTACAGAAGTACGTTCATGTCACCACCCCCGAGGTCTATGGCAGCACCGATGAGGGCTGGATCCGCGAGCACAATCATTTCGCCCCCAGCACGCCCTACGCCGTGAGCCGGGCCGCCTGCGACCTGCATCTGCACAGCTTCCAAAAGGCCTATGGTTTTCCTGTGGTATTCACCCGGGCGGCCAATGTCTACGGACCCGGCCAGCAGCTATATCGCATCATTCCCCGGGCCATGCTCAGCGCCCGCACCGGCAAGCCCTTGCAACTGCACGGCGGTGGTTATTCCGAGCGCTGCTTCATCCACATCCGCGATGCCATGCAGGCCACGCTGCGGCTGGCGCTGGAGGCCGACCCCGGCACGACCTGGCATCTGTCCACCCGCGAGCCGATCAGCATCCGCACCTTGGTGGAGCGGATCTGCGAGCGCTGTGGCGTACCCTTCAGCGCAGTGGTGCTGGAGAGCGGCGAGCGGCTGGGCAAAGACCAGAGCTACCTGCTTGACAGCAACTCCATCCGAGAGGACTTCGGCTGGAGTGATCAGCTGAGCCTTGAAGAGGGCCTCAGCGACACCCTGACCTGGGTGGATGATCACCTCGATCAGCTCACGAACCTTCCCTGGACCTATCAACACAAAGCATGAAACTTCTAGTAACCGGTGGCTGCGGCTACAAGGGTTCGGTGTTGGTTCCCCTGCTTATGGCCGTTGGCCATGAGGTTGTAAGTGTCGACACACAATGGTTCGGCAATCACCTAGCGCAACATCCCAACCTCACCAACCTCCAGCTCGACATCCGCGACACCGACGCGATTCCGCTGGAGGGCGTGGAGGCCATCATTCACCTGGCCAACATCGCCAACGACCCGGCGGTGGAGCTCAACCCCACCCTCAGCTGGGAGGTGAATGTGCTAGCTGGCCAGCAGCTGGCCGATCGGGCCGTGCGGGCCGGGGTGAAGCAGTTCATCTTCGCAAGCTCCGGCAGTGTGTATGGAGTGAAAGATGAACCGAATGTCACTGAAGACCTCACCTTGTTGCCAATCTCGGTCTATAATAAAACCAAGATGGTAGCCGAGCGGGTATTTCTCTCCTACCAGGATCAGATGCAGGTGCACTGCATCCGCCCAGCCACCGTCTGCGGTGTGTCACCTCGTATGCGACTGGATGTGAGCGTGAATATGCTCAGCTACCAGGCGCTCAAAAATGGCCGCATAACGGTGTTCGGTGGCGATCAGACCCGGCCAAACATCCATATAAAGGATATAGCCAATGTGTATCGCCACTTCCTGGCCCATCCGGAGATCCCGAGCGGCTGCTACAACGCTGGTTTTGAAAACATCTCGATTCTCGATATTGCCGAACGCGTGAAGAGCAAAATTGGCGCCGAGATCGTGTTGAGCGACTCTAACGATCCTCGCTCCTACAGACAGGATTCCAGCAAGCTGCTGGCCACCGGCTTCCAGCCCAGTCACAGCGTGGCCGATGCGATCGACGAGATCGCCGAGGCATTTAAGGATGATGAGCTGCCTGATGACGACTCTTGCTACACGGTGAAGTGGATGCAGCATCTGAAGCTCTGATCCATGGACAAACAGCAAGACAGGCCTGAATCAATGACAGCGCCGCTGGAACTGCTTCGGTCGATGACAAGGATCCGGATGGTGGAGGAAGAAATTGCGAAGCGTTATCCCCAGCAGCAGATGCGTTGCCCGGTGCATCTCAGCATCGGCCAGGAAGCAGCCGCCGTGGGAGTGTGCGCTGCTCTTCAGCCCACAGATTGGGCGTTTTCCGGCCACCGAAATCACGCCCACTATCTGGCTAAGGGCGGCAACCTAAAGTCGATGTTAGCGGAGATCTACGGCAAGGCCACGGGATGTTGTGGAGGCAGAGGTGGCTCAATGCACCTCACTGATCTGGCGGCTGGGTTCATTGCTGCCACGCCCATTGTGGGGAGCACTGTGCCGATTGCGGTTGGAGCTGCCCTCACTGCTCAACGCGAAGGCAGTGGGCGCGTAGTAGTTGTGTTTCTCGGCGATGGAGCTATGGAGGCTGGCGTGGTTCATGAAAGTTTGAATTTTGCCGCACTCAAAAAGTTGCCAATCCTTTTTTCTTGCGAGAATAATTTATATTCTGTGTATTCCCCAATAGAAGTTAGACAGCCCACCCATCGATCACTATCAGATCTCGCAGCCGGGCATGGGGTCAAGACAATCACTGCCGATGGGAATGACGTGCAAGATATTTATAGCAAAGCCCTCGCCGCAGTGCATGATTTGCGACATGCGGCTGGGCCAGTATTTATGGAGCTACCCACCTACCGTTGGCTTGAGCATTGCGGGCCTTATTACGATAATCACATAGGGTATCGATCCGAAGCCGAATTCCGCGAGTGGCAAAAGCGTGATCCATTAGCAGTCAGTGCACAGGAATTATCAGGGATGCTTGACCCTGCTGAGATAGATTGCATCAGTGATGAGATTGAGGCTGCTTTCTCAGCAGCGATCAGAGATCCGTTTCCAGATGCCGCTTCAGCTAGCTTGAATGTGTACGCACCGGCCAAAACCAATGTGCCGGAGCCAGAGAAAGGTTCACGTCAAATCACCTATGCGGAAGCTTTGCTCGAGGCGCAAGACATGTTCTTGGCCAAAAATGTCAATAGCTATTTAATGGGACTAGGAGTTCCAGACCCCAAAGGCATCTTTGGTACAACATTGGGTCTGCAAGAAAAGTTCGGACCCGATCGTATATTTGACATTCCCTTATCCGAGAATGCCATGACTGGTGTTGCAATCGGCAGCGCGATCACTGGTTTACGACCAATACTTACTCATCAGCGGGTTGACTTTGCACTTGTATCAATTGATCAGATCATTAATCAAGCAGCAAAGTGGCACTACATGTTTAACGGATCTATGAGTGTTCCGATGGTCATTAGAATGATTATTGGCAGAGGGTGGGGGCAAGGCCCGCAACACTCCCAAAGTTTACATGCTTGGTTTGCACATATTCCGGGACTAAAGGTCGTGATGCCGTCATCACCATTTGATGCCAAGGGAATGTTACTCGCAGCCCTAGAAGACGAAAATCCGGTCTTGCTGCTCGAGCATCGATGGCTATACTCAGTTACAGGATATGTTCCTGAAGACTACTATACATTGCCGATCTCCGGAGGGTCTATAATCCAGAGAGGTAACCATATAACTCTAGTTTCTCTATCCTACGGATTACTAGAATGCAGAGCAGCTGCCTCGGAACTTAAGGGTTATGGCATTAGCGTCGAAATAGTCGATCTCTCTTGTTTACAACCTCTCGATATTAGCGTGATCTCTCAATCCGTTGCGAAGACCGGAAGGCTCGTAGTTTTTGACCACGGACAAACGGTATGTGGCTTAGCATCTGAGATCATTTCTCGTGTGGCAGAGACTGCCTCACTTAAACTCATCAATAAGCCTGCACGCCTCACATTGCCCTTTCACCCATGTCCAACGTCTTCAGGACTAGCTGCTAGTTACTATCCAACCTCCTCCGACTTAGTTCGCCTGATTCTATGTCAGTTTGATAGAGAGCATGAATACAGAAGAAATGAGGAGGAGAATCCTATACCTCATGATCAGCCAAACGAATCGTATCAAGGTCCGTTCTGAAATCAGAGCAATGTGTACAACGCACTGAGAATCCTCACTAGATCTATCTTAAAGCCCCTTTTACGGCTTCGATCATATTTCTCGATAAACAGCCATTCTATCTACATATCCTTCTCATCAAAGCAAAATCACATACTCTATCTGGTAGGATGCTTATTTCACAAGCACAGTAGAATATGGATTAATCGTGGGTTTTTGCGATCTGTTTCAGAGTAAATCGTAGTCATCAACCTGCAGTGGACTGTTGGAGCCATAAAGAATAAAATCGCAGGGTTGGCAACCTCCTTTCCCAGATTTTAGTACGACTGCTAACTTGTGCAGGCTGCAATGGTGTGTTCGCTGAAATCTTCTCAGATCATCAAAGATATTATGGCTCTTCAAACAACCGTTGTTTAATAGATCCCTTATATGGAGGATTCTAGAATAAGAAACGCAGCCTATCCGATTCATCCAGGCTCTTTCGCCGAGAGCTGTCGATACCTGGGGGGGGGCCAGCTACACAGACTTTCTAGCAACTTTCGACAATTCTGATTAGAGAATCTTGAGGAATAAGGTACTTGCGCGTGAATAAGTTATTAGTTTCCAACATAATCTCTTACCCCCACTGTTCTGCTTTCTAAAAACTGAGGGCAAGCATGAATTTCTTCGCCAAATGCAGGTAACAGCGGGTCCAACTCCGTCACTTAGCAAAAAATAGAACTATAACGAATCAAACCCTAACAAGACAATTCTACTTCTGATTTTATTAGCATTCTCCAATTAATAGCCAAAGCTGGTGTTCCTATCAAGGTAGCGACTGATTCAAGAGGCCAAGCGCATCATGAGTCTGGTATCAAGATGACCGAGACTTGTGGACTCGTTGATATGTCGGGTCGTCTGATTGCCCAACTAACTTTAAGCTTATACAGCAGACAGACATATATGATAAGCTCAGCAGCGGCGGCATGTGAGCAATCGTCATGGTTGCATCTTTGATTCCTTATCGTGTCTACGCACAGTATGGAGGGTTGTGCCATGGGCTAGGAGAAGTAATTTGAGTTCTCATCTGATAATCAGCATTAACGCGATTCTCTGATTCATAGCTCATTTATTCCAGAGCTCAATAACCTTTGTGAACTGATTTCGTCAACAGTCGAAATATCTTGTTAGGCTAGAAATATCGGGCAAGCCCCAGATGCCCATATAAATGACAGGATCCTCCACTCGTAAGCACCGCGTTGCTAGAAGCCGTCGTCTGCGGCATCATCCCTGTTGACTTAACAAGTCGGAACTAATCGCCTGCTTTATCTATAGTTTGTAAATCAGTTCTATCGATCTTCAATTAATACTCTTTTACCTAACCTCCTGCGTTAAGCGATTCGGGTGTAGAATAGTTATATCCTTCTCGGTTCAAATGACATATTCAACAGCCAACTTTGGTTGTGGACATTCTATGTATCAGTATTTCGAAGCCAGTCTCTGTCTTCCATAGAAGACTTATCCCACCAGGTGACGTTCATGTTTGAAGTCCAGTTTCATTATTGTCTTTTCCTTCGTTGGTTTCATGTATCACCCTTACTCGCCACGTACTTTTTTGCTTATCCTTGCAGCACATGGCTTGCCAGGACTCTGGATCCACGTTACAAATATAGTATTTGATGTAGTTTGGGGAATTGACACTACTTCCAGATGTTTCGTTCGTGTGGATGACATACAACGTAATTACTACGCAACTACCTCAGCACGATCAATCGATGAAAGCATAAATGTAGCACTGCGTCTTCTGTCTAAAGGAGATTTTCTTGCGACTTTATCACGCGACAACCTAACTTGTGCTCTGACATCTTCTGCTATTAATATATCCCCACCCCCTCCTGTAGGGCATTATCTCTTTTGCGATATTGGAGCAGGTAAAGGAAAGCCCATTCTTCTTGCTATTAAGGCTTTTTCGAAACAGCTACCACGCTCTAATAACTTCTCGCTATCAGTCCTCGCCATAGAGTTTGATCGAGATTTGGCCAACATTCTTTCTGAGAACTTACGCAGGGTTTATCGCGCTAAGCTTGCTTCAGCTCTGCGAAGACCAGAAAGTATCAATCCGCCTTGGCTAGATACCTTTCGCTTATGGACTGAAGATAAGTCTAATATCATTGCTGATATTGACATCGCAAACCTAGATGTGTTTTCAGGCAGTTGCCTCAACCTTCTCGACACGTATCAAAAAAGGACCTGCAAGCAGATCTTCTATATGTGTGATCCTTTAGACCTGGCGGGAATGGTTAAGATTCTTTCCCTTATTTACCAAGGTTCGAGGCCTTTATTGACGCCTTTAATAGTAATATATTCTAATCCTTTGCATGTGGAAGCCTTGCTTCGGGAATTGGCGTTTCTCGTCTTGGTATCGGATGGACGGAGTTCTAACCCCCAGTCTTCATATGTCATTTTGACAATGTCTTATTGATACTTACCCCTAATCGCCAGTTGTCTGACATATCTTTGAGTGACTTTGCCTAAGGTAGTTGGGTCTGAAACTAATTCTTCTTCTGAAACCGAGTGCTCTCAAATAACGTCATTGTGAACCGCTGCAGTCTTTCCGAGGGGTCTATCAAGTCCTGGGCACGATGCTAATGCACATAGATGGACAAACCTATAGCCAACGGTACGTGGCGCAGTTCGTAAACAAGCCACAGTCGCTTATGTTCTAAATAGGAGCTCGTGATAATCATTTAGACTAATCGAACTCCGCATCCAGGAAGACCCGGACTAATAGTGCATGCCAGTCCAATCTTGTGAAGCAGGCAGAGAGGCTACAAGCGGACAAGGACATTCGCTATTAAGACACATGGCGCACCAATTAATGGCAGTAGTAGATCAGGATTGTGATGTGGCTCCAATCATGCAGCTAACGACCAAGGTTCTAGTTAGTCTGGTGATACTCATCTGTTTCTAGTATCTTACTACGTGACAGTCATTCTTGAGTCTATCTCATGTGGAAAGCCATCAACTTCGCGGGCCCCACTGACGCATTTATTAATGCTTACAGTATCGATTCCCTAGATTTCAAGGTGATCGCCTCAATCTAGTTACAGTCTAATCAGATTGATAATATTCTGGTGCTGCCGCCTGTGGCGCGAGCCAGCCGACGATATTTCCTCAGAGATGCCACGGCTTTGATCACCTACCACCGCGCCATAAACCTGCACCAACGGCCGTGCACTGCCAAAAACTCCCACACTGATCTATAGTATGTATCTAATTTGCTCTGAACCGTTGCTTCCGCCCTAAGGCTCCTAAGTCCACGACGATCACTGTCTTTCTGTCAACAGTCTGATTACCAGCGCTTCGCTGTTTCTCACTTAATTGGTACACTTCATGACTCTTTCTCAGGAGCACCTTGTTCGAGTCATCGAGAACTCTGTTATTTCAATGTGCCATAAGGGTACATTCTATTTTGGATCTAGTGATTACGATTCACTCAGCACACTTATAGATGAATGGAGAGACTCTATAATTTCATCTCGCTCTAATGAAGACCAGCACGTCATAGCAATTCCTTTCACTAAGCGATCGCTTGTATGGCCTTATTACTCATATGGGAACATCGATTCACTCTGCTTTTTTTCTTCACTTGAGTTGGGAGTCTGGATTACTTATCTTGCCACTGGCAGTTATTCTCACTTGTGGGATATTGGAGCCCATCATGGAATTGACTCCGCAGTGATGGCGTTGATGACAGGGTGCAATATGGTTAATTCTTTTGAGCCTGATCCAGTTGCTTTTGATGTCCTTAAAAGTGTGGTCAGCCTAAACTCTCTCTCAGATGTAGTCACTCCCGCTAACGTTGGTATTTCTCATACTAACTCTTCCCTCCCTTTCTTGCGGGTCCATGGTAATACTACTGCTTCACATTTCAAAGGGATGCGGCCCTACCACGGCGCTGTTTCTGAATACGTGGCGCAACTCCACAGTTATCAGAACTATGAAATTCCGCAATACGCTAAGATTAATATAGAGGGGTACGAAAAGGAGCTTTTCCCACGTTTTTCATCCACCTTCCTGAAACACGTCAATATGTGTATTGAAGTTCATTCTTATGATGACATGGCTGCAATACATGAAGCATGCCAGAAACATTCATTAAGTATATATACTCAGTCCAGCGGTTTCAGGTTCTGCGACTCTTTTGAGGATATGCCAAAATCAAATAAAGAAGGTTATGTATACATAACCGCATCTAGACTCCCTTCTGTAATTGATGTTGATCGTTTGAATACCGCAGCCAGAACTTACCATTGCTTTCAGAGTTATGCGCCTAAGTAAACTGAAGCTTCCATATAGAGCAGTCTTTGGTTTACTTGAGCTCCACGCTGTTTTCAAAGTATTTGTGAGATCCTGGCTCCTCAGACAAGACTTTGGGTTCCAGGGATACTATGAAGACAAGCTTACATCAAGATTTTCCAAGACTGTTGGCCTTCGCTATAGTGATGCTGTAAACTCAGGCTCTACTGCAATCTGGATATCTCTAAAGAGTATAGGTCTTCAGAATGCGGACGAAGTAATCGTATCTCCGATTACTAATCCTGGTTCCGTTATGCCGGTGTCTTTAATAGGCGCATCCATAAGAGTAGCCGACTCTGAACCAGGTTGCTTTAACATGTCTCTAGGCTCTGTTCAAAAACTTATCAATCATAGAACAAAGTGTATTATAGTCACGCATCTTGCTGGTCTACCCTGCGAGGACATTGAGTCAATAGCTGCAATCTGTAAGGAAAATTATATTAGCCTTATCGAAGATTGTTCACAAGCTCACGGCTCATGTCTTCATGGTAGACCTTTGGGTTCGTTTGGTGATATTTCAGTTTGGTCTACTATGTTTTCGAAGCTACTTGCAACTGGAGGATGTGGCGGCATCATCTCAACATCAAGCTATGAACTCTATTGCAATATTCGTTCTTACTCCGATCGTGGCAAGCATTTTGAAAATGCAGACTTTGATGGGAGAGACTCTCATCTCTATAAGTACCCATCTCTTAACTTTAATCAATCAGAACCAAGCTGTGCCATTGGCCTCTCCGTGTTAGCAAGACTTCCTCGCAGTATCTCGCGCCGATCTGAATTTGCTTGTGAACTTTCTTCTTCAATGATTCGACTCGGCTGCACTGGCCAGGTCTTAATATCCTCTTGTGAACCCACATCTTATTTCTACCTTATTATTCAGTATCCCCCCTGGTGGTTCTTGAGGTACGGTGCGCCCTTTACGAGCGCTTTGGAATCCTTTGGACTCAAAATCAACCCTAGAAACCGCGAAGTTGTTTCGGAGTGGAACTGGCTTATTAATGAGCTTGTAGATAGCACTCCAAACGCCATAGCCGCTAGAGATTCTTCCTTTAATCTGCTCTTTAATGAGCGCTACACTCGTCGACACGCGCGGAAAATAGCATCCGTCATATTCTATTGCGAGAATAGCGCCAATTCCCCAGGCTAAATATGGGCATATTAGCGTTTACTTCTTTGCCCGCATTAAAATAATGCAGGCCAAACCTTAAAGCTTTTTATCTGCTTTTGATTTGACTTGGGTCGTCTAGCTTCATAATCTCTGTATTGCCTTCTCAGATCATCTGCGGTCCTTTTAGCTGGGGCTGTTATGCTGAGACACAACACCTAACTCCTTTAATTTGAAATCTGCGCTAAGATTCTAAAGGAGTATTCTCAAGCTTCGGCAAGTAACATCAAACAAAGTAGGCCGCTTTAACATCCTCTGATAATGCTTAAAATGGGAATTGGCACAAGACTTCAAAGTCGACATCAGTCACTGCTCAAGAAAAGGACCGTTTCAATAATCGGCAATGCTGGCGATATAACGGAAAGACTCCTACACAAAGTCTCAAGAAGCTCCGTGCTATTTGTATGCAACCAATTTGCGATGGCTAACTGGGAGGTGGTTCCTCAGCCATATCTGTATTTCTTGGGAGATCCAAGGTATGGCTCTATAGATACTTCCCAACCAAATGACGACATCGCGAAACTGCCTAGTCTAATGGCCGCAAAGTTTTCCTACACGCCGATCTTCACTAGCGAAGGGATATTGAATTGTTTCAATCGTGCCATGATGGATCTTCACGGTCGGCTATTTCCAATCAGTTATATCTATGCTCCATATAGGGGGGGCAAACTTGGAGATTATGATTACCAGCTGCAAGACGGTCTGCAAGAATACCAGAACATACTGGCCCTAATGTTGCAAGCAGCCATCTACATGGGAGCAACAAACATCAAGCTATATGGGTTCAAGTTCTCTAATATATCCAATTATCCATTAGAAAAGGATCGGCACCATTTCTTTGATGAAGACAAAGTATTTCAGTGGCGCCACAAAGACAACTCCACTATTGCGTCGCTAGAACAAGTCGCATTTTTCCGCGATAACTGGTTCACGCTGATGCAGCTTTATAACATTGGCCAAGCAGCTATTGCAAAGGGAATAAGATTAACAGACTTTACTCCCAATTCATTGCTTGCGGTTTTTGACAGGAGCCATAGCGTGCATTATGACTAACAGAAGCGCAGTATGCACCTTGTTGATCTATCACTCCAAAAGAATATAGATTATTCGCGACCAAGCTTTCCCTAAAGACAATGCATTGCTTGGTTTAAGCGATATATTTGGCACCCATCGATTGCTTATGCCGCTTAATGCTGCAGCTTGAAAAAGAATGATGTATCCTGATATCGGAAAAGTAGCCACCCCTTTGCTCGCTACCCCGGTGACTGTAAGGAAAGATGACGCTCCTGCTGCTGTTCAAGCAGCCATTGCAAGCGTAGCTGGATTTTGATCATGTTCCGGTGTTGGTGGATGGTTGACGCCAGCAACGCGTGGATCGTGACCACCGGCGTGGGTTCCTCTGACGAGCCTGCTCGTAGACGACGACCCGATTACGGCAGATCTCCAGTGCATCACCGTTGTGGCGCTGGTGGGACGTCACGAACTTGATGCCGCTGTGGCGGTGCCGATGGTTGTACCAGTCGACAAATGACGCCACCCACTGACAAGCGGTCTCCTTGCTGGTGAATGGGCGGCTTGGGTAGTCCGGCCGGTATTTCGCCGTGCGGAACAACGACTCGGAATAGGGGTTGTCGT
>Ga0194123_10006570_pt1 | contig 11952 bp, 8 predicted proteins | sample TA2MahsurfametaG_5_FD_155479 | JGI IMG/M metagenome (GOLD analysis project Ga0194123, IMG submission 155479) | Freshwater microbial communities from Lake Tanganyika, Tanzania - TA2015023 Mahale A surface | ecosystem: Environmental > Aquatic > Freshwater > Lake | place: Tanzania: Lake Tanganyika... | reverse complement strand
AAGAGAGCTAGTTCAATCACTTCATGGTCAATCACTGGTTGTTAAATCAATAGAGGAATCCCCAAGAACTGAGCGGCCAAAGCCGCCCTTTACAACCTCAACAATGCAACAAGATGCCGGATCTCGTCTTGGTTGGGGCGCTCAACTAACCATGCGAATTGCTCAACGCTTATATGAAAATGGATATATCACCTATATGAGAACAGATTCAGTAACACTTTCTGCCTCATCAATAACAGCTGCAAGATCATCCGCACAAGCACTTTATGGCAAAGAGTTTGTACCATCAGCCCCAAGAGTTTATGAAGGTAAAACAAAAAACGCCCAAGAAGCACATGAGGCAATTAGGCCAGCGGGTGAAACCCTCAGAACCCCTGGCGAATTAGCACCAGAGCTATCAAGAGATGAGTTTGCACTCTATGACCTAATTTGGAAGCGAACTATTGCCTCTCAAATGTCTGACGCGAAAAAACAACAGATGCGAGTTGATTTTGATGTGAAGACTAAAACTGGTGAGGATGCAATATTTCGGGCAAATGGATCGGTAATTACCTTTGCTGGATTTTTAGCTGCATATGAAGATATTGTTGAAGAAAAAAGTGATATTGATGAGAGTGATCGCAGATTACCTGCGATGAGTGTGGGTGAGAAGATTAAAGTAAACGAGTACAGCTGTGAGGGGCATGAGACAAAGCCGCCAGCAAGGTATACCGAACCAACATTAGTGAAAAAATTAGAGGAGCTTGGAATTGGCCGGCCATCAACATTTGCTTCAATTATGCAAACTATTCAAGATCGCGGGTATGTTGCAAAACGAGGACGTGCATTAGTTCCTACCTTCTTAGCATTCTCCGTAACAGGATTATTAGAGCAGTACTTTACAAAATTGATTGATTATGAATTCACCGCCTCAATGGAGGAGGATTTAGATCGGATTGCAAATGGTGATGAGGAGAGAGTTGCTTGGCTTACAAAGTTTTTTTATGGCACAGAAAATAATCCAGGATTAGCAGATCTATCAGCTGATCTAGGCGCAATTGATGCTCAAGCAATTAACACCATGAAGATGGGTGAAGATATTGAGATCAGAGTTGGCAGATTTGGTGCATATCTGCAGCAAGGCCAGGGAGATGATCGAAAGTTTGCCAATATTCCAGAGGAGATGGCGCCAGATGAGTTAACTCTTCCTAAGGCTATTGAACTACTTGCAAAACCTTCAGGTGAGCGAAAATTAGGAGTGGATCCAGAAACTGGATTAGAAGTCATCGCAAAATCTGGTCGCTTTGGTGCTTACATCACTGAAGTATTTCCGGAAGAGGTTGTTGAAGAGGGTGCCAAGAAAAAGCGAAAGAAAAAAGATGCTCCAAAACCAAAGACCGCTTCATTACTTTCAACAATGTCACTAGACACTGTTGATTTATCAGATGCATTGCGCTTGTTATCACTTCCAAGAACTCTTGGCACCTACCAAGATGATGTGATTACTGTGCAAAATGGTCGGTATGGCCCATACATGAAACATGGAGCAGACTCACGAACACTTACAAGTGAGGATCAATTATTTTCAATTGGATTAGATGAAGCAATCGAAATCTATAAACAACCTAAGGTTGGAAGACGTGGCGTTGCAAAGCCACCACTTAAGGAATTAGGTAAAGATCCACAAACAGCACGTGATGTAATTGTCAAAGATGGCAGATTTGGTGTTTATGTAACAGATGGTGAAACAAACGCAACATTAAGACGCGGTGACGTGGTTGAGTTACTCACTCTAGAACGCGCTCTTGAATTACTTGCTGGCAGACGTGCTTGGGAGATTGAAAATCCAGGTGGTTCTAAAAAGAAGGGCAAGAGAGCAAAGAAAAGTGCGCCAACTCTTACTGAAAAAACCGTCAAAGGCGCAGCCGCTAAAAAGAAAGCCAAAAAAGCAGCTACTGGTGTTGGAAATGCACCAAAATAGTGGTCACTAGCCACAAGTAGACTTACATCATGTCGTTGCCGTATCCATCCGCTCCTGCCCAATCTGAATCAAGAAGTGTGCTAGCAATTCCAGCATTTAGAAAACTTTGGCAAGCGATGGCATTTTCCTCACTTGGCGATTGGCTTGGACTTCTAGCCTCTACTGCTCTAGCTCAGCAATTAGCAGGTGGTGATTATGCAAAGGCAAACTTTGCAATTGCTGGTGTGTTTATAGTCAGATTGTTACCTGCGGTAATTTTAGGTCCTTTCGCTGGCGTTATTGCGGATAAATTTGATCGCCGAAAATTAATGGTTGTTTGCGACATTTTGCGCTTTGGCCTTTATTTATCAATTCCAATTGTTGGAAATTACTTTTGGCTATACACAGCATCGATTTTGGCTGAGGTTGTTACCTTATTTTGGTCACCAGCTAAAGAAGCGACTGTGCCAAATTTAGTTCCTAAATCAAAACTAGAAAGTGCTAATCAAATCTCACTTCTTGCAGCATATGGAACCGCACCTATTGCTGCAATCTTATTCTCAGCATTAGCTTTGTTTACTGGAGCGATCAACTCTGTGTTGGGAAATAACACACCTGCATCTGCTGCAGATCTTGCCTTATATATAAACGCAATCAGTTTTCTATTTTGTGCCTTCACGGTTTGGCGAATCAAGGAAATACCATCAGGGGCGAGCAAAAAGACAATTCAATCTTCAATTGGCCACTCACTCTGGGAGGGCTTTTCATTTATCAAAGGGTCCAAAATTATTCAAGGCCTTATTGTTGGGATGCTGGGCGCATTCTTTGCAGCTGGCGCGGTTATTGGATTAGCCCGAACTTTTGTTGATGACTTACAAGCTGGTGAAGCTGCATATGGAATTTTATTTGCTGCGGTATTTTTTGGATTGGCACTTGGTATTTCATTTGGTCCCAAAATATTTGCTCAATTCTCTAGAAGAAGAATCTTTGGAGTTTCTTTAACTATTTCAGGTGTGCTTTTAGTTTCGTTGTCACTGGTTTTGAACTTGGTGCTTGCCATATTTATAACTATCTTGCTGGGGCTGTTTTCTGGAATTTCTTGGGTTACTGGATTTACCATGCTTGGGCTCGAGGTCGAGGATGAGGTTCGAGGAAGAATATTTGCATTTGTGCAATTCCTCATAAGGGTTTCATTAGTTTTAGTCTTAGCAATAGCACCTTTAGTCGCGGCAGCTATTGGTGAACACACTTACTCATATAGAACCACAACTGTTACCTATAACGGTGCTGCATTTACGATGTTTTTTGCTGGTTTAATCGCAGTTTTAGTCGGCGTGATCTCATATTTACAAATGCGAGATCGACCTAATGTTTCACTGTTGAGTGATATTAAATCCGCTCTGCGGGGTGAGCTTGGAGCGATTACCGGCCAAGAAAGTAATGGAATATTTATTTCATTTGAAGGCGGGGAAGGATCCGGTAAATCAACTCAAACAAAATTATTAAAAGAGTGGCTAGAGAAAAATAATGAAGCGGTATTACTAACACGTGAACCTGGTGGTACTGAGTTAGGAAATAAACTTAGAAAGATACTTCTAGATAATGAAACTAGTGTTATCTCACCACGGGCTGAAGCTTTAATGTATGCAGCAGATAGAGCCCATCATGTTTACTCAATAATCAGGCCCGCATTACAAAGAGGTGAGGTCGTAATAACAGATCGATACTTTGACTCATCCATCGCCTATCAAGGCGCAGGAAGAGTTTTACTACCAATCGAGGTGGCAAGAATTTCTAGATGGGCAACGGAATCTTTAACCCCAACATTAACAATTATTATGGATTTACCAGCTGAGATTGGATTAGGAAGATTGCACTCAACAGATCGATTAGAGAGTGAACCAATTGCATTTCATGAACGGGTGCGACAGGAGTACTTGAATTTAGCCCATTTAGATCCTGAACGATTCTTAGTTGTCGATGCCACCCTTGGTATTGAACAAATTCACCAGATTATTATTGAGCGTGTAGGCGCAATAAAATTGTTGAAGCGAAACGTTAAACAGTAATGAGCGTATTTAACTCATTAATTGATCAATCACAGATTGTATCGATTCTAAAAGAGGCAGTCACCTCTGCAAATAGCACCGACGATCTAAGCCAAGCGATGACAAATACTTGGCTCTTTACTGGCCCTGCTGGATCTGGCAGATCAAATGCTGCGATTGCATTTGCAGCTGCACTAGTTTGCAAAGATGGTGGGTGTAGTAAGTGTCAAGATTGTCTTTCAACCATCCTGGGTACGCACGCCGATGTAGAACTAATTAAAACTCAAGGTTTATCAATTAAGATCGATGAGGTCAGAGAGTTAATTAGCAGAGCCTCCTGGGCACCATCTGGAGCAAATTTTCGTGTAGTTGTAATTGAAGATGCAGATCGATTAACAGACTCTGCCGCCAATGCATTATTAAAGGTTATTGAAGAGCCTGGGCTAAGAACTATCTGGTTGCTATGTGCGCCAACATTGACAGATGTATTGCCAACAATTCGATCAAGATGCCGTCTTCTGGCCCTTCGAACTCCATCCACTAAAGCCATTACTAATTTATTGATTGAAAGAGATCAAATCGATATAAAAACTGCAGAGTTTGTTGCTAGAGCATCTGGTGGTCATATTGGAAGAGCTAGAAGATTGGCAACAGATTTAAATGCCAGGCAAAGTCGTGAAAAGATCTTAAAGCTTCCATTGATGATAAAAGATGTTTCATCTGCTTACAAAGCCGCTCAATTTTTAGTTGACTCTGCCAAAGCAGAAGCGGTTGCTGATGCAGAGAGAAAAGATGAAGATGAAATTTCAAAACTTAAAGAGGCGTGGGGATCAACTGGCAGCAAAATGGTAACGGGTGGTTCTAAAGTGATTAAAGAGTTGGAGAAAGAGCAAAAATCAAGATCAACAAGAATGGTTAGAGATTATTTAGATCGAGCCTTATTGGATTTAGCCACTTTATATCGAGACATTATGTTGGTTCAATCAAACTCGACTGACTCATTGATTAATCAAGATCTAGTCGAGCAGATTAATCAACTAGCTTCAACAAGCAGTCAGGCAAAGACATTGGATAAAATCGAGGCAATTTTGAAAACCAGGCGAAATTTGGCTCAAAACGCAGCGCCTTTGTTACTTATTGAAGCGTTGATGTGTGAGTGCGGTTAACAAGGTGGTAATTAGCACCCTGAAAGATAAGGCAAAATACTCCCATGCGTCTTGACCATATTTCTTATGTAGCATCCCATGACCAAATATCTGATGTAGTAAATCGAATTGGTTCGCAAATTGGAACAGCTTTTGTTGATGGTGGTATTCACCCAAAGTTTGGTACAAGAAATTTCACAGCGCCATTGCTCAACGGCCAATACATCGAAGTTGTTTGTCCGCTGGACCATCCAGCAACTGATGCAACACCATTTGGCAAAGCTGTTAAGCAAAAAGCAGATGCAGGTGGCGGCTGGTTAACTTGGGTGTTTAGCTCAAGTGATTTGCAAAAAGTTGAAGAGAAGTTTGGCAGAAAAGCTGCTGACGGATCTAGAACAAAACCTGATGGTAGTGAATTAAAATGGAAACAGATCGGCGTAAAAGAAATTACTGGAGCCGGTGAGTTGCCCTTTTTTATTCAATGGTTAACTGAACAACACCCTTCTAAAGACGGTAACGGCGTGGCTAAAATTTCTAAGATAGTAATTGCTGATGATGAACAATTGGCAGATTCATGGTTTAAAGAAGAGATCAAGTTAGGATTAAAAGATGTGGAAATTGAGTGGGTTAAACCAGAATTAAATGATGGCGATAAAGGAATCGTCGCGGTGGAGCTGACTGTAAATGGAGTCTCAATAAAAATAGATTAGCCTTTTAGAAATTTTTGGTCCAATAATTTTTGCTCAAGCCTAAATTTCGTGCTTAAGAAACTCGATAAACTTAATGACGACTTAAACTCTTAGAATACTTAGTTGAAATTTCAGGATTAAAACCGAGAAATTTTTTTACACCTTTAGACTGAACAGTCTAATTCCCCACAGTTTGATCCAATACATTCTAGATATCTTAAATACTTCAGCTAACGCTTGATTGCAGTTTTGCCTACATTCATTTCATATATTACTGCTACCATTTTCACTATGAGTGTAATAATTAACAACAGATAGTTGTAATCAATAATGTCCAACAAAAAAAATATTGTTAAATTTGAACTTTCAGGTGGCATCGGTAATCAACTATTTCAATACTCAGCTGGGAAATATTATGAAGCTCGATGTAAATTCGATGTGGTCTTTTCAGAAGGTGTTACCAAACACTCACATAGGAAATGGGATAGACCCATAAGTAAACTTTTTATGCATGAATCTATAAACTTAGGTGAAACTCTAATAAGAAGGCCAATGAGCGTTCTAAAAAGATTAGACCGTAAATTAGTAAAACATATTGGATTATATTCAAAGTTTCGACAGATTTATCTAGCACAGGAAATAGGATACATACAGGAGGAGCCAGACTTTAACAAATATAAAATTATTAGCGGTTATTTTCAGTCATACCTATATGCCGAGCATTCAAGGGAATCAATAGTAAAAAACCTAAATGGTTTAACTACTTCTTGTTGGACAAGTGAGAAAATCACCGAGGCAGAATCGATCAAACCCATTGCCGTTCATGTTAGGCGGGGCGATTATGTGAATCAATCTAACATATATGGGTTACTTGGGGAAGAATATTACCTAGAGGCATTAAGTAAGTTGATTACGTCAATTGGAGATAGAACAATTTGGATTTTCAGCGACGGGCATGACCATGTTTTAGAATCTCGGATCCGTGAGAAATATAGAACCGTTGTAATAAACAAACCTTCAGATACAGATGATTTAGAGGTATTACTTATTATGTCAAAGTGCTTTGCTCACGTTATCGCCAACTCAACATTCTCATGGTGGGCTGCATTTCTCTCTGATTCTAGCCAGCAAGTTTATGCTCCGCGACCTTGGACTGTCTCACGGATTAATCCAGGCTCACTTATACCACCTCACTGGAAAACAATAAATTCTGGATTGATAACTAAATTATAGCTTACGAAAAATTAACCGTTTCATCTTCTGTCGGAATAGTTTTCCAGTAGTTATGGGATGGCTCAGAGCATATGACGGATAAGAAATTCGGCTAATTCCATTTATGTTTGGGTAAATTCGATGTAAAGCGTGGATATTCCTTTTTAATAGTAGTTTCCTTTCATGAGCAAAATTTAGTTGACCATAATTATAAAAACTCTCAGTCAATTGATTTAAATTCTCCCTAATTAATTCAATTGGTAAACCGTAATAATTCAAAAGGTGAAATTTTTTATTTTTTACTTCATTCTGACGAGATCCAGAGGTGCTTGTTTTAGAGATACGATACTTGAATAGTACTTCAGGTGAAGAAATTAACTCCCCATATCTTGACATTCTTAACCAAAGCGACAAATCTTCTGCGGGGAAATCTTCAAATATATAACCTCCAGCAGCAAGCACGTAATCTTTATTCATAATTACTGCAGGGTGGGGGGTTTGTTGTGAAAATAACAAGGACACAATTGTTGCCAGATTATCAACGGCAGAGGGGATAACTCCAGTGGACCGACTATTTTGTAATATCAATTCATAGTCACAGAAAATTGCTGCGATTTTATCAGATATTAATGCTCGCTGTGTGGCTATTCTTTTACTTGTATAAACATCATCTACATCATAACGCGCAATCCAAGTATTGTTGCTTTCAGCTAACCCCAAGTTTAATGCTTTTACGATTCCAATACCCTTGGTTGTTATGACCCTTAAATTAGGGAGTTCAAATGAGTTATTCTGTAAGAAATATAAGGTTCCATCAGAGCTACCATCGTTAATTATAATTACTTCATCGTCTTTATTTGCATTCTCGGAAATTGCCTTAAGAATTGTGCTTAGGTAAGGTAAACCGTCTTTGACTGGCATTAAATGAGTAATTTTGACCACGCACCATTATCTCAAATATTCACCAAGTTGATACCGTTTGAATCACATAAGTACAATAAATTCATGGGCAGTCAACCACAACACGTCAGTTTAAATACATTAAAACCATCTATTGGAATATGCATGATCGCAACAAAAACATATTTAGAGAAATGGTTTAATGTGGCTTCAGACTTTGAAAATATATTTTTAGCCAAATTAGGAGACGTAACAATACATCTGTTTACAGATCAGCCAGAATTAGCCAGAGTTTGGGCTTCAAATAATCTAAAAAAAGTAAATTTAAGATCTTATGAAATCCTTTCATGGGGATGGCCCGAAGTTACTTTGTATAGGTATAAATTTTTCTCAGAAAAATCTAAATATCTCACCGAAGATATTCTCATGTACCTTGACAGCGATATGCGAATTTTAGCTGACTTTTCCACTGAACTCGAGTTCGAAAAATGGGACTCAGGGATAGCGCTGGTCCAACATCCAGGATTTCATAGAAATAAGGGCTTCGCTGCAATTCTTGATCTTCTTTGGAATCCTAAATTGATACTCTCTTTAGTTGTTAAATTTTTTAGCGGTAACAAGGGTTACGGTACGTGGGAATTAAATCCAAATTCGACTGCTTTTGTACCACAAAAACACAGACGCAAATATTTCCACGGAGCAGTTTGGTTTGGGTATAGATCTAAATTTATTGAAATGTGTACCAATTTATCACTTAGTGTTGAAATAGACTTAGCAAATAAACACATAGCTCTATGGCATGATGAGAGTCATCTAAACTATTATGCTGCCTTCAATAATGTTTATGAATTAAGTCCAGCTTTTAGTGGCGTCGAGGACTACAAGCATCTGAACAGATACAAGTTTTTGATAATAACGAGCAAAAAAGAATTGGGAGAGGGAAGAAGTCCAACTGACTTTCCTACAACAAATGTTTGACCAGATACTGAATAGAATCAAAAATAAAATTATCAGAACAATTAGAAATTCTGGATTCTGTTTATCTGTTAGGCAGTTCAATAAAATCACAAATAGCAGCAAAGAATTTAACCTACTAATTGTTGCTCCCGGAACAATGGAAGTGCCTTCTTTGGGCTGGGGAGCAGTAGAACATATCATCACTGAAACAATTGGGATTTTCGAAGAATTTGGATTCGAAGTATGGATGCTTAATTCCAAACATAGGAAAGAATGGAAGCGAGCCTCTACTTTGAATTTTGATGTAATACTTAATCACTCAGATCAAGACAGTTTGAAAATAAAAGAATTTTGGCCTTCAACACCATTAGTGACTGTTTCACATTACGGATTTGGAGCTTTTGACACCCTGTGGAATAAAACTTTTAAAAATATTCTCAAAAAAATGGATGCTTCTGACAAAATTATTTGCTTATCGGAAGAAGTCAAAAAAACTTTCGCTAAGCACATTAGAGAATCAAAGTTGTTGGTTTCTCCCAATGGCAGTTCCTTTAACCCCGTGCTTGGAAGAGACTCAAAAGCCCCTTTAGTATGCGTGGGAAAGATAGAAACCAGAAAACACCAATATGAACTTTTTAAGGCTTTTCAAAGTTCAAAGAGAAAGGTGGTTTTTATAGGTCCAATTGTTGATGAAAGAGTACTGAAAAGAATAAAAATAGATGAAGAATTCCGAGAGTTTTTTATCGGAGCTAAAAATCGGGAATACTTGTCAAAAAACCTACATAAATTTTCAGGTCTAATCCTCCCATCATCAGGTGAAGCAGACGCCTTAGTCCTATATGAAGCACAACTCACCGGCTTACCAATTTTTGTTACCAAAAACGGCCTAGGGTCACAGAGTATTAAACTAGATTGGATTAATGTGATAGAGCAAAACCCAAAACCTGATCAAATTGAAGCAATTTTGAACTGTTATGAAATTTCCCCCGCTGTCGTTTCCAGTTATGCAAGAGATAATTACTCATGGTCAGTGCGAATTAAACCTTTATTACAGGAATTGTTATTACAGGCTAAGTCCAATAGGGCACGGAATTAAAATAGACTTTTAATACTGAGTGCAAAGTATTTGCATTAAAAACAAATCTTTTTTTCGTATACCTTAAGGTTAAGCAACCATAATCCAGGAAATAATTTAATCGGATAAGTTAAAATCCAAATAAACAGGATTTTAATTACTGGTCATTATAAACAAACAACAGAAGTCATGCTTCCTATTGGATGCCACTGTGAGCAACTGAAAGTAAAGTCCTGGCTAAATATTCCTCCAGTACCTTCACTGAATCTTTACACAGCAAGTAATCTTTAAATGCAAAGGTAAATAAGTTTATGGTGTGAGGTTTAAAGTTGGAGAAATATTCCTCTTGCATAATCTAATTATTAAAAAACCTAGAATTTTATTTGAAAAAGACAAGAACCATCATATAGCATTTATATCGCAAGTTACCATGACTATTAATTAAACCAAAGTTATTAATCATTTAAGGATTATATTGGAAAGATAACTTTGCTAAAACTTGGTGAGAAATAATTTAAACTAAGTGAGAGTGATAGTAAGTATTAGCTAAGCCATAGAACCCTAATATTTGTATCACTATTTTTTGAGAGCATTGAAGTGGAGACTTATCATGCCGTGAATCGGCAAATCCCCAAAAAATGATGAGGTACAATGATGCGCTGGGATTTCATTAAAACTATGTTTGCCGGCTTAGAAATCGCGTAAGCAACTAAAGTTTACCGTTAGGTTGATATATGTCATTTAAAGATTTAGGCGTTAATGCTGCGCTAACTAAAATTTTGCATTCCCCTGGAATTGAAAAACCATTCCCAATTCAAAAAGCAACCTTGCCTGATGCAATTGCTGGTAAAGATATTTTAGGCAGAGGCCAGACTGGTTCTGGTAAAACTCTTGCCTTCGGTTTGGCGTTAATGACCAGACTTGCCGGAAGAACAGCAGCCTCAATGAGACCCCTAGCATTGGTTTTATCACCAACTAGAGAGCTTGCTATGCAGATCAGTGATGTGATCGCGCCGTTATCACGATCAGTTAATTTAAATTCACAAGTTGTTGCAGGTGGACTTTCTTACTCAAAACAAATTCAAGCTGTAAAACGTGGTGTACCGATTGTAGTGGCAACACCCGGCAGATTGATTGATTTAATCCAAAAGAAGCACATAAAGCTAGATGCGATTGAAGTAACTGTTTTAGATGAGGCAGATCAAATGGCTGATATGGGTTTTTTGCCAGATGTTAAACGGATATTAGATTTAACTAAACCTAGTAACCAGCGAATGTTATTTAGCGCCACGTTAGATAAGGATGTTGACTCACTAGTTAAGAAGTACTTAAAGAATCCTGTTACTCACTCACTTGCAAATGAGAAATCAACTGCAGCAAATATGGCCCACCATCTATTGATCATGGAGCAACCACATAAAGATTTAATTACCTCACAGATTGCAGCTAGAAAAGGAAAGAGTATTTTCTTTGTCAGTACCAAGCATGGCGCAGATAAGTTGACTAAGCGGATGAATGAAGCAGGAGTTGCAGTTGGTGCACTCCATGGTGGCAAAACTCAAGCACAAAGATCTCGTGTGTTAGAGGCATTTAAATCAGGAGCAACAAACGCCTTGGTGGCAACAGATGTTGCAGCAAGAGGAATTCATGTTGATGATGTTTCACTAGTTGTCCATGTTGATGCGCCAGAAAATCACAAGGATTATCTACACAGAGCTGGCAGAACTGCTAGAGCAGGTGCGGTTGGAACTGTGGTAACTCTTGCAACTCATAAACAACGAAAAGGTGTGCATGGGTTGGCAGCAAGAGCATGGGTCAGATGGAATGAATCAACTGTAAGGCCAATGGATGCAAACTTAGTTAAGGTAACTGGGGTAGCAGAGCCCTCTGGAATTCCAGTTATTACAACCCAAGGTGGAAAAAATGACGGCAGAGGAAGTTCAGGTCGTTACCGTGGATCAAGATCTAGGGGTGGCAGAAGGCGGAA
>Ga0194123_10006568_pt1 | contig 11954 bp, 11 predicted proteins | sample TA2MahsurfametaG_5_FD_155479 | JGI IMG/M metagenome (GOLD analysis project Ga0194123, IMG submission 155479) | Freshwater microbial communities from Lake Tanganyika, Tanzania - TA2015023 Mahale A surface | ecosystem: Environmental > Aquatic > Freshwater > Lake | place: Tanzania: Lake Tanganyika... | reverse complement strand
GAGCTGCTGAACAACCAGCTGCTGCCATCGCTCATGGCCTGGCGTGCCCGCATTTGCTGCGCCGGGGTCAAGAGAGGGGGCCGACGCATATAGGCCACTGTCTGATGGACCGTCAATCCCGCTGCTGCCATCTGGAGCGCCAGCCAGTCTCGTCCAGCCAGGTGGCCCTGCGCATCGGCACCGCGAACAATCAACACCGCAGGCGGCGCGTCGCTTGACGCATCCACGGCCGCCCTGACGCGGCCCTCCACCAAAGCCCATAAGGCCTCCGAGTCGAATTGCGGCGACGTCTCATCTGGCGAGTCAATCCGTTCTTCAGGCCAGCCTGCTGCCTTGAGCGCAGCCCGGGTTCCGGGTCCGGTGGACCAGGCCCGGCAGTTTGGCAGGGGCATGCCCGCAGGCCTGGCTGCCATGAAAAAACGCACTGCATTGGCACTGACAAACATCAGCGCCCAATGACCGGGTACCAATTGCCAGGCTTGCGCCAGCGCCGCTGCGTCAGGCCAAGCAGCAATCTCGATCAGGGGCAAGGTTTCGCAGGGAACCCCATGCGACTGCAAGGCGTCGGCCCAGGCCTGCGCCTCATGGTGTGGGCGGGTCACGATCACCCGCCAAGAGGCAGGGGCAGTGGTCAATGTGCTCCGCCGTCTCGCAAGGCTTGCGCCACGCTCAGGCCCAGAGCTTCGGCCGCCTGCAGGCCATCGGTGCTGGCTTGCGCGTCGGCGGTGACCAAGGTGGTGGCACCGTCCGGATCACCCCAGGCCGCTTGCAGCTTGAGCACACCACCCTCGATGGTGGCGTGCGCGGCCAAGGGCATAGAGCAGCTGCCGCCCATGGCGCGGCTCACGGCACGCTCGGCCGCCACGCGCCGCCAGGACGGTGCATCGGCCAACTGCGCCAGCAGGGCACGCAAATCGGCCCGGTCGCTGCGAATTTCAATGCCCAAAGCGCCCTGCCCTGCGGCGGGCAGCATCTGGCCGGTCTCAAAAATGTGGCGAATCCGATCAGACAGGCCTAGGCGCTTGAGACCCGCTGCCGCCAACACAATGCCCGCGTACTGACCCACGTCCAGTTTGCGCAGCCGGGTGTCCAAATTGCCACGCAGGGGCTCGATCTTCAAATCGGGGCGCAAGGCCCGCAGCAACACGGTGCGGCGCAAGCTGGATGTGCCCACCACAGCGCCTTGTGGCAAGTCTTGCAGACGCGCGTATTGCGGCGAGACCCAGGCGTCGCGGGGGTCTTCTCGCGCCATCACGCAGGCCAGCTCAAAGCCCTCCGGCATGTCCATGGGCACATCCTTGAGCGAGTGCACAGCGATGTCGGCATGACCCTCTTGCAGCGCCACCTCCAGCTCCTTGACGAACAAGCCTTTGCCGCCCACCTTGGACAAGCTGCGGTCCAGGATCTGGTCGCCCTGGGTGGTCATCCCCAACAGCCTGACCGAACAACCAAGTCCCTCCAGCAAAGACTTGACGTGTTCGGCCTGCCACAGAGCCAGGCGGCTCTCGCGGGTGGCGATGACGATGGAGGTGGGTTTGGACACGGTCACAGCGGCAATTCCTGAAAAAAATTTGACCCCATCAAAATGAAATCAATGGGGGGTTTTATCTCTCCCATCGATGCTAGCATGATGTCAAGGGAAATTGACACTGCCGTCATAACCACTTTCAGATCCAGCAACAGACGATGAAACAGGCTGCACCCGACTCCGCCTTGCTCCCCCCCAACCCTCAGCGCAGCGCATCGCGTGAAAAACGCGACAGCGAACGCCCCTTGGTCGAGGACATCCGCTTACTGGGTCGCATTCTGGGCGATGTGATCCGAGTGCAGGAAGGACCTGAGGCTTACGAGCTGGTCGAGCAAATTCGAAAGCTCTCGATCGCTTTCCGGCGCGACGCCGACCACGAAGCCGACAAGGCGCTGAAAAAACTGCTCAAAAGCCTGAGCGGCGACCGCGCCGTGAGCGTGATCCGCGCCTTCACCTATTTTTCGCACCTGGCGAACCTGGCCGAAGACCGCCACCACATCCGCCGCCGCGCCATCCACGAGCGGGCAGGCCACACCCAAGAAGGCAGCATCGACGTGGCGCTGCAGCGTCTGCGTTGGGCGGGCATCACGCCGCGCAGTATTTCCGACATGCTGGCCACCAGCTACGTCTCGCCTGTGCTCACGGCCCACCCGACCGAGGTGCAGCGCCAAAGCATTCTGGACGCCGAGCGCGACATTGCCCACCTGCTGACCGAGCGCGACGCCATCAAGGCCCGCGCTGCTGCCGTGAATGCCACCAAGGACGCGCTCAGTCCCAAAGAGCTGGCGGCCAACGAGCTGCAGATGCGCGCCCGCGTGATGCAGCTGTGGCAAACCCGTCTGCTGCGCTTGACCAAACTCACCGTGGGCGACGAAATCGAGAATGCACTGAGCTATTACGAAGCCACGTTTTTGCGCGAAATTCCCAAGCTCTATGCCGAGCTGGAACAAGCCTTGCCCGGCCTGCCGATTGCCAGCTTTTTGCGCATGGGCCAGTGGATTGGCGGCGACCGCGATGGCAACCCCAACGTGACCGCCCCTACGCTGGAACACGCCCTGACACGCCAATGCGACGTGGCTCTGCGCCACTACCTGACCGAGGTCCACTTTTTGGGCAGCGAGCTGTCGCTGTCGGCCATGCTGGTGTCCTTTGGCCCAGAGATGCTGGCCCTGGCCGCGCGCTCACCCGACACCAACGCACACCGCCAGGACGAGCCCTACCGGCGTGCGCTCACGGGCATGTATGCCCGCTTGGCGGCCACTCTGAAAAAACTGACAGGCGGTGATGCCGCGCGCCACGCTGTGGCCCCGCAAAACCCCTACGCCAGCGCCCAGGAATTTCTGGCCGACCTGCGTGTGATCGAGGCCTCTTTGTGCAGCCACCACGCCGAAGCCCTGGCCGCCCAGCGTCTGCACCCACTGATCCGTGCAGTGGAAGTGTTTGGCTTTCACCTGGCCACTGTGGACCTGCGCCAAAGCTCGGATCAGCATGAGCACGTCGTGGCCGAGTTGCTGGCCACCGCACGCCTGGAAAAAAACTACCCCCAGCTCGACGAACGCGCCAAACAAGCGCTGCTGCTGAGCCTGCTCAATGACGCCCGCCCGCTGCGTGTGCCGGGGGCCGACTACAGTGCCCATACGGTGTCCGAGTTGGCAATATTCGAGACTGCGCAGCGCATGCTGCACAACTTTGGCCAGCAGGCCATTCGCCACTACATCATCAGCCACACCGAAAGCGTGAGCGATATGCTGGAAGTGCTGCTGCTGCAAAAAGAAGTGGGCCTGCTGCGCGGCACGCTGGACGCGCAAGCGCACAACGACCTGATCGTGGTGCCGCTCTTCGAAACCATCGAAGACCTGCGCAACGCCGCCCCCATCATGCGCGACTTCTACGCCCTGCCCGGCGTGGCGGCACTGGTCGCACGCTCAAGTGGCGAGCAAGACATCATGCTGGGCTACTCGGACAGCAACAAGGACGGCGGCATCTTCACCAGCAACTGGGAGCTGTACCGCGCCGAGATTGCTCTGGTGGCCCTGTTTGACCAACTCAAAGGCAGCCACGGCATCACCTTGCGCATGTTCCATGGCCGGGGGGGCACCGTGGGCCGGGGCGGCGGCCCCAGTTACCAGGCCATCTTGGCCCAGCCCCCAGGCACCGTGCGTGGGCAAATTCGCCTCACCGAGCAAGGCGAAGTCATTGGCTCCAAATACGCCAACCCCGAAATTGGTCGACGCAACCTCGAAACCCTGGTCGCGGCCACTTTGGAAGCCACCTTGCTGCAGCCCACCAAGCCCGCCACCCGGGCTTTTCTCGACGCAGCGGCCGAACTCTCCGAAGCCAGCATGGCCGCCTACCGCGCCCTGGTGTACGAGACCCCCGGCTTCACCGATTACTTTTTTGGGGCCACCCCGGTCAAGGAATTGACCCAGCTGAACATCGGCTCACGCCCCGCATCGCGCAAGGCGCTGCAAAAAATCGAAGACCTGCGGGCCATCCCCTGGGGTTTCAGCTGGGGTCAATGCCGCCTGACGCTGCCAGGATGGCTGGGCTTTGGCTCGGCAGTAACCGCCTTTTTGGACAAGCCCGATCCGGCAGAGCGCAAAGCGGCGCTGGCCTTGCTGCAAAAGATGTACCGCCAATGGCCGTTTTTCCGCACCTTGCTGTCGAACATGGACATGGTGCTGGCCAAGAGCGATCTGGCCCTGGCCTCGCGCTACGCCGAACTGGTGGGCGACGTCCGCCTGCGCAAAAAAATCTTCACCGCGATCGAAGCCGAGTGGCACCGCACAGCGGATGCGCTCACGCAAATCACGGGTGAAAAAAATCGCCTGGCCAGCAACCCTGCGCTCGACCGCTCGATCCGCCATCGCTTCCCCTACATCGATCCACTGCACCACCTGCAAGTCGAGCTGATCCGCCGCTACCGGGCGGGCCTGGCCGACGAGCGGGTGCAGCGGGGCATCCACATCTCGATCAACGGGATTGCGGCGGGCTTGCGCAACACGGGTTGAGCCTGTTTTCGGATGCCCGCAGGTCGCCCGATAAAATCATTCACCTATGACAAACCAACTCGACAAAAAATCCCAAGCCTGGTCCGCGCTCTTTTCCGAACCCATGAGCGAGTTGGTCAAGCGCTACACCGCCAGCGTGTTCTTTGACAAGCGCCTGTGTCAAGCCGACATCCAGGGCTCGCTGGCCCACGCCGAAATGCTGGCTGCCCAAAAAATCATCGCCGCCCAAGACCTGGCCGACATCCAGCGCGGCATGGCGCAGATCACGCAAGAGATCGAATCCGGTGCCTTTGAATGGAAGCTGGACCTGGAAGACGTGCACCTGAACATCGAAGCGCGTCTGACCCAGCTGGTGGGCGACGCGGGCAAGCGCCTGCACACCGGCCGCAGCCGCAACGACCAGGTGGCCACCGACGTTCGCCTGTGGTTGCGCAGCGAAATGGACCTGATCATTGGCTTGTTGAACGACCTGCAAAAGTCACTGGTCGATGTGGCCGAGCACAACATCGAGGTGATCCTGCCCGGCTTCACCCATTTGCAAGTAGCCCAGCCCGTCAGCTTTGCTCACCACCTGCTGGCCTATGTGGAAATGTTTGCGCGAGACGCCGAGCGCATGGCCGATGTGCGCCGCCGCACCAACCGGCTGCCCCTGGGCAGCGCCGCCCTGGCCGGCACCACCTACCCGCTGGACCGCGAACGCGTAGCCCGCACCCTGGGCATGGTTGATGAAGCCGGCAACCCGCAGGTTTGCCAAAACAGCCTGGACGGGGTGAGCGACCGCGACTTTGCGATCGAATTCACCGCTGCAGCCTCGCTGTGCATGGTGCATATCAGCCGCTTCTCGGAAGAGCTGATTTTGTGGATGAGCCAGAACTTTGGTTTTGTGCGCATTGCCGACCGCTTCACCACCGGCTCGTCCATCATGCCGCAGAAGAAAAATCCGGATGTGCCCGAGCTGGCACGTGGCAAGACCGGTCGCGTGGTCGGCCACCTGATGGGCCTGATCACCCTCATGAAAGGTCAGCCCCTGGCCTATAACAAGGACAACCAGGAAGACAAGGAGCCGTTGTTCGACACGGTGGACACGCTTAAGGACACCCTGCGCATCTTCAGCGAGATGGTGGGCGGCCAGGTCAACCCCGCCACGGGTCAAAAGGAAGGCGGCATCACCGTCAACGCTGCGGCCATGGAATCGGCCGTGAAAAAAGGCTACGCCACCGCCACCGACCTGGCCGACTACCTGGTCAAGAAAGGCCTGCCGTTTCGCGATGCCCACGAGGTGGTGGCCCACGCGGTCAAGACCGCGCAAGGCCTGGGCGTGGACTTGTCAGAGTTGCCTCTGGAAACCCTGCAAAAGTTCGACAGCCGCATCGAAGCCGATGTGTTCGGGCCGCTCAGCCTGCAAGGCTCCATGAACGCCCGCAACACCTTGGGCGGCACAGCCCCTGCGCAAGTGCGCTTGCAAATTGCACGGCACCGCACCCGTCTGGGTTGACCGCCTGGGCTACTTTTTCTGCAGCGGGTTGGCCAGCAACAAGTTGGCCGGATAGGCCCGCATGAACTCGCGGGCTTTGTCGAGGGGGGCGTTGAGCCAGGCCCCGTAGGCACCTTCGTTGAGGATGGCGGGCATGCGCTTTTCATGGCCGTTTTGACCATAGCGGTTCATCAGGGCGTGGCTGTTGGCGTTCACGCTGAGTAAGGTGAAGCTGATGATTTCTTCGCCGTCTTTGGCCCAACGCTCCCACAAACCGGCCACGCCCATGGGCTGGCCGTCCACCCGGGCGATGCGGGTGGACACGGCTCTGCCACTGCGCCAGTCGTCTTCGAAAAATGCCTGCATGGGGAGGATGCAGCGCTGGCCTTGAAGCCAGGCCTCCCGCGTGGCGGTGGCGGTGCTCATGGTTTCATGGCGCGTCACAGCCAACTTCGTGGACCGCAGCTTGGCGTCTGAAGCCGACTTGACCCAGCGGGGCACCAGACCGAATTGACCTTGAACCCGTTCCATTCCCCTTGGATATGACGCCTCCTTGCGGATGAAAAACCCCGGCTGGCGTGGCCAAACCTCTTTGCCCAGCAAAGCTTGGGGCGGGGCAATGCCAAAGGCCTCGGCATACAGATCTGGACTTTTCAGGCATTCGTATTGGGTGCTCATGCGGTCGATGCTAACTGACCTGCTACGCTCACGCCCTTGTCATGCACCCGATGAACTGCCCATGCTGATCCGTTTCAACAAACCGTATGGTGTGCTCAGCCAATTCACACCCGAGGGGCGTTGGCGTGGGCTCAAAGACCACATCGATCTGCCAGGGGTGTATGTGGCCGGACGTCTGGATGCCGATAGCGAAGGCCTGCTGCTGCTCACCGACGATGGTGCCTTGCAAGCCCGCATCGCCGACCCGCGCTTCAAGATGGAAAAAACCTACCTGGTGCAGGTGGAGGGCATCGTGAACGAAGCAGCGCTGACCGCCTTGACCCGGGGTGTGACACTGAACGATGGACCCACCCTGCCTGCCCATGCCCGCGCAGTGCAGCCGCCTGCCGACCTGTGGCCACGCAACCCACCCATTCGCCAGCGTCAGCACATTCCCACTTCCTGGCTGGAGCTGCGCCTCAGAGAGGGGCGAAATCGCCAGGTGCGGCGCATGACCGCTGCCGTGGGGTTGCCAACCTTGCGCCTGATCCGCACCGCCACTGGCCCCTACACGCTCGACGGTCTGCCCCCTGGTTGCTGGCAACCGATCTGAGTCCGTCCCCGATTCTGGCGCAAGCGCGACGCGATGATGCCGGGTCTTCCGACACAATCCCCTGTCTCTCACCTTAAGGAAATCTGGATGTCTGAATTGTTGAAAAAACTCGCATGGCGCTATGCCTGCAAAAAAATGGATCCGACCAAAGCGGTGCCGCAGGACAAAGTGGACCGCATCATTGAGGCGGCGCGCCTGGCTCCCACATCCAGCGGTTTGCAGCCCTTCGAAATCATCGTGGTCACCAACCCTGCCGTACGCGAGCAGATCAAACCCAAGGCATGGGGCCAGGCCCAGATCACCGATGGCTCACACCTGATGGTGTTTGCAGCCTGGGACAACTACACGGCCGAACGCATCAACATGATGTTTGACATGACCAACGCGCAACGCGGCGGCACCAACGAAGGCTGGGAAAACTACCGCCAGAAGTTGCTGCAGCTCTACCCTGGGCGCAGCGCAGACGTCAACTACGAACACGCAGCACGGCAGGCCTACATTGGTCTGGGAGCCGCATTGATCGCGGCAGCCTTTGAAGAAGTGGATGCCACCCCCATGGAAGGTTTTGACCCCAAAGCGGTCGATGAGATCCTGGGGCTGCGAGCGCGTGGGCTGCGCAGCGTGGTGATCGTCCCCCTGGGTTACCGGGCCAGCGAGGGCGATTGGTTGGTGAATCTGAAAAAGGTTCGTCGCCCCACCGCCCAATTCGTGAGCGAGGTCAAGTGAACGCCTCGTGCGCATGAGGCGCATGGGCCACCGACCTGCACAAAGCCGCAGCCTCTGCGGCTTTGTGCTTTAACATCAAGAGCTTCCCAAACCGGGATGTCTACCCAAGGAACCGACATGGCCAAAGGCGAACAACGCAGCAACAAAATGGCCAAGAAGCCAAAGAAAGACACTTCGCCGCCCAAGACCTACACGTCCGATCGTCCCATGGCCCCCACCACCTTGGTGGCGCCTCGCGGCAAAGTCAAAGACAAGTGATTTTTGGGCCAGGCGCCCTGCTCGCTGGCCCCTGTTTGCATGATCCCCCTCCACGAAGACGATCACCTGCTGGTGCTGGAAAAACCCAGCGGTTTGTTGTCAGTGCCCGGTCGCGGCCCGGACAAGCAGGACTGCCTGTCCAAACGGGTGCAAGAACGCTACCCCGAAGCCTTGATCGTGCACCGCCTGGACCAGGACACTTCGGGTCTGCTGCTCATGGCCCGGGGCATTGAAGCACAGCGCCGACTGAGCAAACTGTTTGAGACCCGTCAGATCAAAAAACGCTATGTGGCGGTGGTGGCGGGTCGGCCCGATGACACCCAGCAGGGTGTGCCGCCTGACGAAGAGGGTTGGCGCACCATCGACGGTCCCATCCTGCTCGACTGGGAGCGTCGCCCGCTGCACATCATTCACCCCGATGGCAAAGCCAGCCGCAGCCGATGGCGTGCCCTGCAAAACAGCGACAGCGCCAGCCTGATTGAACTCGAACCCGTCACGGGCCGCACCCACCAGTTGCGCGTGCACCTGCAAAGCATCGGTCACCCCATGTTGGGTGACTCCTTGTACGCACCACCTGAGATCAAGGCTTTGAGCCCCCGATTGCTGCTGCACGCCCAGTCGCTGAGTTTTAAACACCCCTTCACCGAACAGGCCCTTGAATTCAGGGCGCCCGTTCAATGGTCTGCCACAGCGCCCCACATGGCTGCCGAAAATTGAGGGATCAACCCCGGCCTCCGCTTTGAATGCGGCCAGAGACGATGCCACACAGCACCACCAAGGCCATGCCTGTGAACGCCAGCACGTCAGGGATGTGGTCAAACATCCACCAACCCAACAAGGTGGAAAAACCAACCCCGGTGTACAAAAAGGGCGAGATGACCGAAGCCGGGGCTCTGGAGAAGGCCACAATCAGCAGGTATTGACCCAACGTGGCGGCCAAGCCGATCCACAGCAGCAAGGTCCATTCCTGCAGGCTTTGTGGCGTGACCCAGGCGTTCAGCACCAGCAGCGTGCTCACCGCCCAACCCACCCAACCTGTGTACAGCTGCATCACCGCCGGGTCTTCGCTGCGCGTCATGTGGCTGGTCACGGCCTGAAAAACGGCGTAGGTCAGTACCACAGTCAGGGCCAGCCAGCCCACCGAGCCATCGACCTGCCCCCCTGGCCGGATGACCAATAAAACGCCCATCAAGCCGCCCACCACCATGAGCCAACGCAGCGGCGAAACCTGCTCTTTCATGACAAAGCGGGCCAGCGCCGTGAGCACCAGCGGCGTGAGCATCACGGTGGCCGTGAACTCGGCCACCGGCATGCGCTGCAAGCAATGAAAAGCCAGCAAGCTGCATGAGACCATGAGCAGGCCGCGCAGCACCTGCCAGCGCAGGCTGTGCGTGCGCCACATGGCCCGACCGCGCAATGGCGCCAGCAACAAGGTGGTGCCCAGTGCTTGCACTGCATAGCGAAACCACAGCACCATCAAGGGCGTGACGCTGAGCAAGACCCATTGGCTGGTCGCGTCGCTGAAACTCAGAATGGCCATGGCCAACACGGCAAAGACGATGCCGGACCCCATCATGGTCTTCTGGGGGGATCTGTCGGACTGGGTCTTGGGCATGGTCAGGGCATCCTGGTGCGGAACTTTGGCCATCTTGGCACACCGGGCCCCGAGCCTGTGTCCCCGACTTTCAGAATCGGCCCATTACACTGGCAGGATGTCTTCTGATGTCCCTTTTTTCAACGCTCACATTGCCCCTGACGGCGGATTTTTTGATGCCTGGAAAGAACAGTCCCTGCTCGACTCCCTGGAGCAAGCCGGCCTGCAGTGGCCCAGTTCATGCCGCACGGGGACTTGTCGCACCTGTCTGGGTCGGCTGATTTCGGGAGAAGTGCGCTATGAGATGGACTGGCCTGGATTGAGCGCGGAAGAAAAGGCCGAAGGCTGCGTTTTGCCCTGCGTGGCACGCCCGGTCAGTGATGTGGTGCTGCAAGACCCTTTGAACGGCTGATCGACCTGCAGGACTCAGGCATCGTCGATGCCCAACTCCTGGATTTTGCGGGTGATGGTGTTGCGCCCAATGCCCAGTTTTTGTGCCGCCTCAATCCGACGCCCCCGGGTGGTGGACAGCGCCGCCTGGATCAGGCTGGTCTCAACGCGTCGGATCAGCACATCCCAGACATCGGTGCGCCCCTGATTCAGCAGGTCCAGCGCCTCTTGCTCCAGAGCCGATCCCCAATTCACACCCCCCTGACCCACGGCGGGCCACACTGCCGCATGGTGGGGCGGCGTGTCTGAGGCCATCGACTGGGCGGCCAAGCCTTGCGATTCGGCACCCGCCAACTGGTCTGGCTGGACCCCGGATGCACACGATGCAGGGTCCAGATCCAACACTTCCGGCGGAAGGTCCTTGACCTCGATGACCTGTGCAGGGGCCATGACGGTCAGCCAATGGCAGATGTTTTCCAGCTGGCGCACATTGCCAGGGAACTGGAAATGGCTCAAGCGGTCCAATGCCGCGTCATCCATCCGTTTGGGCTCGACGCCCAGTTGCTGGGCACTGCGCTGCAAGAAATAACGCGCCAGCACTGGAATGTCTTCACGCCGTTCACGCAATGCGGGCAGGCGCAGGCGAATCACGTTCAAGCGGTGGTAGAGGTCTTCACGGAACGCGCCTTCCTTGACGCGCTGCTCCAAATCCTGGTGGGTGGCGGCAATGACGCGCACATTGGCTTTGATGGCACTGTGTCCGCCCACGCGGTAGAAGTGGCCATCGGACAGCACCCGCAGCAAGCGGGTCTGCAAGTCAAACGGCATGTCGCCAATCTCGTCCAGAAACAAGGTGCCGCCATCGGCCTGTTCAAATCGTCCACGGCGAGACGCCTGAGCCCCGGTGAAAGCACCGCGCTCATGGCCAAAGAGTTCACTCTCCAGCAAATCTTTGGGAATGGCTGCCGTGTTGATGGCCACAAAAGGCTGATGGGCGCGTGGCGAGTGCTTGTGCAGGGCATTGGCCACCAGCTCTTTGCCAGAACCGGATTCACCGGTGATCAACACCGTCACATGGCTTTGCGCCAGACGGCCGATGCCACGGAACACATCCTGCATGGCCGGTGCCTGTCCCAGCATTTCAGGAGCATCCACCATTTTTTCTTCAACAATGTCTTCCCTTTGGCTCTCCCCCACCGCACGCCGGATCAACTCGACCGCCTTGGGCAGGTCAAAGGGTTTGGGCAGGTACTCAAATGCACCGCTGGAGAAAGCCGACACGGCGCTGTCCAGATCGGAGAAAGCGGTCATGATGATGACCGGCAAGCCAGGCATGCGCTGCTTGATGGCCGTGAGCAGGTCCAGACCGGAGCCTCCGGGCATTCGGATGTCGCTGACCAAGACCTGGGGGCCTTCGCTTTCCGACTCCAGCGCCTTCATGACCTCGCGGGGATTGGTGAAGCTGCGCGTGGGCAGGCCTTCGCGCAAAAGTGCCTTTTCAAGCACAAAGCGGATGGATTGGTCATCGTCTACGATCCAGATCGGCTTCATCTGCGCGTTGCTTTCTTGGTTCACACTCATTCAATGTCAGGGCAACGGAATCAAGATCTTGAAATCCGTACGACCGGGCTCGCTGTCACATTCGATCATGCCGTGGTGTTGCTGCACAAAAGTTTGCGCCAAGGTCAGCCCCAAACCAGAAC
>Ga0194123_10006566_pt1 | contig 11955 bp, 7 predicted proteins | sample TA2MahsurfametaG_5_FD_155479 | JGI IMG/M metagenome (GOLD analysis project Ga0194123, IMG submission 155479) | Freshwater microbial communities from Lake Tanganyika, Tanzania - TA2015023 Mahale A surface | ecosystem: Environmental > Aquatic > Freshwater > Lake | place: Tanzania: Lake Tanganyika... | reverse complement strand
TGAACCGCGACGACCTGGCCGATGGCGGGGCGAGCCAGTTTGTGGCCTGCATCGAGCAGGTGAAGCAGCGCTCACCGCTCACCACGATCGAGCTGCTGATCCCCGATTTCTGCGGCAACTGGGACGCGCTGGCCGTGGTGATGGACGCGGGGCCCCATGTGCTCAACCACAACATCGAAACCGTGCCGCGGCTCTACAAAAAAGCCCGGCCCCAGGGGATCTACGAGCGTTCGCTGGAGCTGCTGCAGCGGGTGCGCCAGGGCTGGCCCAAGGCCTACAGCAAATCCGGCCTGATGGTGGGTCTGGGCGAAAGCGATGCCGAGGTGTTGGAGGTGTTGGCCGATCTGCGTCGCCATCAGGTGGACATCGTGACCATCGGCCAATACCTCTCGCCCGGGCCCAAACACCTGCCGGTGGATCGCTTCGTGACGCCGGAGCAATTTGAAGCCTTCCGGCGCCATGGCGAGCAGGAGCTGGGCTTCCTGCAGGTGGTGAGCACACCCCTCACCCGCAGCAGTTATCACGCCGGCGAGGTGCAGCGGCTGATGGCGCAGTATCCGCGCTAGGGCTCGAGCAGGAACTCCGCCTCCAGGGCACAGGCTTCCACAGCCAGCGGGCCGGCGGCCAGCTCATCGATGCGGGCGTTCACCAGGCTCACGGGAGCAGAAAGCTGCGCGCAGTGCTCAAGGAACGCCACCGCCATCTGGCGGGCGAAGAGCTGCTGCATGTGTTGGGCGAATTCGGGAGGCATGGCTGCCACTGCGATTGCAGGCAAGCTATGCAGCCCAGTGAGGGAGAGGGATCGGGCCAACCGAACCCTCCGGTGGGGCGAACCGACCGGCGGGAGCGTGAACCGAACCGATGCGCCGGCTAACCGATCAGGCCGCCACCGCCTCGCGCTCAGCCAGGCCCACATTGGCCTTCTCGCTGGGGGGCACCAGCAGCTTGAAGCGCGCCTTCCAGGTGCTCCAATCGGCCAGGATCGCCGCGGCCTTGCTGCTGCCGGTGGCCTCGAGGTGGGCCTCAAGCAGAGGCTTCAGCAGCGCTTCCTGCTCGGGGGTAGTGAGCTCGCAGATCGCCACGATCTCGGGGTTCACCCGCTCACGCAGGCCGCCCGTCTCATCAAGAAGGAAGGCCACACCACCGGTCATGCCGGCGGCCACGTTGCGGCCGGTGCTGCCAAGCACCACCACCACACCGCCGGTCATGTATTCGCAGCAGTGGTCGCCGGCGCCTTCCACCACGGTGCGGGCACCGCTGTTGCGCACCGCGAAACGCTCCCCGGCGCGGCCCAGGGCGAACAGCTCACCGCCGGTGGCGCCGTAGAGGCAGGTGTTGCCCAGGATCACCTGGCTGCCGGGATCACGGCCACCGGCCGGGGGCACCACGCTGATGCGGCCGCCATTGATGCCCTTGCCCACGTAGTCGTTGGCTTCGCCCACCAGGCGCACATTCATGCCCTGCACGGTGAACGCCCCGAAGCTCTGGCCGGCAGCACCTTCGTAGGTGAGATCCAGCTGGCCCTGGAAGCCTGTGTTGCCATGGCGGGCAGCGATCTCACCACCGAGGCGGGCACAAACGCTGCGATCGGTGTTGATGATCGGCAGGGTGCGGGCCAGGCGGCCATGGCCCTCGATCGCGGCCACCAGCTCGGCGTCAGCCAGCAGTTGGTCTTCAAGGATGGGGCCGTTGCCGTGGGCTTCGGTGGCATGGCGCAACCAGCTGCGATCCGCCGCCTGCGGAATGGGATCGAGCAAGCAGGAGAGATCGATCGCCTTGGTTTTGGCCAGCTGCACAGCGCGGGGCTGCAGCAGTTCGGTGCGGCCGATCAGATCCTCGAGACGGGCCACGCCGAGCACGCTGAGGAGCTGACGCACCTCTTCGGCCACGAACAGGAAGAAGTTCACCACGTGCTCGGGGATGCCGGTGAAGCGCTTGCGCAGAGCTTCCTTCTGGGTGGCCACACCCACCGGGCAGTTATTGGTGTGGCAAACGCGGGCCATGATGCAGCCCTCGGCGATCATCGCGATCGAGCCGAAGCCATATTCCTCAGCACCGAGCAGGGCGGCGATGATCACGTCCCAGCCGGTCTTGAGGCCGCCATCGGCGCGCAGCAACACGCGATCGCGCAGGCCGTTTTCCAGCAGGGCGCGATGCACCTCGGTGAGGCCGAGCTCCCAGGGGCCGCCGGCGTGCTTGATCGAGCTCAGCGGTGAGGCGCCGGTGCCGCCGTCGTGGCCGGAGATCTGAATCACGTCGGCGTTGGCCTTGGCCACGCCGGCAGCAATCGTGCCGATGCCGATCTCAGCCACCAGCTTCACGCTCACCTTGGCGGCGGGGTGCACCTGGTGCAGATCGTGGATCAGCTGCGCCAGATCCTCAATGGAATAGATGTCGTGGTGGGGCGGAGGTGAGATCAGCGCCACGCCGGGCTTGCTGTTGCGCAGCCAGGCGATGTAGGGATCCACCTTCGGGCCAGGCAGTTGCCCGCCTTCGCCGGGCTTGGCCCCCTGGGCCACCTTGATCTCCAGCTGCTTGCCGCTGCGCAGGTATTCGGGGGTGACCCCGAAGCGACCCGAGGCGATCTGCTTGATCGCGGAGCAGGCGGTGTCGCCGTTGCGCAGGCCCTTGATCGTGGGCAGGGTGGCGGAGCGGCCCTCGCCATCCACATCGCTGAGGGTGTTGAAGCGGGCCGGATCCTCACCGCCTTCGCCGCTATTGCTCTTGCCACCGATGCGGTTCATCGCCACGGCCAGCACCTCATGGGCTTCGCGCGAGAGGGCGCCGAGGCTCATGCCGCCGGTGCAGAAGCGGGCGCAGATGCTGGTCACGCTCTCCACCTGATCGAGGGGCAGGGGCGCCGTGGCGGGCTTGAGCTCGAGCAGATCGCGCAGGGCCGTAACCGGCCGGTTCTCGAGCAGGGTTTTGTAGGTGGAGAAGTGGTCGTAGCCAGGGCCGGCCTCAACAGCCGCGTGGAGGGCCTTGGCCATCTCCGGGCTGTTGAGGTGGTATTCGCCACCGGTGCGGTATTGCACAAAGCCCATGAACTCGAGCTTGGTGCGGTTGAGCTCGGGGAAGGCCTTGGCGTGGAAGCTCAGGGTTTCGCTGGCCAGCTCGCTCAGGCTCAGGCCGGCCACGCGGCTGGTGGTGCCCTTGAAGGCCAGCTCGATCAGGTCGGCACCGATGCCGATCGCCTCAAAGATCTGGGCGCCGTGGTAGCTGGCGAGCAGCGAGATGCCGATCTTGGACAGGATCTTGCGCAGGCCGTCTTCCAGGGCCTTGCGCACATTCGCCTGCACCAGATCGGCGGTGAGGGCGGGCAGCTTGCCGCGCTCGATGTTGGTTTGCACCTTGGGCTGCGCCAGCCAGTGGCGGGCCGTTTCCCAAGTGAGCCAGGGGCACACGGCGCTGGCACCGAAGCCGATCAGGCAGGCCAGGTGATGGGTGCTCCAGCACTGGGCGGTGTCGGCCACCAGGGAGGTCTGCAGACGCAGGCCGAGGTTGAGCAGGTGGTGGTGCACCGCACCCACTGCCAGCAGCGGCGGGATGTAGGTGGTGGTGGCGGTGATGCCCCGATCCGAGAGCACCAGGATCTGGCTACCGCCGCGCACGGCGGCTTCAGCCTCAGCCTTGAGCCGCTCCACAGCAGCAGCCAGGCCCGAGGGCCCGTCGGTGATCGGCATCAGGGTGGAGAGGGTGCTGCAGGCAATGCCCTGCTGAGCCACCGCTGCCAGCTCGGCCTCATTAAGGATGGGGCTGTCGAGATGCAGCGCGGCAGCGGCCGAAGCCTGGGGCTGCAGCGGTGAGCCGCGCTTGCCCAGATGCATCTCCAGGCTCATCACTAGCTTTTCGCGCAGCGGGTCGATCGGCGGGTTGGTGACCTGCGCGAAGCGCTGCTTGAAATAGTCGTAAAGCAGGTGCGGCTTATCGGAGAGCACCGCAAGGGGGATGTCGTCGCCCATGCAGTAGGTGGGCTCCTTGCCGGCGCCGGCCATGTCTTCGATCACCAGATCGAAGTCTTCGGCGGTGAAGCCGAAGGCGGTTTGCAGCTGCAGCAGCTCCAGATCGCCGAGGTTGCGCTCCTGAGCCCAGGGCTGGGCCGTGAGGTTGCGGCGGTGCTCCGCCAGCCACTGGCCATAGGGGTGGCGCGACGCCACTTCCTGCTTCACATCCCAGTTGTGCAGCAGGCGGCCGTTTTCCAGATCCACCGCCAGCATCTGGCCGGGGCCGAGGCGCCCTTTTTCGATGATGCGGCTCTCCTCGAGCTCCACCACGCCGGTTTCCGAGCCCATCACCACGAAGCCGTCGCTGGTGATGCAGTAGCGGGCCGGGCGCAGGCCGTTGCGATCGAGGGTGGCACCGACGCTGCGGCCATCGGCGAACACCAGCAGGGCCGGGCCATCCCAGGGTTCCTGGGTGCAGGCGGAATATTCGTAGAAGGCCTGAATCTCCGGCTTGTCGGCCAGCTCCGGCTGATCACGGAAGGCCTCCGGCACCAGGGTGAGCAAGCTCTCGGTGATCGGGCGGCCACTGCGCACCAGCAGCTCGAGGGTGGCATCAAGGTTGGCGGAATCGCTGAAGGCCGGGTTCACCACCGGCTTGAGGTCAGCGGCGGCCTCACCCCACACCGCATCGAGATCGGCCTCGGAGGCGCGGGCCCAGTTGAGGTTGCCCAGCAGGGTGTTGATCTCGCCGTTGTGGCCAAGCAGGCGCATCGGCTGGGCCAGGGGCCAGCGGGGCAGGGTGTTGGTGCTGAAGCGGCGGTGATAAACCGCGAAGCTCACGGCGAAGCGCTCATCGCGCAGGTCGCCATAGAAGGCAGAGAGCACCTCCGAGCGCACCATCCCCTTAAAGACCACGGTGCGGCCACTGAGGGAGGCGAAGTAGAGATCGCTCGGAGCGGTGCCCCAAACCGCGCGGGCTCGATCGCCGCAGCGGCGGCGCAGGCGGAAGAGCAACGACTCGAGCGCATCACCCCCTTCGCTGGCACTGAGCAGCCACTGCTCAATCACCGGAGCGGTGCTGCGGGCGAGGGGGCCGAGCACTGAAGAGTCAACGGGCACAGTGCGCCAACCCAGGCTGCGCAAGCCAAGGGCCTCGGCTTCCTCATTGCAGAAGCTCTTGGCCTGCTCACGCTTGGCAGGATCTGCCGGCAGGAACACCATGCCCAGGCCGCGGGGAGCCCCAGCGGAGGCAGCGGCCTCGGGCCAAACGGCCTCGAGAAACCCCCAGGGAATGCCGCACAGCACCCCGGCACCATCACCCGAATCTCCGTCTCCACCGCAGCCACCGCGGTGCTCCATGCAGTCAAGGCCGCGCAGGGCCTGCTTCAACACCCAGTGGCTGGCCTCACCCTTGAGGTGGGCCAGAAAACCAACGCCACATGCATCCTTCTCGCCAGCCACTTCCGCCGGAGCGGGAGTGTCGCAATGGGGCCAAACAGGACGAGAAGACAGCGGCATAGCCCAGCGACAACAGGTCTATCGGTGGTAACGAAGCAGCGAGACATCCAAGGTGTGGTCACACCCCAGCGATCGGCCTTGCTGCGAACTTCTGACTCTAAAAGTTGGACCCGCATCCCCCGCGCAGGTCACCTAGGCAGGCCCAGGCCAGCTCGCTAGTTTTTGCGGACTTGTTTGCGCTGGTTCATGGCTCTCCTGCCAGCGCTGCTCGCACTGCATCCGGGGATTCCGCTGCTGCCGCCCCCGCCACTGCCAGCCCCACAGCAAACGGCTCCCTTGCGATCGGGCAGGGCCAGCGCAGAAGGTTCAACCCTGGTGTTGAACGGCCAACGCCAGCAGGCCCGCTGGTTGCTGGAGCGCGGTGAGCTCTGGCTGCCGCTGGAAGTGCTCGAAGGTCAGCTGGGGGTGAGCCGGCGCGAAGGGCCCCGCAACAGCCTTGAGCTGGAGTGGTTTGGGGCGGAGCTCAGCATCCCCGCCAATCGACGCCGCAGCCTCGACGACGAAGTGGCGGTTCCTGTGACGGGACTGCTGGACAGGATTGGCGTGTCCATACGGCCCTTGGGGAGATCGGAACTCTCCCTCGATTTGCCGGCGCAGCCCTTGCAGGCCCTTCGCGCCCGTGACAGCGGAATCAGCGGGCGCCGCATCGTGTTCGATCTGAACAGACCGGCAATGGTGCGCAGCGGCGATGGCCAGCTGAGCATCGGGATTGAGAGCAGCAGCGAGCAGCAGGCGCAACTGCGGGCGCTGGGTCTCTCACCGCAACAGCAGGGGGGTTGGCTGAGCCTGCGGGTGCCAACGAGCGAGCGCCTCACCCTGGCGGGACCTTGGCGACTGGTGCTCGATCTACCCGCCAGCGAGACCAGCGAACAAGCCCAAGGGCAGTCGGTTACACCGCCGCGGGACAACCGACTGGCGCTGCTTCAGGGCCAGGGCCTGGCGATTGATCGCAAGCTGGTGCAGCTCGGAAACCGCCAGGTGCTGATCAACAGCGTGCGGCTGGATCCCCGGCGAACTCCCCTGGATTTGCGTCCCCTGAACAACCCAGGGGGCATGAAAGGGCTGAGCAGCTTGAGCCAACTGGCGCGATCCGAAGCCGCCCTGATCGCCATCAACGGGGGCTATTTCAACCGGGTGAACCGCCTGCCGCTCGGGGCCCTCAAGGACAACAACCAATGGCTCTCTGGCCCGATCCTCAACCGCGGCGTCGTGGGATGGGGGCAGGCGGAGCTCCCGCAATTCGGCCGACTGCGACTCGAGCAAAGCGTGATCGATGCGCAACGCAGGCGTTGGTCTGTGGTGAGCCTCAACAGCGGCTACGTCCAAAAGGGAATCGCGCGCTACACCCGAGCCTGGGGGCCCAGTTACCAGGCGATCACAGGCCAGGAAGTGGCCGTGCTGCTGCGCAACCAAGCTGTGGTGCAACGCTTTGAGCCCCTGAACAGCGGCGACAGCGTGCCCTTGCGAGCGGGGGATGAACTGCTCGTCTCCCGCGGAGGGGTCGAGCTGCCCTGGCAAGGCGGGGAGCGGCTTGAAATCCAGATCCGCAGCGACAACCCCGTAGGCGACAAGCCCTATGTGCTTGGGGGTGGTCCACTGCTGTTGCAACAGGGCCGGGTGGTCCTCAATGGACGAGCCGAAGGCTTCAGCAGCGGCTTCCTGAGCCAGGGCGCGCCACGCACGGTGATCGCGAGCGATGGGCAGAGCCTCTGGCTGATGACCATTCAGGGGGTCAACAGCGCCGGACCGAGCCTGATGGAAACGGCTGTACTCCTCAAGCAGCAAGGGCTGCAGGAGGCGCTCAACCTCGATGGCGGCAGCTCAACAGGACTGGTTCTGGCTGACGTGCACACCGTGAAGGGACGGGGGGTGGCGGCCGCAGTGCACAACGGGCTGGGCCTCATACCCCGGGGGGCCCTGCCCCAGGGACAAACCGACGTCACAGCCAGCGCCCCCTGACACACTGGGACACCCCCATGTGCCCAGTGATGCCGAAAGGCCAAGGCCTGCAAATCACCGCTGCTGCCGCTGCGGAGCTGGGACGCCAGGCCGCTGTAGCCGGCACCCCCGGGATGATGCACCTCGACCTGGTGGATGGAACCTGTGAGCGCTGGGTGATTCGGATCCGGCCGGGGAGGCTGGCCGGTCAGCCGATCGCCCGGGCCGATGGCCTCACCCTCTTCGCCCCCGTGGAGCAAAGCGATCGCTTGAGCTCCCTTGAGCTGGACTACCGCGGTGACCTCAGTGGTGGTGGCTTTCTGGTGCGCACCGGCCGTGAGCTGCGGGTGTGCGCCTGTGGATCGGCCTTTGGGCCGGCTGACGAGCCCTCACCAGCTGGTGGCACCACGACGAAGTAACGTGGCGGATTGTCGAAACGGTCGGCTCCCCGACCAACCTTCCGGCCCCTCGAAATCTCCCGGCCCTCGATGCCCACGATTCAGCAGCTGATCCGCAGTGAGCGGCAGCGCCTTACCCGCAAGACCAAGTCGCCTGCCCTGCGCGCCTGCCCTGAGCGCCGTGGCGTGTGCACCCGCGTGTACACCTCAACCCCCAAGAAGCCCAACTCGGCTCTGCGGAAGGTGGCTCGTGTACGTCTGACCTCTGGTTTCGAGGTAACGGCCTATATCCCCGGCATCGGCCACAACCTGCAGGAGCACTCCGTGGTGATGATCCGCGGCGGCCGTGTGAAGGATCTGCCCGGTGTTCGCTATCACATCATTCGCGGCACCCTCGACACCGCAGGGGTGAAGGATCGTCGCCAGTCGCGCTCGAAATATGGCGCCAAGACGCCCAAGGACTGATCTCCTCGTCGCTCGTTTCTGACTCTCTTCCCCTAGGTCTATGTCTCGCCGCAACGCCGCTGAAAAGCGCCCGATTCTTCCCGATCCCCAGTTCAACAGCCGTCTGGCAACCATGATGGTTGCGCGGCTGATGAAGCACGGCAAGAAGTCCACTGCCCAGCGGATCCTGTCCGATGCCTTCTCGCTGATCAACGAGCGCACCGGCAGCGATGCCCTGGAGCTGTTCGAGACCGCGGTGAAGAACGCCACCCCGCTGGTGGAAGTGCGTGCCCGCCGCGTGGGTGGTGCCACCTACCAGGTGCCGATGGAAGTGCGTCAGGAGCGCGGCACCGCCATGGCTCTGCGCTGGCTGGTGAACTTCTCCCGCGCCCGCAACGGCCGGAGCATGGCCCAGAAGCTGGCCGGTGAACTGATGGACGCGGCCAATGAGGCCGGCAGTGCCGTTCGCAAGCGGGAAGAAACCCACAAGATGGCTGAAGCCAACAAGGCCTTCGCCCACTACCGCTACTGAGCACCCCCCACAGGGCCCTGGGCGGCCCTGTTGGTTCAACGGGTCGGTGGAGACCGACTTGTAGAGTGACGCCCGCTTTTTTGTCGATTCCACCCTCCGGAGACCTGCCCCGTGGCTCGCGCCTATCCCCTAGAACGCGTCAGAAATATTGGTATCGCGGCACACATCGATGCCGGTAAAACCACCACCACCGAACGAATCCTGTTCTATTCGGGTGTGGTGCACAAGATCGGTGAGGTGCATGACGGCGCCGCCGTGACCGACTGGATGGCCCAAGAGCGCGAGCGGGGCATCACCATCACCGCGGCTGCGATCTCCACCAGCTGGAATGATCACCGCATCAACATCATTGATACCCCCGGCCACGTGGACTTCACCATTGAGGTGGAGCGCTCCATGCGTGTGCTGGATGGCGTGATCGCTGTGTTCTGCGCCGTGGGTGGCGTGCAGCCTCAGTCGGAAACGGTGTGGCGTCAGGCGGATCGCTACAGCGTTCCCCGCATGGTGTTCGTCAACAAGATGGACCGCACCGGCGCCGACTTCCTCAAGGTGCATGGGCAGATCAAAGATCGCCTCAAGGCCAACGCTGTTCCCATCCAGCTGCCGATCGGCGCTGAAGGCGAGCTGAGCGGCATCATCGACCTGGTCAAGAATCGCGCCTTCATCTACAAGGACGACCTCGGCAAGGAGATCGAGGAAGCCGATGTCCCCGCGGACATGAAGGACCTGGTCGACGAGTGGCGCGCCACTCTGATGGAAACCATCGCCGAAACCGATGAGGCCCTGATCGAGAAATTCCTCGAAGAAGGTGAGCTCAGCGAAGCTGAACTGCGCAAGGGCATCCGCGAAGGCGTTCTGAAGCACGGCCTGGTGCCGATGCTGTGTGGCTCCGCCTTTAAGAACAAAGGCGTTCAGCTGCTGCTGGATGCGGTTGTCGACTACCTGCCCGCCCCCGTGGATGTGCCCCCGATCCAGGGCCTCCTGGCAGACGGCAGCGAAGCGGTTCGTCCTGCCGATGACAACGCTCCCTTCAGCGCTCTGGCCTTCAAGGTGATGGCCGATCCTTTCGGCAAGCTCACCTTCGTTCGCATCTACTCGGGCGTGCTCCAGAAGGGCAGCTACGTGCTGAACTCCACCAAGGACAAGAAAGAGCGCATCTCCCGCCTGATCGTGCTCAAGGCCGATGACCGCGAGGAAGTGGATGAGCTGCGCGCTGGCGACCTCGGCGCTGTTCTGGGCCTGAAGGACACCACCACCGGCGACACCCTGTGTGTGGATTCCGATCCGATCATCCTCGAATCGCTCTACATCCCCGAGCCCGTGATCTCGGTGGCCGTTGAGCCCAAGACCAAGGGCGACATGGAGAAGCTCTCCAAAGCTCTCCAATCCCTCTCCGAAGAAGATCCCACCTTCCGGGTTCGCACGGATCCGGAGACCAGCCAAACCGTGATCGCCGGCATGGGCGAACTCCACCTGGAGATCCTGGTGGACCGCATGCTCCGCGAGTTCAAGGTGGAAGCGAACATCGGCGCCCCTCAGGTCTCCTACCGCGAAACCATCCGCGGTAGTGCCAAGGGCGAGGGCAAATTTGCCCGTCAAACCGGTGGCAAGGGCCAATACGGCCACGTGGTGATCGAAATGGAGCCCGGCGAACCGGGTTCCGGCTTCGAATTCGTCAACAAGATTGTTGGCGGTGTCGTGCCGAAGGAATACATCGGTCCGGCCGAAGCCGGCATGAAGGAAACCTGCCAGTCCGGCGTGATTGCTGGTTTCCCCATGATCGATGTGAAGGTCACCATGGTCGACGGGTCGTACCATGACGTTGACTCGTCGGAGATGGCGTTCAAGATCGCCGGCTCCATGGCCTTCAAAGACGGCGTCAAGAAGTGCAATCCTGTGCTGCTTGAACCGATGATGAAGGTTGAGGTGGAGGTGCCCGAGGATTACCTCGGCTCCGTTATCGGCGACCTTTCATCCCGCCGTGGACAGGTCGAGGGGCAATCCGTGGATAGCGGACAGTCCAAAGTCCAGTCCAAGGTGCCTCTGGCCGAAATGTTCGGCTACGCCACCCAGCTCCGATCCATGACCCAGGGTCGGGGTATCTTCTCGATGGAATTCAGCCATTACGAGGAAGTTCCTCGCAATGTGGCAGAAGCCATCATCTCCAAGAATCAGGGCAATTCCTGATCTTTTCCCTACCCATTTACCCCCCGATTCTTTTTCATCATGGCTCGCGAGAAGTTCGAAAGGAATAAGCCCCACGTCAACATCGGCACCATCGGCCACGTTGACCACGGCAAAACCACCCTCACTGCCGCCATCACCAACGTGCTGGCCAAGAAGGGTCAAGCCAAAGCTCAGGCTTACGACCAGATCGACGGTGCTCCTGAAGAGCGTGAGCGCGGTATCACCATCAACACCGCCCACGTTGAATACGAGACCGACGGTCGTCACTACGCCCACGTGGACTGCCCCGGCCACGCTGACTACGTCAAGAACATGATCACCGGTGCCGCCCAGATGGACGGCGCAATCCTGGTGGTGGCAGCGACCGACGGCCCCATGGCCCAGACCAAGGAGCACATCCTGCTGGCCAAGCAGGTGGGCGTGCCCGCTCTGGTGGTGGCACTGAACAAGTGCGACATGGTCGACGACGAGGAGATCCTCGAGCTCGTCGAGATGGAAGTGCGTGAACTGCTGAGCAGCTACGACTTCCCCGGCGATGACATCCCCGTGGTGAAGGTTTCGGGTCTGAAGGCCCTCGAAGGCGACGCCGAGTGGGAAGCCAAGGTCACCGAACTGATGGAAGCCGTTGATTCCGGCATCCCCGAGCCCGAGCGCGAAATCGACAAGCCTTTCCTGATGGCTGTTGAAGACGTGTTCTCCATCACCGGTCGCGGCACCGTGGCCACCGGCCGTATCGAGCGCGGAAAGGTGAAGGTGGGCGAAACCGTCCAGATCGTGGGCATCAAGGACACCCGCGAAACCACCGTCACCGGTGTGGAAATGTTCCGCAAGCTCCTCGACGAGGGCATGGCCGGCGACAACGTGGGCCTGCTGCTCCGCGGCGTGCAGAAGGAAGACATCGAGCGCGGCATGGTGCTGGTGAAGCCCAACTCCATCAAGCCCCACACCAAGTTCGAGGGTGAGGTCTACGTGCTGAAGAAGGAAGAAGGCGGCC
>Ga0194123_10006562_pt1 | contig 11964 bp, 12 predicted proteins | sample TA2MahsurfametaG_5_FD_155479 | JGI IMG/M metagenome (GOLD analysis project Ga0194123, IMG submission 155479) | Freshwater microbial communities from Lake Tanganyika, Tanzania - TA2015023 Mahale A surface | ecosystem: Environmental > Aquatic > Freshwater > Lake | place: Tanzania: Lake Tanganyika... | reverse complement strand
AGCGGGAGAGTTTGATTCTGTCTTTCTGTTGAACAATTGGGCTGACGGTGACCCAAAGGCGGAGTCACTGCCCGATCTGGTGGATCGGGAAGCCGATCAACTCCAGACTCGCATCGTTGAGTGGCTGCTCGAACTGCGTAATGGACTTCCCAATGACCATCTCGCGTCGTTACACCCAATCTTTGAAGGGAACTACGCAACAACACCTGAGTTCTATCAGCTAGCGCTACTGCTTGTTCTCTCAAAAGCGTTGAAGGCCAGAGCAATCACCGAGCTGCACTATTCCGGACGACAATATTTCATCCAACAGTGCCTTGCGGATTGGTGTCATGCGAACAACGTTGTTTTTACTGGTACTGCGCGACGACCACGACTTTTCCACCTTCGTTGGTCACTCTCGCGCTGGAAGAAGACGCTAGCAATTTTCGTGACAGCTATACGAAATCTTCGGCGCAACGTGGCTCTGCCGCCAAACTGTCGTTTTCTCTTCGTTGATTACCTTGTTGGTGATCCGCTGAAGACTTACTGGGGAAACCTATCAAGTCAGTTCGATGAAGTTCGTAACAACGGTACTTTTGTTCACAGTTTCACGCCCCACAACGAGATTCAATCGACCAAGAGTGCCGAGGATCATCTCAATCGCCTTCGGACAAATCATCCAGGAGTAAATCAATTGCTCGCTCATCACCTATTGCGAATGAGCGACCTTCTACCGATGATTCGACTGTCTCGAAGAGTCACACTGGACAGATACCCCAACAAGGTTGGGGCGGAGTTGTGGAACCTGGACGGCATTCGAACGGACCTACTCTTCACCAACACAATCGGCAGAGGCTCATTGGGATCCGCTGCTGTTGATTCCGCTGTGAAAGTCCTTGCCTTCAAGCGACTACTGAAACTCGCAGATGCCCAATGCAAAGTGTTGTACTTGGCCGAGAATCACTCGTGGGAGCGGGCACTATTGATTGCTGCACACGCCGCGAACCTCAAGACAGTTGGAGTCGCACATACGGTGATTCGACCTCTCGACCTTCGCTACCGGATACTCATCAATGATCTTGCTGACAACTTGAGCTCCGAGACAGTTAGACCTCACATGATTGTCGTAAATGGTGTCGCTGCGGAGAAAGCAATCAAAGGTCGGCTGCCTATCAAGACGTTTAAGGTCGTTGAGGCCCTTCGCTATCGCAACCTAACGCAGACGGACCCAGTCGAAGCAACGGTTTCTACTGCACTCCTCGCGGGTGACCTCGTTCCAGCACATACTTCTTACTTGCTCGCAGAGACTGTTCCGGTGCTCAGACGGCTTGGATTTGAAATACTTTTCAAGCCACATCCTGCCAATTCGGAGTCGCTCAATACTGCGAAACAACTCGGGTTACGCATCAGCGACGAACCCTTTGCAACAGCTTTGACCAGAGTGCATGTCGTCATCACCGGATCTATCACTGCAGCGAGTGCTGAAGCAGCCCATGTCGGCATTCCGGTCATCACCGTGGTTGATCCACACTTCTTCAATCTCAGTCCCTTACGGGGACGTGGTGGAGAGACTTTTGTTAGAAGTGCTGATGCGCTGCACCATGCGCTTGAAAATCTGAATGGGACAAATTCCACACCACAAGAGTGGTTTTGCTTGGATGAAGAGCTTCCGCGTTGGAGAGAGATCTTGTTAGAATGAAATGAAATGATGCAAAACGTGGGGTTGCAGAACCTCCGTGCCGAAATCTCGACAGGCTCTGTAGAGCAGTTGTTGGGGTTCGCTGAAAGTGCCTTCAGGATCATTGCCAAAGACAGTGATGAACTGTCTATCGTCGTCTCCGGGGGCCAAATCGCTCCCCGCGTACTCACCTCCGTGCTTTCACTCCTAACTTCTCGTCATCATGTCAATGTCATTGTGAGCGACGAGCGCCATACCCCGCGCACCGAGAGTCGAAATACGGTACAACTAAATGAGACGATCCGAACAATGGCCAAACCTCTCAGCGCATCTGTCTCAATCATCGCTCCGAGATTCGCAGGAACACCGACGGAGTCAGCACAGCGATTTACCGCTGATCTCACACATGTTCAGTCACCGGCTCTGGCAATACTTGGAGTCGGTGTAGACGGACACATTGCAGGGCTATTTCCTCATCACAATCTTGAGTCGAGTGGCCCGGTGTCGATGACCGAAAGCGCGCCTGAGCCGTTCACCTCGCGAGTTTCATTGAGCCTCAGATTTTTGAAATCGATTCCAAACCGATGGGCCTTCATCGTCGGTCGAGAGAAGAATTCTCTATCGAACCGACTATACGATGCTGGAGATCTCCCTGTACGACGGTTGCAGCCCACGCATTGGTTCCTCGACGTGGAGTCGCTACACGAGTCGCCAACACCAAGGGGCATTGGGTGAAGACCGTAATTTTCTGTGGTGGCAAGGGAACACGAATCCGTGACGTACGGAGTGATGTTCCAAAACCAATGGTGGAGATATCTGGTACGCCAATACTGCTTCACCTGATGCAGTTCTATGCTCGTGCGGGTTTCAGTGATTTTGTTCTTTGCCTCGGATACAAGGGGGATGTCATCCGTGAATTCTTCACTCGGAATACTGAGCACAACGTAGCCAATGAGGTTCGTGTTAGGCACGATGAGTTCATTGAAGTGCCGACATCACCCACGTCATGGAATATCGCTCTCATCGAGACCGGTCTTGAAACATTTACTGGTGGTCGTCTCCGACGAGCTCAGCCATATATCGGCAATGAATCTTTCATGCTCACGTACGGAGATGGACTCAGCGACATCAATCTGCAGAAACTTGTAGCACATCATAAACGACTCGGTAAGTTGCTCACCGTCAGCGGCGTTCGTCCACCGAGCAGATTTGGTGAACTCTCAGTTGAGGGGGACACTGTCGTCGGCTTCAACGAAAAGCCCCAGGCTTCAAGTGGGTTGATCTCGGGGGGATTCTTTGTCGCTGAGCCTAAGATTTTCTCCTATCTTGGCGACACCGACAACACCATGCTGGAGCGAGAACCGATGGAGCTACTCGTGGCGAACCGCGCGGTTGGCGTATTCCGACACGACGGTTTTTGGCAGTGCATGGATACCTATCGTGATTGGGAGTTCCTCAATGATCTGGCCTCCAAGGGAGATGCTCCATGGCTGATCTGAAGCGCGCACTGCAGGCTTTCCGTGGCAGGAAAGTGTTGGTCACGGGACACACAGGATTTAAGGGCTCTTGGCTAGCGTTTTGGTTGCATCAGATTGGTGCCGAGGTCTACGGTCTCTCAAGAGATGTGCCCACTGAGCCGTCGCACTTTGCCTTACTGAAACTGAGAGACATCATTGAGCACGGCGATGTTGACTTGCGGGATTGGCCACTCGTGAAACGAAGCCTCACACGAACACAGCCAGAAATTGTCTTCCATCTTGCAGCGCAGGCGACCGTACGGCGTTCGTATCTAGATCCGAAGGAAACCTTTGACACGAATGTTGGAGGTGCGGTCAACCTCCTGGAGGCAATACGAGGCACGCCTTCGGTTCGGGCATTGGTCTTCATCACTTCGGACAAGTGTTATCGGAATGTTGAAACTGCGCGGGGCTACAGAGAGGATGACCCGCTCGGCGGATTCGACCCATACGGTTGCTCAAAAGCATCAGCGGAACATGTCCTATCGGCATATCAGCATTCTTTCTTCAATCACCGACCTAACTTTGGTGCAGCCTCTACACGCGCTGGCAACGTGATTGGCGGCGGTGATTGGGCTTCGGATCGCATCGTCCCCGACTGCATTAGAGCGCTGGGGATTGGCAACCCTGTTGTCATTCGCAGTCCCCGCGCTACCAGACCATGGCAACACGTATTAGAGCCTCTCAGCGGATACCTACTGCTAGGGGCTGCACTACTGGAGAATCCTCGGGACTCTTCGGGGTCATGGAACTTTGGCCCGCGTGCAGATAGTTCTGAAACTGTCGAGCATCTCGTGCAAAAGGCAGTTGACGTCTGGGGCTCTGGTAGCTATGAGATCGAGGAGTCAAACCCACGTCTTCACGAGTCGACACTGTTGCATCTTGACTCCTCCAAAGCTGAGGCTGGGCTTGGCTGGATGACACGTTGGACGTTCGATGAAACGCTTGAGCACACGGTTGGTTGGTACAAGGCATGGGCGAACGGAGATGACATTCGTGTCTTAACTGCTCGCCAGATTAGTGACTATGTCGGTTGAGAAGATGATTGAGGGTCTGCACCTCACCCCCCTAAAGATTTTTGAGGACGACAGAGGATCGGTGTTTCACATGCTGCGCTCTGATTCGCCAACCTTTCAAGGCTTTGGCGAGGTGTACTTTTCGTCAGTACGTCACAAGGCGATTAAAGCGTGGAAGCGCAATCTGATCGCTACGGCAAACCTCACCGTTCCAGTAGGCGGTATTGACCTTGTGATCTTTGACGATCGAGCGTCGAGCCCCACCCGGGGTAATGTCGCTCAGCTGACGACTGGTGGCACGAACTTCGTTCTTATCACAGTGCCGCCTAATGTCTGGTACGGATTCCGTGGTCGGGAATATCCAGAATCACTCATTGCCAATTGTCTTGATCGTCCGTATGACTCATCAACTGTTGATGAATGTACTTACCCGAACGAAAGTATTCCTCACATCTGGCCAGAGTTGGAGTAATGCCAGAAACAATCCTCGTTACCGGCGCTACGGGGTTTCTAGGGGGTTGGGTAGCTCACGAGTTACGAAACCACTCGTCTGTCAAGGTACGTCTGGGTGTGCGTTCTACGACGACAGCTCCTCTGGGTCAGGAGGTTACCTACCTTGACCTATCTGATGAATCAAGTGTCCGATCCGCGTTGCGCGGTGTAGACAAGGTGATTCACCTTGCTGGTGTCCCACAGTCGCTTTGCGAGAGCAACCCACAGCTTTCTTGGGTGACCAACGTAGAGGGAACTGCGAATCTGGCCCGAGTCTCAGCGAAGAGCGGCGTACGCCGCTTCGTACAGGTATCAACGATCCATGTTTATGGAGACCCTCTGCCGCACATTATCTCTGCTGAGACTCCTTCGTTCGCTACGAGTCGATATGGCAGGATTCATCTTGCTGCGGAGGAAGAACTCAAAAACACTGGCCAGATGTCAGTAGACATTGCTCGCCTCTGCAATGGGTTTGGTGTACCGCAATCAAAGGCAAACTGTTGGCATCTTGCAATCAACGACTTTGCTCGCCAAGCTGTGCAGTCTTCCCGCATCTATCTCAAAAGCAGCGGATTGCAGCAGCGTAACTTCGTGCCAATCAAGGATTCAGCCGCTTTCCTAGTGTTCTTACTTCAGCGTGAACCAATTGAGAAGACGATTTCTACATGGGTCTACGGGTCGCCACAGTCGCACTCAATCATTGACATAGCAAACCGGGTTGCCGCGAGATGGATGATCATGAGTGGAAAGACAACTACCGTTATGCCGTCGAGCAGCTCTGCGGCAGTCCCTGAAGCTACGTCATGCATCGACCTTCAGCCAGTTCTGAGGCAAGGCTTTACCGCCAGCTTCTCTCTTGAGCACACGATTGACGAACTTCTCACCTACTGTACGAAGACATCTCCGTGACTAATCCTCTCGTATCCGTCATACTTCCTACGTACAACCATGCTCACTTTTTGCGTGACTCAATTGGGTCCGTTATGAGCCAGACATTCACGAACTGGGAACTGCTCGTCATAGATAATCACTCAGCTGACGACACAATCGATTTGGTTCACAGCTTCAACGATCCTCGAATCCACTTGCATACGATTGCCAATGAGGGGATAATCGCGAGATCTCGGAATCTCGGTATTCAGCATTCAACAGGCAAGTACATCGCGTTTCTTGACTCTGACGATCGATGGTATGAGGACAAACTACTGCTAAGTGTGAACTCACTGGACCAAGGGTCAGACGTGGTGTGCCATGGTGAGCTCTGGATTGGTGGCGATTTACCCAGTCGTCGTGTTATGTATGGTCCACCAAAGAGAGCCTCTATGCAGAAACTTATCCATCGAGGCAATTGTCTCTCTACATCGGCAGTGACAATGCGTCACTCTTTGCTCACTGCACTAAGTGGCTTTAGAGAGGACCCACGATTCATTACTGCAGAGGACTACGATTTGTGGATTCGCTCGGCAAAACTGGGTGCCACGATTACATTTATTCCGACGATTCTTGGTGAATTTAGGCGTTCAGCGATCAGTGCAAGTAGTGACATTGAGCGAAATGTTTTGGCAGAAATCGCGGTATGTGACGTTCACCTCAACGGCATGGCTCCTGGGCTAACTCATTTCATGAAGAAACGACAACGACACGCACGTGCGTGGTACGGCGCAGGAAGAAGTTTTGCTACACGCGGCAACAGCCAAAGTGCTTGGCGAGCTTACGGTCGAGCAATCTCGCTGTCACCGTTCATCTTTCGTCTTCTACCAGCAATGATGCTTCTTGCTCTTCGACAGGTCCGGCGCTGATTTGAATCTTTACTTCCGTCGCGCACGACAGGCTCTCTGCGTCGGGACACGATTGCTGACTCAGGGAAAGGCAGCGACTGTTGGAGTTCCTCGCTTTATCTGTTCGGATGTTCCGAAATCACTCCTCGCAGATGGCTTCAAGGTCACGTACTACGAGGTGACAGCATCCCTCGAGCCAGACTTCAACTATCCCGCACCGACGTGTGACATTCTTCTACTCGTCAATTACTTCGGATTCGCAGCACCGGTCAGCAAGGTTGATCGAATCTGGCAGTTTCCGCGAACCCGGATCATCGAAGACAACGCTCACGGACTCTTTAGTTGCGATCTCGACGGTCTGTCACTTGGTTCTCGAACCGCAATCGGAGTCACCAGCTTCCGAAAGACGTTGCGAGTCCCCGATGGTGGGATTCTGCACGTGAACGATCCAAGCTTTGTGGCTAGTGCATTTGCCTACAACCTTCCGCCATCACAACAGAAGCTCGACACGGGCTTCCGCATGAGAGCAGCCATCTATTCGCTTGAGAAGAAAACACATCTTCCCCTCATGAACATCAGTCGCATAATAAAGCGCGTTGTCCGACCGATCCGTCAGGGGGAAGGTTCTGCGGACTCCAATCCACAGCCCGTTAGCCATGATTCCTTGGCGATACTTCAATGTCACGACTCAACACGAGAGATTGCCCGTCGCAGAAACCTTTATTTCTCCACAATGAACATTGTTGAGTCATCAGGCGGGCAACTCATCTTCTCGGCACTCCCTGATGGGGTTGCTCCGTATTGCCTTCCTTTCATCGGTCCAACTTCAGTAGCCCAATTGGTTCAACGCCGACTCTTCTGGCGAGGTCGTGAAGTCTTTAGCTGGCCAGACTTGCCAGCAACAAACAATACTTCCGTCGCGTGGCAGCAAAATGTTCACTTGGTGAGTTTTCTGTGATAAGTCGGTGGCACAACTTTGAGGGAGACTCAACCGATTGGGATTCCTATGTGCGTCAACTCCCTAATGCAGATGTCTTTCAGTCCTCAGCAGGGGCGGACCTCCAGAGACGAGCCGGTTGGATACCAATGCGACTCTCTTCACTTGACGCGGGTGCGGCGCTACAAGCATTCTCCAGGTCATTGTCTCGCTTGGTATCAGTTACGTGGATCCCCGGCGGAATTGCGGGCTTGGGAGTGCGAATGGACGTCCCACTCCTCCAGTCACTTTCGGGCCTGAGTGATTGTTGGGTGAAGTACGTTCGACTTGGCTTTCCTTCGTCCACAAGTACCCACCACATCGTTGCTTCGCCATGGACAGACTCGCGCTCTTCACTTGGTGCCGAACGATCCGTGCTAATAAACCTACGCCAGGACGAAGAGACGCTATTGCAAGGAGCGGGGCCCAACTGGCGACGCAATCTCAAACGGGCACGGCGAGAAGACCTTAGTGTTCGGCGACTGAATTCTGCAGACGCTCGGCAACTGGATGATCTTGAGCAATCAAAGAACAAGACCAAAAAACTGCCTGCTCAGAAAATCTCGTCTGGGGAGATGCTCAAGCATTTCGGTTCGGACATTACGGTCGTCGGAGTCTATGACCAACATGGTGAACTCGTTTCAACACGAGGAGCTTCAACTTTCGGTTCAATCGCGCGAGACATGATCGCGGCTACGAGTGACAAAGGACGACGGAACTATGCCTCGTACCTTGCGACATGGTCATTGTTGCAAGAGTTACGAGCAATGGGGACTGGAGCGTACGACCTCGGTGGGATTGATGTTGATCGAAAGCGGGGTGTAGCAGATTTCAAGCTAGGCATCGGTGGAACAGTTGTCACCTATCAGCACGAGATTGAGTCATGTGTTCCACGAGTACTCAGCTCATCAATCGGAAAGTTACTATCACTTCGAAACTGACGGAATACACTTATCTCAGTGGGATTGTCGACGGCGCAGCGGCTCGTTCGTCGAACTGCACGTCTCACCGCATCAGTTCTTGATCGGATTCCGTGGATTGCGGGCGTTCGTGTGATTATGTATCACTCAATCGGTGGATCCGCTATTGATGACATCTCTGGAACATACACACTGAGTAAGCAGCTGTTTAATGAACATCTCACATTGCTTAAGCGGCTGGTACGTGAACGGTCACTCGTGAGCTTGCCTCTTGGTGCCTACCATCCGCGTGGAGTGACCCTCACCTTTGATGATGGGTACTGTGACTCAGCAGAAGCCGCCTTTGCAGCCGCAGAAGATGGACTCTTTGTCACGATGTTCGTAATTGCACAGCGAGTTGACTCTTCTCCAGAATTCTTGTCGACGGCACAGTTACGGGATCTTGCAGAACACCCACGAATTCAGATTGGTGGACATGGCGTCAGTCATCATCGATTGAGTGCCTTGTCCATTGATGAAGTCCGCCAAGAACTCGAGACCTCTCGCTCTCGGCTCACCACGATTACGGGTAAAGATGTGACGTGTATGTCATATCCGCATGGTTCATATAACACACGAATTCTCACGGAAGTTGCGAGGGCAGGATTTCGGTTTGCTGCAACGAGTGAGACTGGATTCTTTCGTTTGCGATCTCATCCTCTCGAGATACCGCGACTTGACATCTGGGCGGGCGACTCTCCGCACGATCTCTTGGGTCTACTTCGCGGTTCGACAAACTATCTCGGTTGGCGATCCTCATGATGACGGGCATGTATCTCATCCAGACCATGGTTCTTGGGGGCGTCCTTCTCTGGCTCTCGCGCTGCTGGATTAAGGAGTCAAACGAAGCGCTCGCTGGTGTTGCCTTTGTGTTCTATTGGACTCTGGCAGTCATGTTTGTATTTCTATGGCAAGGAGACCAGCAGTCAATCTTCTATTCAAGTGACCAGGTTGAACACTTGCGGTCTGTCGCTGTCTTACAGCGCGATGGAATCTCACTCAGTATCGACGCGTTTTTGGGGCGACGATACATCATTAGTGTCCCTGCGAGTATCCTTGCGGACATTGGAGTGAGCCCAATTTTGGCATACAAGTTTCTCCAGGGTCTCTCAGTAATCGTGCTGCTAACTGTGGTTTCAACATGGGCTAACCATTGGAAACTCCAGTTGAGGCAGTGGCAGATTGCAGTTGTCATAGGGCCTTCACTCTTGCTGAATTCGGTACTCGCACTCCGTGATTCTGTGCTTGCAGCTGCCTGCACGATGTTGTTGCTTGCTCGTTCATCCGTCCTTCGGTTGCTTGCCTTCATAACTCTCTTCGGACTACGGCCCCAGCTCGCAATTGCTCTGGGAACCGGCGTGACGGCTGCCTGGATCTTCTCAAGCTTCCACAGAAATCTCTGGCGCGCTTTCATTTCAATCTCGTCGTTCGCGTTTGGGAAGTTCATTTACGACTTGGCATCGCGGATACTTGGTGGAGCTGAAACTCCGCCGTTTTTCCCAGTGTTTTCTAGCAGATGGATACTACGACTTCTAAGTTCCTTTCTTGGAGTGCAGTTTCTTACGGTCAACCCAGACACCGTCACTCTGGACTTCCGCAGCCTCCTGGCCTTGAGAGTCATCTTCTTTGACACGTGGGTCGCTCCTTTACTCTTTCTTGCATCTTTACTTGCTTTTCTTCCTCCGAAAGGAACGAGGACACTACAGTCAACAGTTCTATATTCATTCTGCGTCTATGTCGGCATTGCAAGTCAAACTGACTTCACCTCCTCGCGGCAATCCCTGCCGTTCTTTGCGGTGTTTGTGTGTACAGCACTTCTGGGGCGACACACTTCACGTGGGCGATCAGAACGATCTCTGCAGTTGCAATGACATCTGACAAGGCACGAGCCCAGAGAGTGGTTGACGAAATAACGGTCGTCGTTCCATTTCACGATGAAGAAAATGACATTCGCTATACGCTCACACAGCTCGAAAATCAGTCGTTCAAACCCGCAAAAATTGTGTTAGTTGACTCCTCCTCGAAGGACTCATCAAACATGCTTATCCGCCAATGGATTGTGGAAGCACCTGCGTCGCGGAGCCACTTCGAGTTGATCGTGAGCAACGCGAGTACTCCCGGTGAGGCACGGAACATCGGAGCAGCAAGTGCAACGACCCCCCTCATCGCATTCATGGATTGCGGTCTATCGTTTCCGACTGACTGGCTACACCATTCGATAACCTTGCTAACTGCGCTTGACGAGATCTGCTGGGTTTCGGGTGTTTGTCAGACATCCGGTGAAGGGATAGTAGACGAATGTGCAATCGGTAACACATATGGTCGTCATGCGCGACGCCCGGCATTACCCTCAAGTGTTCTTCGTACATCTGACTTTCGGCGAGTGGGGGACTTTCGCAATCTCCGTGCTGGCGAGGATGGCGAGTGGGTCAACCGCGCAAATAGGAGTGGTCTCTTACGGGTGACCGTTTCCGACTGTGTGGTCCAGTATCTCTCCGTCAACTACGCAAACTCTATGAGAACTCTGCTGACCAAGGCAATCACGTATGCATACCCAATGATTAGAGCTGGACGGTGGTTCGCTGTCTTAACTTCGCTTCTCATACCAGTAGTTGCGATTGTCTGGGCAACGTTCAGTATTTTGACGATTTGGTGGCTGGCCGTCGCCTATCTGCTTCTTCGGAGCCTTGTAGCACTGCGAAAGAACCGCTCAGCAGTCCGATATTTTCTCCGTCCTGACCGACTCGTGGTGCTATGGGCGACAGCACTCGTGATTGACGTTGGAAGATCTATTGGAGCATTTCATTCCATCATTGGCTTACTCGCGAGCTCGCCGAAACGTCAAATTCCAACGCGTGAAGCCGCATGATGGATGCAGGCCAGCGGACAGTTTGCCAACACCATGAAATGCCAGTCGAGCGGGACCGCCGAACACCAGCACATCGCCGTGCTGCAATTCGGTGCTCACGGTTGGATCGGTGCGACGCTGGCCGCCAATCTTGAAGGTGATCGGTAGACCGACAGACATTGAGACAATTGGCTGAGAGAAGTCGGTCTCGTCGCGATCTTGGTGCAGACCCATCTTGCTGCCCGGTGAATACCGATTGATGAGACATACGTCGGGTACGAAGTCGCGATACCCCGCCAAAGAGGCAAACTCTGTCGCCGTATCAGCAAAGAGCGCTGGCATTATCGGCCATGGTTGATTCGTAATGGGGTCAATCGATTCGTAGCGGTAGCCCATTCGGTCAGAGACCCAACCCACCAAACCACAATTCGTCATCTCGACCGACATGGGTTTGCCCATCGGGGTCATCACGTGTCGCAAGGGTGACACCGCGACGATCTGCTCAATCTCACTGAGCAGCGCCTCCGCTGCTGACTCGACCGCACCCCGAAACAACACCACCCCTGGTGCAACATTTACCGAGTCAGTTGCGGCGAACAACATCAGAGGTCGTATCGATACACATTCGTATCGCGGCGCACAAAGCCAATGCGCTGATACAAACGATTCGCTGCCTCGCGATTTGGTCGCGAGGTGAGGTCGACGGTCTTTGCGCCACGTC
>Ga0194123_10006559_pt1 | contig 11965 bp, 18 predicted proteins | sample TA2MahsurfametaG_5_FD_155479 | JGI IMG/M metagenome (GOLD analysis project Ga0194123, IMG submission 155479) | Freshwater microbial communities from Lake Tanganyika, Tanzania - TA2015023 Mahale A surface | ecosystem: Environmental > Aquatic > Freshwater > Lake | place: Tanzania: Lake Tanganyika... | reverse complement strand
CGTGCACCGGCGCGATCTCGAACTGACCGGGAGCCACTTCGTTGTGGCGGGTCTTGGCGGGCACACCCAGGCGGTAGAGCTGATCCTCCACGTCCTGCATGAACACCTGCACCCGCTCGGGGATGGCACCGAAGTAGTGGTCATCGAACTGCTGACCCTTGGCCGGCGGTGCTCCGAACAGGCTGCGGCCGGAGAGCTGGATGTCGGGGCGCAGCGCCATGAAGGCGTTGTCCACCAGGAAGTACTCCTGCTCAGCGCCGCAGCTGGAGTTGATCGGGGCGATCTCCTTCTCGCCGAGCAGCTTCAGCACCCGCTGGGCCTGGGCGTTCACGGCGGCGTTGGAGCGCAGCAGCGGGGTTTTCTTATCGAGGGCCTCGCCGGTCCACGACACGAACACCGTGGGGATGCACAGGGTGACGCCGTTGGGCGTGCGCATCAGCCAGGCGGGGCTGGTCACGTCCCAGGCGGTGTAGCCGCGGGCTTCGAAGGTGGAGCGCAGGCCACCGTTCGGGAAAGAGGAACCGTCGGGCTCACCCTGCACCAGCAGCTTGCCGGTGAATTCAGTGATGGCGCGGCCGTCACTTTTGGGGGTGATGAAGCCGTCGTGCTTCTCAGCGGTGAGGTTGGTGAGGGGATAGAAAACGTGGGCGTAATACAGCGCGCCACGGCTGGTGGCCCAGTCCTTCATGGCGTTGGCCACCGCATCGGCCACGGAAGGATCGAGGCGGCCGCCAGAGCGGATCGTGGCTTGGATCGATTTGAACACCGGGCGCGGTAGCGCCTCCTTCATCCGATCCAAGGTGAAGACGTCACTGGCCCAGATGTCCTGCAGGGCCGACGGAGCCTGCACCGCAACGGGCTTGCGCCGCTGGATGGTTTGCAGGGCGGCGAAGCGCTCAGCACTGGGCATGGCCGATTGGTATCACTACAAACCACTCAAGGCGCGTATGCGGCGCTTTTTGGTATCAGCGAATACCAAATTTAAAGCTGGGCCGCTCAGGCGCCCCGGCGCCGCCACCAGGGGCGCGGTAGACACCAATAGATCAGAACCAGCAGTTCAGCCACCACCAGCACCCCCAGAGCGACCGCCACCACAGGGCGACCAAGGGGCACCAGCGCCAGCCACACCACCCCGTAGCCGAGGCTCACCGCCAACGAGAGCGCCAGGGCCACGATCGCCACGACCCGGCCCCAATGGCGCCGCTTCACCAGGGCCGCCGATGCCACCACCCCCAGCACCAGGGCCGGAAGGATCGCACTGGTGCCCACCGCCCAGTTGGCAGCGGTCATTGAGCCACCACTGCAGAGCAGCTTCACCAGGGCGGGCAGGCCGGCGGCATTGAGCACTAGCCCGATCCAGGCCAGGCGCCGATCGAGGGTCTCGTTGGGTTGCATCAACAGCCGCCGGAACGCCATCCCATGAAACCGGCATGGCGCAGGGTGCGCCAGCAGCCACTGGGGGTGCTCATCTCCACACCCACCTGCAGGGCCAGTTGGTGATCGCGTTCACGCTGGTCAGCTCGGGGATCCACCAAACCCTGCTGCTCCAGCCACTCCATGGCAGCCTCCACCGCCTGCTCAAGGCTCTCGAAGCATTCATCCAGCACCGGATGGGGCTCGCCATGCCGATCCGTGAGCCGGTAAAGCCGAGAGCCTCGTACCGACGACACGTTGGGCAGCGACAGGCTGGGCTGTTGCACGGAGGGCTCCGCTGGAGCATTGGCTCAAGCCTGAAGGAGCCCGCAGAAACGTTCAGTGCGCTGCATCACATGCGCTGGTGCCAGAGCTCGAGTGGTGCCGAGGGCGACCTCAGTGCAGCGCGAAGAGAAGCAAATCGGCACCAGCGGCAGTGGCGGTGAGGGCGGGAGCAGCCGCCTTGGGCTGATGCTGCCAATCCAGTCCATCCCCCCGCTGCAGCTGCCAGGGCTGCTCGAGCGCTCCATCGATCAGCTGCAGCCACAACGCTCCACTGAGGTCCGGTAGCGCCTGGGATTCACCGGGCTGCAGACGCGCACGCCACAGCTGCACAGGCCGATGTATTGCCATGGCTCCATCGGCGCGATCGGGATCCAACAGCGGAGTCCACCCCCCCGGCAGAGGGAAGGGCTTCTGCTCGTAGGCCGGAGGGATCCCCGAGGAGCTGGGCTCGATCCAGATCTGCAGCAACCGGCAGGGCGATTGACCGAGGTTCATCTCGCTATGCACCACACCAGTGCCGGCGCTCATCCGTTGCACCTCGCCGGCGCGCAGCACCTCGGCATGACCGAGGGAATCGCGGTGATGCAGCTCCCCCTCCACCATCACCGTGATGATTTCCATGTCGCGGTGGGGGTGCATGCCGAAGCCCCGGCCCGCCGCGATCGTGTCGTCGTTGATCACCCGCAACGGCCCGAAGCCCATCCAGGCCGGGTCGTAGTGACTCGAGAAGGAAAAGCTGTGCCAGCTATTGAGCCAATCGAGCTGGCTGTGGAAGCGCTCGCCGGCTGGCCGCAGCACGACATCTGCCACCGCCAAGGCCTGGGCAAGCTCCACGCGAGCGGATGGCACTGACATCACTTCGATCACTCCCAATCAGTGCTTCACCCCGGGGATGAAGCGCCGCTCGTGATCGGCGCCCTTGAGCATGCGGTTCCAGTACACCCAGGGGAGCACCACGGTCTTCATGATCCACATGCTCCAGCGTTCCTTCGTGGGATCCAGAGGGAAGGAAGGCTCGGGCTGAGCGTCGTAATTGAACTCCGCCATGATCGTTTTGCCGTAGCCGGTGATCAGCGGGCAGCAGCTGTAGCCGTTGTAGGAGCCATCGCCTTTGCCGCCATCGAGCTGGGCGAGCAGGTTGGCCACCAGCACCGGCGCCTGGCCCCGCACCGCGGCAGCCGTTTTGGAGTTGGGCATGCCGCTCACATCCCCGAGCGAGAACACGTTCGGATAGCGCACGTGTTGGGTGGAGTGCTTATCCACATCCACCAGGCCACTGGCTGCGGCCAGGGGGCTCTGGGCCACCACATCAGGAGCCGTCATCGGCGGGGTCACATGCAGCAGGTCGTAGGGGATCACCTCCTCGCGCGGCTCCTCGCCCTCCTTGCTCACCTTGAACACGGCCTCTTTGGTGTCCGGCCGCACCTCAATCAGGGTGTGGCTGTAGCGGGCGTCAATGCCCTTGCGTGCCACCACCTCCCGCAGCGGGGCGGCGTAGGCGGGAATGGCGAAGATCCCTGGAGTGGCCGTGGCATAGATCACCTTGCTCTTGGCCGCCACGGCGGGATCGCGCTTGATGGCGTCGTCGGCCAGGTAGGCGATCTTCTGCGGGGCGCCGGGGCACTTCACCGGCATCGGCGCACAGGTGAACACCGCGTTGCCACCTTTGAAGTGTTGGATGCACTCCCAGGTGTAAGGAGCGAAGTCTTTGGAGTAGTTGCTGCACACACCGCCCTTGCCGAGCGCCTCCGGCAGTCCCTTGATCGCCCCCCAGTTGAGTTTCAGGCCGGTGGCCACCACCAGGGCGTCGTAGCTGATGGTTTGGCCGCCGCTGGTGCTCACGCTGTTGTGGCCTGGATCAAAACCAGCGGCCGCCTCGCGGATCCAAGTGACCCCTTCCGGAATCAGATCGGCTTCCTGCCGGCGGGTTTGATCGAGGCTGAACACGCCAGCGCCCACGAGGGTCCAACCCGGTTGGTAGTAGTGCTCGCTGGCGGGCTCAAGGATCGCCACATCCAGACTGGGACGGGCTCGCTTCAGGCGCGCCGCCACGGTGATGCCACCGGCTCCGCCGCCAACGATCAATACCTGGTGATGCCCCATGGCCCTAGGGAAGTGGTCGCAAACCAGATCTAACCAAACCAGCCGCCGCCGACCACTATCAGGGGCAAGCCGAAGTCGGAACGACTACGGATAAGTGCGCTATGATGGGTTCACATCGTCGCGGCCGCATCCATGGATCTCTCCAAGCCCAGCACCCAGACCAACCTCGAAGCCGCCTTCGGCGGCGAGAGCATGGCCAACCGCAAATACCTCTTCTTTGCGGATGTGGCCAAGCAGCTGGGCAACGCCGAGCTGGCGAAGCTGTTCCGCGATACGGCTAACCAGGAAACCGAGCACGCCTTTGCTCACTTCCGGCTGCTGCACCCGGAGCTGGTGGTGGGCGAGCCGGCCAACCTCAGCGAGGCGCAGAAGCAAGCGATCCTGAGCCGCTGCCTGGAACTGGCAATTGAGGGCGAAACCTACGAGTACACAACGATGTATCCCGAGTTCGCCGCCCAGGCCCGGGCCGATCGCGACGGAGGCGCCGAACAGGAATTCAACGAACAAATCAGCGAATCCCAGGAGCACGCCGGCCTATTCCGCACCGCTGCGCGCAATTTCGGCCTGCTCACCCCCGTGGAGCACCACCACGCCGATCGCTACAGCGTGGCGCTTGAGGCCCTGCAGGGCAAAGGCACCCTGGGCGAAACCGCAACGCCGGTTCCGGGGCTTTGGATCTGCAAGGTTTGCGGCGTGATCTACGACCCAGCGGTGGGTAATGCGGACTCAGGCATCACCGCCGGCACCGCCTTCGAAGCGATCCCCGACGACTGGAGCTGCCCGATCTGCGGCACCCGCAAGGCCAACTTCATCCCTTACCGCCCGGCGGAACTGGAAGCGGCCTGATCGGGGCGCATGAAGCCATCCAAATAACACAAACAAAGTCGCCCCAGGCGGCTTTAGTGTGGCTTTCAGAACACAAGCAGCGGCATGGGAGCCGAGTTCACCTCCTCGGGCCAGACCAACCCCGTTCCAGCGCAGGCCGCCATCAGCACCAGCCTGAAATGGGGCAGCAACGGCGAGCTCTCCCCGGTGGACCTGCAACGGGTGCTCGAGCGGCTCACGGATCCCTCCCTCACCCAGTGCACGCTGAACCCCGAGTCCCAGGGCGACTGAGCTAGGCCACTCGGTATCTAGCGATACATGGGTGCGCGCTCAGAATTGGCCCATGAGCCAGGTTGCCGATCCCACCAACAGTGCCGCCAGGTTGCTGGTGGTGGAAGACGACGACACCATCCGCGACACGGTGGCCGAAGCCCTGGAGATGGAGGGCTTTGCCGTGACGGCCGCCACCAACGGCCGCAGCGCCTGGGATCTACTGAGTCGCGAGAGCTACGACCTGGTGGTGCTCGATCTGATGCTGCCGGGCATCAACGGGCTCGATCTGTGCCGGCAGCTGCGCCAAAGCGAAAGCCCACCGTTGATTCTGGTGGTGAGTGCCCGCGACACAGAAACCGACCGTGTGCTCGGCCTGGAGGTGGGTGCCGACGACTATCTGATCAAGCCGTTCGGGATGCGCGAACTGGTGGCCCGCTGCAGGGCGCTGCTGCGCCGCCAACGCACGCCGCTGCCCACCACCACCAGCTTGGAGCACCTGGATCTCCAGCTGTTTCCCGGGGAGTGCAGGGTGAGCCGGGCCGGCTTTGATCTGCGCCTCTCCCCCAAGGAATACCGGTTGCTCGAGCTTTTCATGCAGCACCCGAAACGCGTGTGGAGCCGTGAGCAACTGATCGAGCAGGTGTGGGGGGTGGACTACATCGGCGACAGCAAAACCGTTGATGTGCACATCCGCTGGTTACGGGAAAAGATTGAAGACGACCCCTCCAACCCCACGAAGTTGGTAACGGTGCGCGGCTTTGGCTATCGCTTCGGCTAACGGCGTGAGCAAGGACGCCCCGCACGCATGAACAGCTCCGCTCTGCTGGCCTTGCTGCTTGGCGCCGGCGCCGGGGGGGCCCTGGTGGCCGTGTTGCAGCAGCGCCCCAAACGCAGGCGGCGGGGCAGACAGTCTCAGTTGGAACCCGGCGAACAGCAGCTGCGCGAATGGATCGAAGCGGTGCCCCAGGGCTGGCTGCTGATCTCAGGGGACAACCGCATCGCCAGCCTCAACCCGCGGGCTGAATGGCTGCTGGAAGTGGAGGATTCGGCCCTGGCGTTGCGGGGTGAACCGCTCGAAGCGCTCGAGCCTCCAGATGAGGTGCTGCACCTGGTGGAACTGGCGCGAGAGCGGGGGCTGGCGCAGCGCGGCACCTGGCCGCTACTCAACAGCAACCTCGATGTGCGCGTGATGCCGGGCAACGCCGGTTGGGTGGCGGTGTTGCTGCAGGGGCGCAACCCCTTGGAGAGCCAGATCGAGCAGCAGGAACAGTGGGTGAGCGATGTGGCCCACGAACTGAAAACGCCGCTCACGGCCTTGCGTTTGGTGGGCGACAGCCTCGCCCTCAAAGCGGAAGGCCGCCAGGCCGTGTTGGTGGAGCGCCTGCAACGGGAACTTGAACGGCTGCAGGTGCTCGTGAGCGATCTGCTGGATCTCTCGCGGCTGGACAACACCCTGGTGAGCGAGGAGGCTGCTCAGGCCGCCGTGGATCCCCTGGCTGTGCTCAACAGCGTCTGGAGCACGCTGGAGCCGCTGGCTTCCGAGCGCGGTGTTCAGCTCAACCTTCAGAGCCAGCCCACCACGAACCAGCCCCTGGCCGCCATTGATCCCTCACGGTTTCACCAGGCCCTGCTCAACCTGCTCGACAACGCGCTGCGCTACAGCCCCGACCAAAGCACGATCGACGTGGATGTGGTGGTGCGAAACCGCTGGTGCATGGTGGTGGTTCGCGATCACGGGCCAGGGCTGAGTGCCACGGATCAAGAACGCATGTTTCAGCGGTTTTACCGGGGTGATCCAGCCCGGGCCCGTTCACCCCGCAGCGGCAGTGGGCTGGGCCTGGCGATCGTGCAGCAGATCGCTCTATCGCAGGGCGGGATGGTGCGGGGCAGCAACCATCACAACGGGGGCGCGCTGTTCGAGCTGCTCGTGCCGCGCGCCCTCTGAATCGAACCGGCCTCAGGAACGGGGCAGGTGAGACACCACCAGCTGGCGCTGATCATCCAGCTGCAGCCAGCCTTCTTCTCGGAGCAAACCGAGCACCCTGGTCACGGTGACGCGGGTGGTGCTCAGGGCATTGGCAATGTCCTGATGGGTGAGGCGCAGGCTGAGCATCAGGCCCTGCTCGCAGGGCTGGCCGTAATCCTGGGCCAGCAGCTCAAGAAAACCACGCACACGCTCTTCCACCCGGCGCAGACCGAGCAGGGCGATCATCGCCTCCGACTGGCGCATCCGGGTGGTCATCGCCTTCACCAGGCTGATGGCAAGGTGAGGCGTGGACTCGATCTCGTCCATCGGGAGGCAGAGCAGATCGCAATCCGCGATCACCGTTGCCTCATAGAGATCAATGTTGGTGAGGGGCTCACCGAAGATTTCGTTCGGCCCGGCCAGGCCAAGCAGCAGGTCGTCGCCCTGCTCATTCATGCAGCTGAGCTTCACCATGCCGCGGGTCACGAGCCACACGTGATGGCGGAGCAACGGCACCTTGCAGCCAGCGCTGAGGTGCACCAGATCGCGACGTTGGAAAATCTCTTCCAGCGAGCTGCGAAAGCCCTGCTGACCGCTTGGTGCGTAAACCATCGAGCTGTTGTGCCGACGGGACCCGCGGACTGTATGGAGCATCACCAAGCGATGCGCAAAGCCCTGGTAGAGGTGTGGTTAAGGGTGGGTTAGCCAGTCGCGGCGGAGCGAATGAGCCACCAACGACCCTGTTCGCGCCAGAGCAGGGTGAGCTGCTGGCCATGCACCAGCGACGCTCCATGCAGCTGGGCCAGGGAGGGTTCACGGAGGTCGAGCTGTTGAACAGCGATCCCGGGCAGGGATCTCCACTCGAGGCCCCCAGCGGATCGCCGCTCCGCAGCTCCATCCCACAGGGTCTTGAGCTGGTCAACCTGGCGAGCCAACAGCCAACGCTGACGCCGTCGGATGGCTTGCTGAAAGGGATCAGCGGGGCGAAACCCTTCGCGCTCCGGCGGCAGCCAGGCGATGGCACCAGCGAGAACATCAGCCGCCTCGCGGGGCTGCCAACCATCCGAGATCCCTACCGCGCGCTCGGCAGGCAGAGCATCCAAAGGTGGCGGGGGAGGCGGCAGCGGCAGAGGGTCGAGGCTCTGGTGCGATGGGAGCACCGGTGGCGGCTGATCCAATCCAGCCGCTTTCAACCCCCGCGCCAGCTCGAGCAAACGCGGTGTGTCGGCATCGGATGGCAGGGGCCGCTGATCCGGAGAGGTTGTGGAATGAGCCAGCAGCAGCCAAACCACTGCACCGTTGAAGGCAATCGCCAACGACAGAGCAAGGGGGAGTGGAGAGGCACCCCACTCGAAACGGCTGAGGCGCTTAAGCAGGCGGAAGCTGGATCTCAATCGCAAAGCCTTTCTCCTGAAGCTCATGGACGCGTCGAAGCACCTGCTCCCAGGGCACTGACGGCTGGGGAACCAGCCTCACGCGACGGCCAGGTAGAAGCTGCCCGCTCCAAGGCCGACCACGCCAGAGCAGCAGACCATCTGGATGCAGATGCAGGCCGGGTTGGGCATCGCGCACCGCCTGAGCCGCACGCCAGGGCAGGCACAACCCAACAATGACCAGGGCAGACGAGGCCGTCCAGGAGCAGAGCGTGAGCACAACGGGCGTTCGAGCCAACAGCACCGCTTAGCCCCCAATCAGTTCCAACTGAACAGGACCTGTCGTGCGCCGGCGCAGCCAGGCCAGGCTGGAGGTCACATCTGCCGTGCTGAGGTGCTGCGAGGGCAGAAAACGAATCACCAGAGATGCACCGCGAACGGCCAAACGACGTTCCAGGGTCTGGGGATCCACGCGCACACCATCGACGTACCACTGGCCACTGGCGTTGCGCACCAGGACCACCGGAACGGCACCTGGTGTCGGTGCCCGTTGCGAGAGGGAAAGCGGCGCACGCGCAATCAGCAGGGCAGGCAAGGCGGCCACAACGGCGAGCATCAACACCATCGCGCCCAGGGTGGGGCTCAGGGCCACCAGTAGGGGCTTCATGTCAGTGCCTCCGGGGCTGCAGCAGCCGCATCTGCCAGCGACGCAGCGCACGATTGAGCAACAGAAGCACCAGCGCAGCCAGAGAAAGCAGTAGCCCGAACGCCGTGCTTGCGAGCACGAGGCCGTAGCCCTCGATCGCCCCGGTGAGCGGCAGCTCCAACTGAGCCAACCGATCCATCAGGCCGAGCACGGTTCCCAACAAACCAAGCAAGGGAGCCGCCAACACCACCGCTTCAAGGCAGGGTTCGAGCAGATAGGTGCTGCGACCATCCATCAGGAGCTCACGACGCCGGGCGATCGGCTGGTGCCGCCAACCCCACCAAAACAACCATCGCTCAATGGCGATGGTTGTCACACCCACCGAGAGCACGAGCAGCGGGAACAAAACGGGCCCGCAGGCCTTGAGCACAGCCATGGGCGCAAGGTATCGATCACTCGAGCCCGTGCAGGTGTTGAGGAGTGCGCAGCCCGGTGCCGCAGATCACTCAGTCAGCGGCACAACCTGCAGACGCAGCAGACCCTGGCGCCCGGCCCGTGTGCGCATGTCTGCGGAAGCAGTGAGCCAGTTCAACCAGGCCTGATCGCGAGCCTCGGTGATCAAGCTGCAAAGCACGGGCATCGCCGCATCCGGTGCACCATCGAGCAACCGCTCCAAGGTGCTCATCAACACTTGCAGATCCTGTAACTCGCCAAGGTTGGACTGGAGTTGCTTGAACTGGGCAAGCCAAGGTTTCAAACCCCGCACATCAAGCCCCGCCAGATTGGCCAGGCCGTAACGAGCCCGCTTGATCCTGCGACGCAGGCGATGCAGCGCCGCGATCGCCTTGGCGTCGTAGGGATTGGGCGCCCACCAGCCCGGCAGGGTGAACAAGCCAGCCGTGGCCGTTTGCTGCAATTCCGGACACCAGTCAGCGATGGGCTCTGTGCCCATGGGGGTGAACTGCGGATCCTTGAGCCAGGCCTGCAGGCGCGCCAACAGCTTGAGATAACGGCGCCCCTTGAGGGTGTCGGTGAGCAAACCGAAGGCCAGCTTGCGTTCCTTCTTGAGCTGTTTCATCAGCTTGGCAAGAACCACTTGCTCGCGCTCCGGCAACAGCGGCCACCACTGGCGTTCGAGGCGCTGCTGCAGCACATCCAGATCTCGGCTCAGCCCAAGATCAGAGCCAATTCTCGCCAGACGCTGGCTCGAGACCTGCTCAGGAAGCATCAGGGCATCACCAAATTGCTCAACCGTTGAGCGCAGTTGACGACAGGTGACCCGGATCTGATGCAAGGGCTCCGGATCACGATCAGCGAGCACATCGAGCTGAAGATCCACCAATCGCTTCGCCCGTTGCGCAAGCAACGCCGCCGCGAATGCACCGCAGCCCTGAGCAGCCAGCAAATCGGCAGCTAGTGCATCAGCAGTGAGCGAATCAGCCTCAGGCACGGATCGCGGCGGGAAAAGCTCACTCTGAACACAAAGGTGAGGTTAAGGAGTTAAGGCAGGGTTATGAGATTGAACGCAACACTCCACTGCTAAGTTCAATGAATCACCGTCTTCCTGTGTGAAGCTGTCTACGTTTGCGTCAGAGACGCCAAAAAGCCTCGGCACCGGGGCCCTGCAAGCAGCAACCTGGCAGGAGCGAGAGCATCTGCTCTGTCTCAATCAGCAGGAAGCCCTGATGCTGTTCGGGCTACTTCAGGCTGCGCTCAGACACGAACCCAGCAGGCAAACCTTGCTGAGCAGCGGCGATTACAAACAATTTCATCGACAGCTCAGCCAAGCGCTGGCCAAGGGCTTGGCCAGTGCTGCAGAAGCAGCGAGCTGAGCGCTTCACTCAAAAGTAGAGACGGCCGACAGGCATCTCCCGGTCGGCAGCGCGTTCGAGCTTCGGAAGCCAGCGATGTTTCAACTGATCGATGCTCAGACCCCATTCTTCGATGGGATGCTGCGCAGCAACCAGGCTTGCCAACCAGTCACGAAACTGCTGAAGACCACGCAGATCAGCCTCGAAATCGGGCAGTTCAGGCACGGGGATTCAGTCCACTGCTTTGCAGCCTAGGTGTGAGATTGCGGCTCAACCGATGCAGATCCTGAAGATCTTCGGGCTTCTGTTGCGGGTGGATCACCAGCAACACGCCCAGCCAGAAGCCCTGGATCGCCATACAGCAGGCCACCGGAGGAAACCATGGCAAAAGGGTTTGCATGCCTGCGCGCAGGAGTTGTATCCATTCGAAGGGATCCCGCAGAAACGGACTGTGGCAAGAAACACGCGACTCCGGTGCTGGGGCTCACATCGGCAAGATCGCCCGCCATGGCTACCTTGCCCGATGGTGAGCACCTGATGGCATGCAAAGCCTCCCGCAGCTGAGGCCCACGCCTGGCTCACTCGATTCTCGCCGCTTGGAAGAACGGCCTGGGCAGATGCCCAACAGCCTCTACCTGGCGGGAGGGCGTGCGCCCACCAGCCTCTCCGCTGTGGCGCTTTGGCCCGAAGGGCCGAAGCTGTGCCCACTGAATGACCTCGGGCAACTGGATGATCTGCTGGCACAACAAGTGCCGATCTGGTTACGGGTGAATGGGATGGGACACCCGCACCTGATTCGCGAAGTCTTGAAACGTTTCCGCATCCCTAGCTGTGTTTTCTCATCAGGTCATTCAGTAGCTCGCAACAGTCCGAGCTGCTGAATGGGGGTGCGGCCAGCCAGGGCCATATGACACCTGCGGCCGCTATAGATCGCCAGATAGCGAGGCAACCAGTGGTTCCGTTCAGCGGAGGTCTGAAAGGCCATTGAGGATGCCCACTCCGCCAGCAGGGTCTTGATAAACCGCTCGGCCTTGCCATTGGTTCGTGGCGTGTACGGCCTGGTGCGTTTTGGTGTGAGCCCAAGTGCTGAGCAGGCTTCTCGCCAGGGTTTCGAGCGGTAGGCGCTGCCGTTGTCGGAGAGGACCCTCTTGCAGCTGATCCCCTGACCATCGAACCAAGCCACGGCCCGCAGCAGAAACCCCACCGTGGTTGCCTGCTTCTCATCCGGCAGCACCTCCACGTAGGCAAGCCGTGTGGCGTCGTCGATGGC
>Ga0194123_10006558_pt1 | contig 11966 bp, 12 predicted proteins | sample TA2MahsurfametaG_5_FD_155479 | JGI IMG/M metagenome (GOLD analysis project Ga0194123, IMG submission 155479) | Freshwater microbial communities from Lake Tanganyika, Tanzania - TA2015023 Mahale A surface | ecosystem: Environmental > Aquatic > Freshwater > Lake | place: Tanzania: Lake Tanganyika... | reverse complement strand
TGCCATTGAGCAGGGCGAGTTTGCGTGGTTAGAGAACACGCAGCCAATCGGTTACGGTAACGTAAAAATTGTTAATGCACCGCAAAATGTAGCCAATGTCGCCTTTGCCAATACTGTAACGTATATGGCATCAGCCAATATCAACAACACTGAGTTTATGTTTGCGTTTGAGGAAAATGGCGCTGCTCAATATGTCGACCTAACTACTAATACTCTTGGCAATTTAGCTGCTGCCAACACATTTTCCAATGCTGACGTACAGATCGTACAGTGGAAAAATGATCGTATTTTAATTATTGATCCAGCTAAAGGCTATAAAACGTGGGACGGTACAAACTTAAATAGCATTGGATCAATAGGTTCGGTCACCATCAATAACGGTGGCTCAAACTACACAAACGTAGTGGTAACCATTGGTGGCCCAAACGAGGTTGGCGGTGTCACCGCTACGGCTGAAGCTGTACTGGTCGGCAATGCAGTGGCAGACATCATCATTACGGAGGCAGGCTATGGCTACACATCTGCACCTACAATCACGATCACAGGTTCTACCGGGTCGGGTGCTAACGTCACTTGCGCTCTTTTTAACCAAAATGGCACTGGTATTGCCACTTTCTCTGGTCGTGCTTGGATTGCTGATGGTCGTACAGTTTATTACTCTGCCGCTGACACTTTTAATGACTTTGTGTCGATTTCTTCTGGGTTCATCACACTTACCGACTCAACGCTAAGAACCGACATATCAGCGATTATTGCCGCTAATAATTTTCTCTATGTTTACGGTGAAGACTCTATCAACGTCTTTTCCGATGTGCGGATCAATAGCAACACTGGCGAGACAATCTTTACCAATACCAACGTCAGCGCATCCATTGGTTCAAACTTTAAATACGCCATTTTTCCGTACTTTCGGTCAATGCTGTTTCTTAACCGATACGGCATCTACGCTCTAGTCGGTGCTACAACCAGCAAAATTAGTGACAACATAGATACCTTAATTAGCGCTATTGACTTTACTGAGCCGATCACTGGCGGTCAGGTGCTAATCAATAACCTGCTCTGCGCTGCTTGGACGTTTACTTATAACGAAGAGACAAACGGTACGACCACGCCGCGCAAGATTCAGGCTGTGTTTTTTGATCGTAAATGGTTTATTACCGATCAGGGTAGCACCATTACCCGGACGGCCTCGGCAGTGCAGTCGGGCAACATTTTTATGTATGGTACAACCGGCACGAATCTAATTAAGTTTTATGCCGACTCTACATCTGGCATTTCTTGGGAAATCCAGTCTGCTTTATGGCCCATGGGTGACCCAATTCGGGACAAACAAGCCTTGAAAGTTGGCATTGAGGCTACTCTAGCCACTGGTTTTGCTAATTTTGACTGCTACATCGACTCGGAAAACCAACAGTCTCCAGCAATTGATTTTGCCAATTCTATCGACTGGATCAATAACTCTAGTCAGGTAGTGCAGTGGACTAACAACAGCAGCAATTTTATTGGCTGGACATCAAATTTTGTGCAGGGCGGTACAGACTATTATTTATACAGATCAGACGCTAAGATGTACGGTAAATATCTTGGCATTACATTAACTGGTGAAACGGTACCGTTCACCATAAACGGCTTCCAGTTGGAGCATGAATTGAGAGCGAGGTTCTAAATGGCACTTCCGGTAACTATTCCTAATACGTTTGCTAACGCAACAACGTCGATCCCGCTATCTCAATTAGATGGCAATTTTTCTACACTTGCAAACGCTATAAACGGTATAAACAGTGGCGCTGAAACGCTTGCCAACCTAAAGGCAAGCAATGTGACGATTACCGGAGGCACGATTAGCAATGTGACCTTAGATAACGTCACGGTACAGACCGAGACATTTGATAATGTCACTATGTCTAATGTGACGATTACAAGCGGCACGTTTACTGGAATTACCGCTGCAAATATAGCTGGTGCCAACATTTCTAGTGGCAACGTGACCGTAACGGTTGCATCGCTAGCCAATGGCAATGCTGCTAGCCCATCATTGCGGTTCACAGACGATACCGATACGGGTATTTTTAACTCAGGCGCTAATGCAATATCGTTTACTGAAGGTGGTTCTGGTTTCCGTATTGGCTATCGTAATATCCCTGACGGTGGCCCTAAAAATACGTCTTATACATTGACTACGGCTGATGTAGGCAAATACGTACAGATTACTTCTGGCGGTTCAATTACCGTTCCAGATGGTACTTTTGCCAACGGTGATGCAGTGTCACTGTTTAACAATACTAACGCAGCAGTTACTGTAAATTGTGCAATTAGTACGGCTTACATAGCTGGTACTGATAGTGATAAAGCTAACGTATCACTTGCAACTCGCGGCATTGCAACAGTATTGTTTGCTAATGCTAACGTGTGTGTCATTACAGGGAACGTATCCTAATGTCATCCTCACAACAACTTATACTTGGCGAAGGCGCTGGTGGAGCGCAAGCCTATCAGATAGAACGCAGCCTGCGGTTTAACTCTGCGGATGGTGCGTATCTAAACAGGACTCCTGCGGTTGCTGGTAATAGAACTACCTGGACTTGGAGTGGTTGGGTCAAACGTGGAACTTTATCAGCAGCGTTAAATATTCCAATATTCTCCGCAGGCACAAGCGGCACCAACGACACAAACATTACCTTCAATGGTGACATCATTGATTGGTTCAATCGCAATAGCAGTTCTATCAATGGAAGATTAAATACAACTCAAGTTTTTCGTGATCCTGCGGCTTGGGCCCACTTGGTTTTTGTTTGGGATACAACCAACGGTACTTCATCTAATAGGATGCGGATCTATGTCAATGGGTCGTTAGTAACTGCGTTTTCAACAGCAACATATCCGGGACCAAGCCAAGTAAGCAACGTGAATAACAATGTTATAACTTATATTGGTTTGCAAACAGGAACCTCTAATTATTTCAACGGCTACCTAACCGAAATCAACTTCATTGACGGCTATGCTTATGACCCATCTTATTTCGGTCAGACCAACGCATCCACAGGCGTATGGGAACCTATTGCTTACACAGGCACATACGGCAATAACGGCTTTTATCTCAACTTCTCAGATAACTCCAACATCACCGCCGCAACACTAGGCAAGGACTCATCTGGCAACAATAATAATTGGACACCTAGTGGATTCTCTGTAACTGCTGGCGCTGCTAATGACTCCTTAGTAGACACGCCGACATCGTATGGCACAGACACAGGGGCTGGTGGTGAGGTGCGGGGGAACTACGCTACGCTGAATCCGCTAACTACTGCACCATCGGGGTATTCAGCGGCAACACCTATAAACGGAAACCTACAATTAACAACTGGAACGGTAGAGATAGCCAAAGCAACAATGGCGTTTCCAACATCCGGTAAATGGTATGTTGAGTGTGCTTCAAGCGGAACGGGTGCATCTATTGATTGGATATTTGGTTTAACAGGAATGTCAGCGGCAACGCCTGTAAATCATTCAAATCCAGGAATCAACATTTATGTTTCAGACACTCACTATTGGCTGTTAAATGGAACAACTCAGTTCACTCAAGCTGGTGCATTAGCATCAAGTGATATTTTTCAGATTGCTTATGATGCAGACAGCGGTAAGGTGTGGTTTGGTAAAAACAATACTTACTACACATCAGCAGGTGCGGGAACAGGAAACCCAACATCCGGGACAAACCAATTTGCAACTTTGTCTACATCAACAGAGTGGAGTGCTTACACAGGTGGCAATAGTGGAACAACTACAAGCACAATTAACTTCGGTCAACGCCCATTTTACACCGCCCCCTCTGGATTCAAAGCACTCTGCACACAGAACCTAGAAACGCCGACCATAGGTGCTACTAGCACGACACAGGCGAATGATTACTTTAATGTAGTGCTTTACCCAGGCACAGGGTCTAGCCAAAGCATTACAGGCGTGGGGTTCCAACCTGACTTTGTGTGGATTAAAGAGCGTGAGGTAGGCACGGCTGACCACGGGTTATACGATGCGGTCAGGGGCGTTCAGAAACAATTAGAGTCTAACAACTTAGACCAAGAAACTACCGAAACCACGGGACTGACTGCGTTTGGCACAGACGGATTTACAGTAGGTGCGCTTGCTCAACTTAACACTATTACAGACAAATATGTCGCATGGAACTGGAACGCAGGCGGCGCTAACGCTACCAACACCAGCGGCACAATCACCAGCACAGTAAGAGCAAATACCACGGCTGGGTTCTCGATTGTGACTTGGACGGGTAATGGAGCATCAAGCGCAACGATTGGTCATGGATGTCAAGTTGGTGGTATACCAACAGCACCGAGTATGATTATTGTTAAAAATCGCTCTGCTTCTTGGGGATGGTTTGTATACAACAAATATCTTCCTAATCCAAATACAGGTAGACTGCAACTAAATTTACCAAATGGAGAAATCCCTGGCGGAACACCAGGGCCATGGAACAATACTGCACCAACTTCTACTGTATTTAGTTTAGGAAATAACACTTTTCCTGAAGTTAATGGCTCTGGAAATCTTATTTTAGCCTACTGTTTTGCAGAAGTCGCAGGCTATTCAGCCTTTGGCTCATACACAGGAAACGGGGTTCCGGATGGGCCGTTTGTGTTCACGGGGTTTAGGCCGAGGTGGATACTTATTAAAAACTCATCTGCTACGGCTAGTTGGTATATCTATGATGCGGTAAGAAATACATTCAATGTTGTTGATAAACTGCTCTACCCTAATCTGTCTAATGCTGAAGATACATATACATTTGGAGATATGTTGTCAAACGGATTTAAAATTAGATCAACAGATAGCGGAATGAATAGCAATGGAAACACAATAATCTACGCCGCATTTGCCGAGTTTCCTTTTAAATTTTCGCTTGCCCGCTGATTAACGGAGAAATAACATGGCTTACTTATACAACGGACAACCCGTAAACATTAGAGTACAGTTCTTCCGCACGGACGGAGTGCGCTACAACAACCTATTAGATGCCGCTGTCAGGACTAAGGTGGGTATTGTGGAGAACGGTGACCCAGACCCGTTTGAGCCTGCTGCACCTGACTATGACCAGCGATTCTACTGGGGGCCAAACAATCCAAAACTTCTTAATGACCGTGAGGAAGTAGACCAAGACGGTAACCCTATGTGGGTGCAGACCTATGACCCTGCTACCGAAGCAATGGTCAATACCGATAAGCGTCTGGTAACCAAGGGACTGAAGAGCCAATGGACTGCACAGGTTAAAGACACCGCAGGCAAGATGCTGGCTCAGACGGATTGGTATGTAATCCGCAAAGCAGAGCGTAGCGTAGATATTCCTGTTGACGTAGTTGCCAAAAGAGCCGCTATCGTGGCTGAGTGCGACAGACTTGAGACAGCTATCAACAAATGTGCAAATGTACCAGCTTTAATTCAGGTGGTAATGAATCAGAATTGGCCTAGAGGGGAGTAGCAATGGGAATTAACGCTTTTACGCCATTAGGCAAGACGGTTAAGCTAGTAGCCGCCTCAACGGCTCCTTCGCCCGTTCAGGTGCCTTCTACGAGCTTGGGTGGCAATCAATACCGAGTCATCAATCTGTCAAGCAATACGGCTTGTTTTTTGGCCTTTGCTCAGGCTTCTGCTGATGCTACTACCAACTGTGTGATTCCTACCGGAATTGGAGCAAATAGCACTGCTGTATTGACATTGTTGCCACAGACAGACGAAGTTTTATCTTTTGTTCCAAATGCTTACTTCACGGCAATTACGGTTAGCGGAACTGCTGATCTTTATATTTGCCCTGGCGATGGTTTGTAAGGAGTAAATCATGTTAAAAGCATTAGGCGGGTTTGCAGCGGCTGGTGGTGGTGGAGTAGGTGCTGTCACCTATAAAGGCACTTGGAACGCCTCTTCAAACACGCCTACGCTGGTATCTAGCACTGGCACTCAGGGCGACTACTATGTTGTCAACGTAGCTGGTAGCACCAACCTTAATGGAATTACTGATTGGCAGATTGGCGATTGGGCCATTTTCAATGGCTCAGTGTGGGAAAAGGTAGATAACACTGACGCAGTAAATAGCGTTAACGGGCAGGTTGGAACCGTAGTTTTAACCGCCTCAAACGTAGGTGCAGCGGCAAATACGGTCAATGTAATCGCTGGCACAGGGCTTGGTGGTGGTGGCAATCTTGAGGCTAACGTCACCGTATTTCTAGCCAATACAGCCGTATCTGCTGATTCTTATGGCTCTGCCAATACAGTAGCCACGATCACGGTAGACGCACAAGGCAGACTCACCAATGCCGCCAATGCCACGATTGCTATCAGCAATTCTCAAATATCTGGCTTGGGCACCATGTCCACCCAAAACGCTAATAACGTAGCAATTACTGGTGGCACGGTATCGGTATCTAACCTAACCGCATCCAATGTGACAGTGACCGCTAACTTATATGCCAATTTGGCAACAAGCAATACAGCAGCTATGCCTGATGCTAGCCTGCCGTTGAACCCGGAAGGCTATCTTAGTGTAGTGATCAATGGCGCAACTAAGAAAATTCCTTTTTACGGTGTGTAATGGCTACTCATTCTGAACTTGTTGAAATAAAATTGTCGTCACACGAAGAACTGTGTGCAGAGCGTTATCGCGGTATCAACGCCCGTTTAAAGCGTATTGAGGTTATTGGTATTGGCGCTACTGTTGCCTTAATCTCGGCTATGGCTTGGGTGATTAAGCTGCTGATTGGCCTAGTAGCGAAGCTGTGAACTTTGAAGCGCTAGCGCAAGTAAGATTTGGCGACCCGGACGGGCTAAAAGAATTTCTGTTTGAAAACGGCATCCAGCATCAAGCCTTTGCTGAACGCCTTATAGACCTTGGTTTTACGGTTCCGCGCTACCCACTAATTGACGCTGACGTAGAAGACCTTGATGACTGGTTACAAATTCACCAGATTGAGCATCAGGCGTTTGCTACGATCCTAGACCTTGACAACCCGTTTAATTTACTTGACACAGACTGGAACCAAGAAGATGATTTTTACGATTGGATCAATACACACCTGTTGATCCATGAGCAGATAGCACGTGTTTTAGGTGTGACATAAGGGGCTAAATATGGATTTTTTGCAATTGGTGCATGAGATTGGCAAGGTCGCCAAACCGATGCACCAAGATACGCTTGAGCATCCCGACTGGGATACACCGTTTAACGAGCTAGGCTACGACAGCCTAGACTTGCTCTTGGTGGGTTTGTACATCTGTGACGTATACGTTATACCAGAAGAGGTCGGTAAGACCATGCAGGTCAAAAATTGCACTGATCTGAAGGCTTTTGTAGACCAGCACAAGACGATTGAGCCTGAGAGCCTAGAAGCCGCCTTGGCAAAGGTGGTCTGAATGTATCTCAATGACTACGCAACGGCCTGTACAACCCAAATAACGGCCTTTGAGGACATTTTATTTCCTCAAAACTGTCATTTTTTCCCTGCTACATACGCCAAAAAAGACTCTGGTCTGGTCTATGCGCCACATCGGCTTGCCGAGATGGTTCTCACCCCCCAGAAAATTTTAAGGATTAGGGAAAACCCTAAGAAAAAGCAAGCTTTTATTCTTGCGGGAGGCAATCAACACTTTGCTGGCATCAATCCGCGCAAGATTAAAGACACTAGCTTGTCCTATGTGTATAAGTTTCTACCGTTTACGCTTACTCAGGTGTATGCAGGGCGTATTGCTCAAAGCATGGGCATATCTGATCTTATCCAGACCGATGCTTCTGCCTGCGCCTCTAGCCTCAAGGTCATGTTTGATGTGCAGACCCTAATGAAGTACCACGGCTTTGACCGGGTGGTGGTTTTAGGGGTGGAAGACGCTGTATCTAACTCTGTGTTGGAGTTTTTTGGCGAGGCAAAGGCTGTGTTAAGCCTAGAAGAAGAGAAAAACGGGGTGCTGCCAAGCGCTTTTGACAGCAAAAACTACGGTTTTCGGGTCGGACAGGGTGCCGTCTTTGCTGTCTTTGAGTCAGAACCCCAAAAAAATACAATTGCTGCACTGCGTCATAGTTGGAACGCTTCAGAGGTCAGCACTAACGCCATAGGTCAGAACGCCGCAGGGCACGGTTTTGCCAAGGCTATTGCTGGCTGCGTGGAGCAAGGGCTAAACACTGAGGCGATCACGGTGGTCAAGACCCATGGCACGGGAACTAAGAGCAATAATGAGGCCGAAAAGGCCGCTTTGGCTGGCCTAAACAACCATTTTGTAGCCACCAGCTATAAGGCCCGGATAGGGCATACGATGGGTGCGTCAGGCTTGCTAGAAACCCTATTACTGTTGGAAAATATGCGGAATGGGTTTGTGCCTGAAATACCCAACAGGACAGAAGATGACAGGGTGTACTTGTCTGCCCCTGTCCCGGCACCCAAGGGGCTAGTTTTAAGTTTAGCGGCAGGCATGGGTAACATCTATTCAGCAGCCGTGTTTGAGCCTATGGGGGCATGATGGCACGTTTAATAGACAGCCAGCAGCAGGAACTAACAGTCGAGGAAATACTCGACATTGCAAATTGGTCATCGCCAGAGCCATACGAGACTCCGAGATTTATTGCCATGATAAATGCGGAGTTGCAGATGCCGAACACGTTGTTCATTCGTCAGGGCAATACGCTATTTATTATACACAAGGCCGAACCCGGAGTCGGCTTCTTCCGTGCGCTAAACGCTGACACGGCTAGGAACTTTCTTTCCAACAGCGTTGAATTCATCAAAGCCTGTCACAAGATGGGGTTTGACACCATGGCTACACAGTTTAGTGATCCGTCACTACTTAACATTTTCCGCTTCATTGCAGAAAACCCGCCCTTGCCAAACATGGGCTACAAGGTGCAAAAGACTGAGGATGGGGGCTTTTACGTTGCCGTTAATACTGGGCGCGTGAAAGGAGGCAAATAATGTCTGCGATAGTTAATGCGGTTGCTGACGTTGTAGAAGACGTTGCTGAGTTTGTAGGCGATGCAGTTGAAGATGTGGTTGAGGTTGTTGAAACAACCGTACAGGCTGTCGTTGAAAACCCAGAAATCCTAGTTATTGCTGTTGCTGCACCACAGCTATTGCCCACGATTGGCATTACTGGTGCGGCTATTGCGCCCGTTACTGCTAGCTTGATTAGTGCTAGTCAGGGTGGCGACCTAGAAGATATTGGTAAAGCAGCCTTGACTGCTTATGTTGTGCCGCAAGTTGCCCGTGGCGCAGCCGGTGCTGCCGCCAGTGCTGGTCTGCAAAATACTCTGGCTAATGCCGTAGGTGGTGCCGCAGGTGGTGCTACCGCAGCCGTGATACAAGGCGGTGATGTTGGCAAAGCTGCTCTGGCTAGCGCAATTGCATCCGGTGCTGGTGCAGAAATAAAAGAAAGATTGACTGGTCTTGGTGCTGCCGAAGATCAAACTGCAATTGGCGCTGACAGAGGAATTTCACCCGCCACTGCCGAAACAATAGGCCGGGTGGCTGGAGCAACGCTTGGTGGTGCCGCTACCGGCAACGCTAAAGCCGCAGCTACTAGCGCACTTTTGGGTGAGCTTAATAGAGAACTACGCCGCCTAAACCAAAAAGAAGTAGATATTGGATTTGGGCCGGGTAAGTTTACCCAAGACCTGACAGAAGCAGACGTAACTGGCATGTCTGATGAGGACTTTGATCGCATGATGAGTGCGATTGAAAGTGATTTGAGTGAGGCAGAGCGCGAGGAAATTCAAGCCTTTGGCCCACAAGACTATAGTCTGACTGCTGGCTCTACCCGCCGTGAGGCAGAGGGCATGGGTGGCGCACAAGGTCTGCGTGGCAGGCTTGGTGACATCCGTGAGCGCGAAGATGGCACGGTAGACTTTGAACGCATCTTTGAAGGTGAGTTTGGCGGTGAAGGGCTGCGTGTTCCGCAAGTACCGGGATTAGAAGACATGGGTGGTGGCACCGGCCTGACCGTACCGAAAGAAGGTGGCACGGTTACAGAGCGTGGCTTTGTACCTGAAGACGAAATCCTGCGCCAGATTCAAGAAGAGTTGTATCCAACACCGTCATTCGATGGTGGCGAGGGTGAAACTGCGGTTACCCGTCAGCCGCTTGATACTGGAACCCTACAAGTTATGGGTAGCGGTACTACGCGGGGTGTAGATTTTGCCCGTGGCGAAACACCCGCACTCTCTCCGCGTGTTACTGGTGAAGCTGCTGCTGGCATCCTTGGCGAGAAAGAACCGTTATTTGGTGGTGATGAAGATAAACAACGTGCGGTATGGAACCGCCGTTCACTGCGCCTTAGACGCGCGTTAGGATTCTAATATGCCTGGAATTAAGCCTGTAGTTGGCATGGAAGGTATGGGCGGTGCCCGTGAGTTAGCAGAAATGCTACGTCAGTTAGGGCGTGGCAGGGATACCGTACTAGCCCACATTACCCCAGAAGAAGCCCAAATGCTGATGGACATGGGTGGCGCTGGCACAACCAACCCTGCTACTGGCCTGCCTGAGTTTCAAGAAGACTTTGTTGACTATGGCGAGGCATACGGAAACGTCACAAACGCACCTGTTGACTACTCTTATATGGCACCAGAATCAGTATCCATGGAAACTAACTATCCAGTGGATATGACAGGTTTCCGTCAGCCCACAGGTTTTGAGCAAGCTACTGCACCACAACCAATGCCGTCTGGTATGCGGTTTGATACCGATATACCGTCTGCTACCCAAAGACTAGACATTACATCTCCAGTCTATCGACAACCATTCCCGATGGTTGAACGGCAGTTTTTGCCTGAAGTGCCAGAGCAACCCGGACTATTGACCCGTGGCGCACAAGCTATCGAAAGCACTGCACAACAATACCGTGATTTGGCTAGGCAATACCCAACCGTAGCTAAACTTCTATCGACTGGCATTACTACGCTTCCTACGCTTATCAACGCTGTTCGTGCCCGCCGGGAAAGCGAACAAGCTGCTCAACGGCTTAGACAATTAGGCGCACCTCTAAGAGAACAAGGTGAGGCTTTGCGTCAACAAGCTCTTGCTGGTCAGCTAAGCCCACAAGAAGCTGCTGCACAAGAAGCTACACGGGCTAGGCTGCGGCAAACAGCAGCTAGCCGTGGCGCCACCACCGGCACTCAGGCTGCAATGATTGATACCCAATTAGGCCGTCAGCGGGCACAGTTAAGCGAAACAAAACTAAATAATGCCGTCAAGTTACTTAACCTTGGAAATGCTTATGACGAAGAGGCAATCCGGGTTGCGTTGTCTGGAAACCAAAGAGTTAGAAATGCAGTGGCTAACATTTTTGCAAACCTTGGTCAGCAAACCGCTAGCACGGCAGCGCCACAGCAAGAGCAACCAGTAGCGCAATCTGAGCAACGAATTACCCGCAGACCTGATACTCGGCAAGGATAAGGACTATGAACGAAACCTTAACGTCCACAATCAATAAGCCGCTTACCGATCCCATTGCATCGGTCAGATCAGCATTTACCCCAACATCAGCAGAGCAGCGGGCAGAATCAGCACGAAAGGCTGTCCCCGGTTTATTTGAAGGGCAGCGGGTATCTGCCGCCAGAGAAGCAACGCTTCAGTCCGAAGCGCAAGCACAGCAAGAGGCGAAACAAATTGCAGCAGAAGAAGGCTTTTTGGCTGAAAAAGCAGAAGCATACAAGTATGAAAAGGAGTCAATGGCTTCTCGCCCTGAACCGCAGATCACCAAATTTGATCCTGCTGCTGCGGCAGAGCTTGCTGTGACGACTGCACTGCTTGGCTCAATTACGGGCATGGTAAGCGGCGAATTAGCTCTTGGCGCTATGGAAGGATTTACCCGTGGTCACAAACAAGGCCGTGAAGACCTGTATCGGTCTGAGGTAGCCAAGTTTGAGCGTGATGTTGCTGCTTGGAAAGACCGCAACAAAATGATTCAAGACGAGGTAAAAA
>Ga0194123_10006554_pt1 | contig 11972 bp, 13 predicted proteins | sample TA2MahsurfametaG_5_FD_155479 | JGI IMG/M metagenome (GOLD analysis project Ga0194123, IMG submission 155479) | Freshwater microbial communities from Lake Tanganyika, Tanzania - TA2015023 Mahale A surface | ecosystem: Environmental > Aquatic > Freshwater > Lake | place: Tanzania: Lake Tanganyika... | reverse complement strand
GGATGATTTTATGAAACCTGACCGCGTGGTGATTGGCGCGAAAAGTCAGCGTGCTTTTGATGTGATGGATGAATTGTACGCTCCGTATGTACGTCAGGGCAACCCTGTGATGCACATGGATACGCGTAGTGCAGAGTTGACCAAATACGCGGCGAATAGTTTCTTAGCAACCAAGATTTCTTTCATGAATGAGATTGCTCGTTTGTGTGAGTTGTTGGGTGCGGATGTGGATATGGTTCGCAAGGGTGTGGGCAGCGACGATCGCATCGGAAAGCGCTTTTTGTTCCCAGGTATTGGATATGGTGGAAGTTGCTTCCCAAAAGATGTTCAGGCATTGGTGCACAGTGCTTCTGAAGTGAATTACGATTTCAAAATTTTGAAGGCGGTTGAAGAAGTCAACTACTATCAAAAGAAGGCTTTGTTGCCAAAGATTGATGCGCATTACGGCAATATCAAGGGTAAAACCGTGGCCATGTGGGGCTTGGCTTTTAAACCCAATACCGATGATATTCGCGAAGCACCAGCTTTGGAAATGATTGATGCATTGTTGAAGCGTGGGGCAAAAGTTCAGTGTTATGATCCTGAAGCGATGCCAAACGTACAGCGAATTTTGGGTGATACTGTAGTGTTTGCTGAGAAAATGTATGACGCATTGGAAGGAGCTGACTTTTTGGTGGTAGCAACAGAATGGCCAGAATTCAGAAATCCAGATTTTGCAAAAATTGAGGGTTCTTTGAAGGGAAAGGTGATCTTCGACGGACGTAACATATTTGAATTGGATACTATGCGAAAGCACGGTTACACTTATTATAGCATCGGAAGAGCAACCATAAACAAAATTTAGTTATTCTGATGAAAATAAAGAATTTTAAAAAAATAAGTTTTACTGACAAAGAGCCTAAAACATTGTTTTTGGATCGGGATGGTGTAATTAACGTTTCCCCGAAGGAATTATACGTAAAGTCATGGGAAGAATTTAAATTTGAGTATGGTGTTTTAGGCGCATTAAAAATATTTAATAATTACTTCGATTATATAATTGTGGTCACAAATCAAAGAGGTGTAGGTAAAAATTTGATGACTGTAGAATCATTGATAGATATTCACATTAATATGTGTTTTGAAGTTTTGGCTCATGGTGGAAGAATTGATCAGGTTTACTATTGTACTGACCTTGATTATAATTCAGTAAATCTAAAACCTAATTCTGGAATGGCATACAAAGCTAAATTAGATTATAAAGATATATCTTTTAAAAACTCGTTGATGATTGGTGATTCTTTATCTGATATTGAATTTGGCAAAAGATTAGATATGAAAACTATTCTTATCTGTAATGACGAACCACAATGCAGTAATCCGAATGAAATATTTGATGTATACTGTAAAAATTTATTAGAAGTTGTCAATCATTTAGATTTGAGTGATAAATGAGTTTAAATATTAAAATATTTAATGCTGGAGAGAAATTCATTTTACCATCGTGTAAGATTGTTTTTACAAATGGTTGTTTTGATATTCTTCATCCTGGGCATCTTGATTACTTAAAAAACGCTCGTGATCTCGGTGATTTATTGATAGTTGGATTAAATTCTGATAAAAGTATTAGAAATATAAAAGGGGCTAATCGGCCAATAAATAATTTTGATTTCAGGTCTAAGATGCTTAGTTTTTTTGATTTCGTGGATTTCATAATTGAATTTGATGAAAATACTCCATTAGAATTAATTAAGGTTATTAAACCAAAAATCTTGGTTAAAGGAGAGGATTACCTTGGGAAAAAAGTGGTAGGTGAAGATGTAGTGTTAGAAAACAGTGGTGAGATAGTGTTGCTTAAATACTTAGATCAGTATTCTTCAACTAAAATCATCAACAAAATTTTAGATAAGCACAAATAAATTATTGGATTTTAATGAATTTAACAAAGAAAATAAAACTCATACAAAACTTTAAGGTGCTTGTTTTTGGAGATGTAATGCTAGACCATTATGTTTTTGGCAATTCACACAGATTATCTCCAGAGGCACCTGTACCTGTTGTTGTATTCGAGAAAGAAGAACATATGCTTGGAGGATGTGGAAATTTGTACAGAAATCTTAAGGCGTTTAATTTGGAGTGTGGAATAATTAGTTTAATAGGTGAAGATTATTCTGGTAAAATAATAGCAGATAAACTAAACAATTTAAGCACCATAAAACCAAGTTTATATGTTAGTGAATTTCGTCCAACCACACTAAAAAAAAGAATTATTTCACGAAACCAGCAGATAGTTAGAGTTGATACAGAAAATTCAGAAAATTTATCTGCTTTAGAGGAAAGTGAGTTATTTAAATTATTTTGTTCAGAGTATTTAAATTATGATTTAATTGTAATATCAGATTACTCTAAGGGTGTTGTTGGGGAGAGTTTATGTTCTAAAATAATTGAAAAATGTAGACATAAAGGAATTAAGGTCTTTGTTGATCCAAAGAAACAAGATTTTTCATGTTATGCAAATGCTTCATTGATTAAGCCCAATTTAGCTGAAGCACAGCTGGCTTATGGGAGAAAAATCGATTCATTAAAATCATTAAAGGATGCTGCTAAATTTATAAAATCTAAGTTTTTTATAGATACAGTTATAATCACATTAGGTTCTGAAGGAATATTCTATTCTTCAGATAAAGATGAATTGATATCTGGATTTGATGTTAATATTTCTGATGTATCGGGTGCTGGTGATACAGTAATGGCAAGTCTTATTTTATGCGAGTGTATGGGTTTAACTGTAAGAGATTCCGTCAGGTTTTCTAATGCAGCAGCCTCTATAGTGGTTCAAAAATTTGGAAGTACAGTAACAAATATAGAGAGTGTTTTAAAACAAATGGATTATGAAAAAAATATTAATTGACAGTATTGAGGATCATCAGAGGCTTCTTGAGGAGCACAAGAAAGTAATTGTAAAAAATGTTTTAGAGATTAGTAAAGTAGTTAATATTGCTATAAACTCTGGAAGAAAAATTCTCTTGTTTGGAAATGGAGGAAGTGCTTCAGACGCTCAGCATATAGCGGCTGAGTTTACTGGTCGATTTCTCAAAGAGAGAAAAGCACTTCCTGCTGTCGCGTTAACTACCGATACATCAGCATTAACTGCTATTGGGAACGACTACGGCTTTGATAAAATTTTTCAAAGGCAGGTAGAAGCTATAGCAACAGAAGGCGATGTGTTAATTGGTATATCAACTAGCGGTAATAGTGTAAATGTTATCAACGCCTTGGAAACTGGAAAAGTAAAAAAATGTATAAACATTAGTTTAACAGGAAACAAAGGTGGTAAAATTTTAGAATTGTCTGATTACAATATAAATATAAACAGCAATGTCACTGCAAGAATTCAAGAAATCCATATTTTAATTGGACATCTTTTATGTAATTGTATTGATGAAAGTTTTTAAATGTTAAATCTAATCACAAAAAATTTGGGAATAATAAAATTTATATTAAATGAGAAAGAAGTAATTAAATCTTATCTTTTTTATCTCTTTACTAACTCTCTTTCTATTTTAATTCCTGTGTTTATAACACCAATATTAATTCAAAACTATAGCATAGGAAGTTATGGGGTTATGATGTTGCATCAAACATTAGCCTTGTTTCTTTCATTTCTTTTTGACAACGGACTAAGATTATATTATATTAGATTAATTGTAACAAATCTTAGTAATTCTGAAAAAACTTCTAATATATTTTTCAGCTTTGTAAAAATAAAATTGTTTTTAGCAATAATATTATCATTGATATATTTTAGTTATATTCAATTATTTATAGACGAAAAATTTACTCTCATAGCATACTCTTCAATTTTGTTGTTAATAGGTAATATTTTATCACCATCTTTTTATTTAATTGGTATAAATAAATTTAATTTAGTTTCATCGATTAATTTCTTTGCAAGAGTTTTTTATTTAGTTTTATTTTTTTGTTTAGTTTACTTTGACACACAACAAAATCATCTTAACAAATTTATTTTTGGCTTATCCTTTATTATAGGCTCCTTGTTTACTTATATTATTATTTTCATAAAATATGATATCAAAATTTCTTCATTTTTTAGATCAAAAATTGATTTACAATCAATTAGAAAATCATTACCTTTATTCGTTAATAATATTTATCAAAATATTGACGTCTACTTACATACTTTTTTTGTTAGTGTTTTAGTTAGCAGTAGTAATTTGGGAATCTTTATCGCAATTGAAAAATTTTATTCAATTTTTAAACAAGCATTAATATCATTGATTGAAATTTATTATCCCAAAATATGTGGTATTATACAATATAATGCTAAAGATGCAAAAAGATCGCTTCAAAAGCTTGTATTATATCTAAATCTTTTATTTATTATTATTTTTGTACTTGTTTTACTTTTTAAAACAGGTTTATCGCAATTTATAACGAATAATACTGGTGTTTTATATCAAAACCTTATTCTTTTATTTATGGTTATACCATTTGCCATCATTAATTTTAACTTTAAATCTCATTTATTAATAATGGCCTATCACTTCGATAAACAAATTGCTTTAATTAGTATTTATTCAATTATTTTAAAGGTGATTTTGTTCTTTTTTCTCTTTCATTTATTTGATATATATGGTATTGTATTAAGTTTAATTTTAGTTGAAATTTTTGTTGGCATGATGAAATCTCAATTCTTAAATAGTTCAAATACTTAACAAAATGACATTTGAAAATTCAGTAGAAATAGTAATACCATTTCACTCATCTTGTTTTAAGGAATCAGAATTGTTTAATCTTAAAAAAATTTTATATGAGTATTCAAATAAATATAAAATATCAGTCGTTATTCCTAAGTCTATTTTATTTGATGTATGCATATCTCAACTTTTTAAAAAGTATAATGTAAATATTATTCGAGTACATAATAGATTCCTATCTACTTATAACAATTATAATAAATTTTTAACATCCTCAATATTTTATAAAAACTTTCTTGAAAACGATTATATTCTTTTAATACAATTAGATGTCATTATTTTAAATAGTGATTTAAATAAATTTTTGGATAAAAAAATTGATTTTATAGGTGCGCCAATATTTAACCATGATAAAAACAGAACCCCAAAATTTATAAACAAAGGTGGAAATGGCGGTGTTTCTCTCAGAAGAGTCAAAAAACATTATGATATTACAAAAAAAATATTTTTTTTTAATTTAAATTTTTATTATCAGAGTATTGGTTATAATTGCAATCTTCGTAATAGTCCATTTAAGTTTATATTTAAAAAGTATATTTCTAGAATAATTCCTATTTTATTTTATAAAAATATAAAGTATGGATTCATACAAGAAGATGCTTTCTGGAGTATTATTGTGCCTTCTAAATATCCATTTTATATTGTTGCTAATTTAAATGATGCAGCCTATTTTGCTTTTGATATGTATCCAACTGAGTGTTTTAAATTAAATAACACCCTGCCCAATTTTATACATGCTATAGAAAAAAACAAGGACGATTTGTATACCAAATTAAACATAAAGCAAAATTTTTAAATTAATATGATTCTTCGGTATCATAAAATGTAAGTGTCCCTATTTCAATGACAATTTAGAAGTTAAGTGAAAATCTGTGACCAAAGAAACTGTGGTGCAATTTGTAGAAGAATCAATTAATCAAGAATCAGTTCTGTTTACTGATAAAAACACCGCATATGTGTGCCTCGAAAGATTGATGGAAGAGCACATCAAGATAAAGTCCTCTCCAGACTCTACAAAAGGAGCTCTGAACTGGGTCCATGTGGCAATAAGTAACTTAAAAAGGAATCTGCTTGGAATCTATCATATGGTAAGTGAAAAATATCTTAAGAATTACCTGAATGAGTTTGTATATAAGCTCAAAAGAAGGTATTTTGGTGAAAAGTTGTTCAACAGATTAATTATTGCGGCAATTTATCCATACGTGCAACATTCCGAATAGTCAAATAAATTAAATATGATTTACTCCAAAATAAAAAACAATACAATAAGAATTTTTAGCAAATACTTCAATTTATACCCACTTAAAAATTATTTCAAAGAAGACTCTTTAAATAAAATGATAAAAAACAACAAAATTGATACAATAATCGATGTGGGTTCTAATACTGGCCAATTTTTTTTAAGATATAAAAAAAATTATAAGCAATATTTCTTCTTTGAACCTCAAAAAACCGAGTTTAATTTTATTAAAAAAAGTTTTGAAAAATTAAACAATGTCCATTTCTTTAATATCGGTGTTGGTGAAATAAAAGAAGAAAAATATTTTTATAAAAATGCATTTTCACCATCCTCAAGTTTCATGAAACTAGACGATCAAAATAGCTTTAAGCATTTAAAAGAAGAAATGACTGAAATTATTAATATTGATACTATAGACAATATATTTTCATCAATTTCTTTACAAGGAAGCGTTTTGCTAAAAATTGATGTTCAAGGATTTGAATTAAATGTATTAAAAGGTGCTATTAACACATTTTCTAAAATTAATTTTATTTACTTAGAATATTCTAATAATAAACAATATCAGGGACAACCAACTTTCCATGATTTATATAGTTTTTTGTATGAAAATGGTTATAGATTTAGCTTTACTGATGATAATATAATATTAAATGGCAAACATATACAATCAGATGCTTTTTTTGTAAAGGAAAAATTTATTGATTAATGAAATTTTTCACAAAATTATTCTTATTTCAATTATTATTATATTTATTCATTTCACCACTTTTTTATATAATACAAAGTAATGATTTCCATAATTCGCTATTAATATTTTATATTTTACCATTTATTGCTTCTTATTATTTTTATTTCAAAAAAACAGAATTTCAAACATCAGGTTTAGAAATCAAAAAAAATAGTGAATTTCTTTTCCCCATTATAATATTGATTTTATTATTTTATTCCATAAAAAATCCATTTTACGGAAGATTATCAATAAGTGAATTATCTGAATTGACTGCAGAATCTGGTTTTATTAATATTATCTTATCTAAGGCAATCTTGTTTATAACTCCACTTCTTTTTGTTTATGCAATTAAATATTGGAATAAAAATAAATCATTAACGATCTTCTATATAATTGTAATCATATTAGTTATTTTTTTCAAAAGTGGGTTCAGTCAAAAAGGTCCATTACTTTCAGCGTTTATCTTAGCTTTAACACTAAATGAAGGTTATCGTGGCTATAAAAAGAAATATTTTTATTTAGCAATTAGTTTATTTCTATTCTTTTTTGTAATATCTGCAACCTGGAGATATTTCGATTCTGACAAAAATGAAACCTTTAATGGTATAATAAGTAAAAGAGTTAATGGACTTGAATTAGTTCTTCAGAATCGAGATAATATCATAAAACCGATTTATTTGGGTAATCCAGTTTATTTTGGTTCAGTTTTCATTCAGTTTCTTCGTTTTACAAATGAAGAAGATAGCGAGCATATTAAAAGTAGTTTAAATGGACCAAAAGCTTTTTATCTTCTAGATCTTGGTGAAGTAGAGTTCGATTATAATTTTAGTTTTGTAAGTGAAGGAATACTATTATTTGGTTATATTTTTGGAGTAATAATATCTTTTTTGGTTATTATATTTGTTCATAAATCAAGTTTTAATCTACTATCTTCTAAATCCATATTAAGGTATGCCTTAGGATATTCTCTTTTGTTTAATTCGTTAATGGTTGAACGAGGCTTAGCTGAATATCTAACATCATTCATAAAAACATTGCCTTTTGCAATAATTTTTATATATATATTTTTTAGAATAGAACCTCGAAAAGTATTTAATAATGACTAATGTTTTTTTATTACATCAAGGGATTGGTGATTGTATAATGTTTACTCATGCATTAGATAAATATTATCTAGAAAATGAATCCGCTAATGATAACAATAATATTTTTATTGTACGCGGACAAATAGAAAAAGATATATTATTGCTTAAAATAATTGAAAATAAAAATAATATTATTTTCAAAATTGATGCAAATGGAAGATTTAGTAGATATATTTCTTTATTTAAAATCATTGTAAAAATAAAATTTACATATTTAAAAATTACCAACGTTTTTGCACCTATTTTCTCTGGATCATATTTTAATTTTTTTTTAATTAAAATATTAAGTCCACTTAATTTTTTCGCTCAAGGTGAAGATTTATTTAAAAGATTATTTAACAATCAAAATTTATTACCAAGAATTGAACTTACTGAATTGCATTATGCTGATTATTTTAAATTATTTTTAGAGAAATCTCAATTGATTAAATCAAACACTGAATTGATAAAAATTGGAACACGTACTATAAAATCAAATAAAACTTTACAAGATATCGTTGAAATAGCTTTTGGTATAGGTTGCACAAAAAGAGAAAGCAATAAAATACCATCAATAGAATGGTTTATTACTTTTTTAGAATTTTTAAATGAAAACCTTAATGCAAAATTTATATTTTATGGTGGGGAAACTGAATATAATGTTTTCCAATTAATTAAAAATAAATTTGGGAATAAATGTGAATTTTTTATAAATCTTCATCCTGTTAAGTTAATAGAAAGATTAAATCAAACTGATATCATAATTAGCGGGACAACAGGACCAGGTCATCTTGCATCCCTTTCAACTACTAATCAAATTACTTTATCAGAAATTACAAATCCATTCGAATCTGGGCCATTCAAAGAAAATAACTATAATATAAGAACTGGAATGAATTGCTCACCTTGCTATAGAAGAGATCAAGTAAATGGTTGCGGCATACTTTCATGTCTAGATCTAATTTCTTATAAAAAAGTACTTAATTTAATTGAAAAGCTAGTTCTTGGCGAATCTATACCTATTGAACAGTATAATTTACCCAAAGTGCAAAAATCAAATAGCCCGATCTTTTAAATTCTTAATTTAATTTTAATTCTTAATTTCTAAAACAATTTGAAAATGAAATCAATTTTAATTACTGGTGTTGCAGGCTTAATTGGAAGTCGTTTTGCAGAATGGCTTCTTGAAAATCAGACAGAATATTCGATTATTGGAATAGATGATTTGTCTGGAGGTTACATTGAAAACATAGACCCAAGGGTGAATTTTCACAATCTTAATCTAGTTACTGATACAACCTCCCTAAAAGATCTGTTTAAGAAATATAAACCTGAATATGTTTACCATTTTGCAGCATATGCTGCTGAAGGTTTATCACCATTTATTAGAACCTATAATTATGATAACAATTTAAGATCTACCGCAGCAGTAGTAAATGAGTGTATCATCAATAATGTAAAAAGATTGGTTTTTACCTCAACTTTAGCTGTTTATGGTGAAGGATATGGTGGAGTTTTTGATGAAAGTCAAATACCTAAGCCAATTGACCCTTATGGTGTTGCGAAATTTGCTTGTGAAATGGATATCCAAATAGCAGGAGTTCAACATGGTTTAGATTGGTGTATAATTCGTCCTCATAATGTATACGGAATCAAGCAAAATATTTGGGATAAGTATAGAAACGTTTTAGGAATATGGATGTTTCAGCATTTGAATGGTGAAAAAATGACAATATTTGGCGATGGCGAACAAACTAGAGCATTTAGTTATATAGATGATTCTTTACAGCCACTTTGGAAGGCGGCAATTGATGAAAGAGCAAGCAAACAAATAATTAATTTAGGAGGTATCCACGAATATTCAATAAAAGAAGCAAGTAATATTCTAATAAATATTATCGGAGAAGGAAGTGTAATTCACCTTGAAGCTAGACATGAAGTTAAACATTCCATACCCACTTGGAAAAAATCAGTAGAAATGTTAGATTTTGTCCATATAACAGATTTAGACAAAGGTCTACATGAAATGTGGAAATGGGCGAAAGAGCAACCAAAACGTAATAGATTTGTATGGGAAAAGTATGAAATCGAGAAAGGTATTTACTCTTATTGGAAAAGTGATAAAGGCAATAGTTAAATGAAAAAAATAACTTTCATTATTTTAACTTTCAATAACGAAAAGTCTATTTTAAGTTTATTGGATAATTTAAAAAAAGTAAAAGATTCCGAGATACTAGTTGTCGATTCTTTTTCTACTGACAATACTTGCGAAATTTTAGCTAAAGAAGGCATATTATTTATACAAAATAAATTTTTAAATTATAGTCAACAAAGGAATTTTTCATTAACTAATCTAGTGATTAATTCTGAATTTGTTTTTTGTATTGATTCCGATGAATTACTTGATATATGCCTTGTAAATTGGATAAATGATACTAATTTGTCTACCTTGTCTAAATTTGACGGCTACTTTCTAGTGAGAAAGGTAATATTCATGGGTAAGTTTATAAGGTTTGGAGGAGTATATCCTACTTATCATATGAGACTTTTTAAAAAAGATAAAGGTTGGTGCGAAGATAAAACGTATGATCAACACTTTTATGTTAATGGAAAAGTTGCAAAAATCAAAAGTGGGGCAATTTTAGATCCTGTAATGTCAGATCTAGAATCATTCATATCATCACACAATAGATGGTCAAGTTTGGAAAAATACACTTCTTTTAATAAAGCTAATAAAACGGTAAAAGCTAATTTATTTGGAAATGCAATTGAAAGAAGAAGATATCTCAAGAAAATCTTTATTATGTTTCCTAATGGTTATCGAGGTGCAATTTTATTCATAATAAAATATTTTTTTCTTTTGGGTTTTCTTGATGGGTATAGAGGATTTTTGTTCCATTTCTTTAATTCATTTTGGTTTAGGACATTGGTAGATGCCAAAATTTTCGAAAATAAAAACATAAAAAATTAAATCGTGAAAAATATATTTTATAAATTATATAAATTACTGATCGCACATGCAATACCAAATGTTTTAATTGTAAAAAACATATTTAATAATAATTATAAAATATGTTATAATATCTCTCAGAATCTTGTATTTAATCCTTTTTCAAGAATTTTAAATTACGAACCAACTATCCATAATAATATTAATTATATCTTGAAAAAAAAGTTTGGAAAAATGAATGAAAAGAAATTGTTTGTCTTTGATATTGGAGCAAATATTGGACAGACTATGATGTACCCCTAAATTAGGACTGGTAATTAAGATATAATTTTAAAATCTTAAATTACCAATTATGACAAAAAACAGCAGACGTAAATTCAGCGCCGATTTCAAGGCCAAAGTCGTTTTAGAAGCGTTCAAAGAACGTAGTACTATTGAGGAACTGGCTCGCAAGTATGAGCTCCATCCCACCCAGATTAATACATGGAAAAGAGAGGCTACAGCCAATCTGTTCTCTGTTTTCGGTTCCGGCAAATCGGAAGGGCAGACAGATGTGGAGCAGCAAACCGAGAAGCTGTACGCCCAGATCGGCCAGCTAAAAGTGGAGAACGATTTTCTTAAAAAAAAGCTCTTTTAAGACCTTTAGACGAGCGTCGTTCTATGATTGATAAACAAAATAGTAAATTAAGTATATCAGCCCAGTGCCGGATTTTACAGGTTCACCGAAGCGGATTGTATTACCAACCCTGTAGTGAAAGCCAGGAAAATATCGCTATCATGCGCCTTTTGGATGAGCAGTATTTTAAAACGCCGTTTTACGGGGTAAGAAAACTGACTGCCTGGTTAAAGGGGCTTGGCCATTCGATCAATCGCAAGCGTGTAAAACGCTTAATGGATTTAATGGGCTGGCAAACCATCTACCGTCGCCCCAATACCAGTAAGCCTAATAAACAGAACCGGATATATCCATACATACTAAAGGGATTGGAGATCAATCGACCCAATCAGGTTTGGGCTATGGATATTACGTATGTTCCGATGCGGCGTGGCTTTATGTATCTCTGCGCTGTTATAGACCTTCATACCCGTTTTGTTTTAAACTGGAGCCTCAGTAATACAATGACTTCAGACTGGTGTACCGAAGTGATCAGCGAAGCAATAGATAAAT
>Ga0194123_10006548_pt1 | contig 11975 bp, 5 predicted proteins | sample TA2MahsurfametaG_5_FD_155479 | JGI IMG/M metagenome (GOLD analysis project Ga0194123, IMG submission 155479) | Freshwater microbial communities from Lake Tanganyika, Tanzania - TA2015023 Mahale A surface | ecosystem: Environmental > Aquatic > Freshwater > Lake | place: Tanzania: Lake Tanganyika... | reverse complement strand
CTGACTTATATCCTCTTTGAAGAGTTGCACTAGAAGATACTATATTTCCATTTGAATCGCGGAATTTTTGTTGTCCGACATCAGAGCAAGGAGAGATTCCCTGATTTTTCCAATATAGTCCGGAGGTACAAGATTCTATTTTACCCCCAGAAATACCAGATGGTAGGAGTCCTGCTGATGGTAATTGACCATCATTTACCTTGACTCCCCCCTTACCACCACCACTGCCAGATCCATTAGCACCGACAATTCCAGCACCTCCACCAGCTCCACCTGTTCCGCCAGACCAACCCGATGCACCTCCACCACCACAAGCAACTAATAATCTACCCTTTTCGTAAAAATATGCACCTGCGCCACCTCTACCAATAGATGAGGTTGGTTCTACAGTGCAACCAAGTTTTAAAACATACTCTACATTTTTTTGAAGTGTATATGAAAAAACACATCTACCACCCTCTCCTCCAGCATTACCATTAAAACTTTGTCCTGCTGATCCTGACATTGTAATTTTAACAGGAATATTTTCTTCTGTTACATAAAGAACAACAGCAAGTTCAGGAATTGGTATGTGTCCAGCAAATCCAACCGAAGATAAAAATAAGTTTTGATCGGTTCTGGCGAGAAATATTTCATAATTTGTATCATAACATCTTTCATAACTCAAAATTGAGCGGGAAAGATTAACAGCACTAATAGTTTCAAAATTAACTGTATTTGATAATATAGGAGAATCTGCTGAAGTCGGATGAGTTAATCTACACTGAACGGTTTGGATGCCAACACGATCTGATTTGATCGTTAATGTAGGACTCGTTGCACCAGATATCGTCGTATTTGTTGTAACTTGACTACCTCCACTTTGAGATGCTGAAGTATAACTGACCTCTATAAATGGATCTACTCCATTTACTGCACTAGTCCCAGAGACCAGTGTTGCAATTTGACTATTATATGCACTTTGACCTCCACTACCACCACCAGATCTTGCCATTTTATTCTACTCCGTATTGTGCTTCCAGAGAGTTTAACATTAAACGAATCGCCGGAATAATTTTATCATAATTTTCATTTTTTACCATATTAACAATATCTATTACATATGTATTTGATATTTCAGTCCAAGTTTCCGCACTGTCAAGATTTATCTCTCTCATTTTAGCAAGAATTTTTTCAGAACGAGAGTGATATTCTTCTAATAGTTCCAAATGCACTAATTGAAGATTTGACAGATAAGTAATATTTGGGTCATCATTGAGACTTTGATTTTTAAGAATTGCATTGAGAAGAATACAATTATCAAATGTGCTTATCATTTAAAAATTCCTTTTACTTTATTTACAAATAAATCAACTGCAGAAATTATAGTCACTATGCCCAATAAAGTTGTTGTTATTCCGCAGATGATTGTAATTTTGATACTGGGATTCATTTTTTTGTTGGTTTGAGTTCTGCCAATTTTACGACAGAGTGGAAGTCCAACATCCATCATTAATTTGCCCGCAGGATTTGATTTCTCATATCCTTTTGCACCCATACGATATGCCATCTCTTTTGCCCAGGGTCTCGCAAGTGCATTCATATAATAAGATACGATGTTCTTTTGCATCTCAACTCTACGTCTCTCTCTTCTTTCCCAGAAGAAAGCGATCTTTCTTACAGTTCTTGACCCGCCACCATCCATCAAATCAACAACAGTTTGTGCCCAGGTTAGGTAACCATAGTATGCTCGGTGATCATCCTTTTTAAGGAATAAAGCAAATCTTTGATCAGCCTCACTCATTTCTTTATCAAAGTATCCAAGTTCGGCAAGTTTTTTGCAGATGATTTTACCACCACCACTTGGGGGAGGTGGAGGAGGAGGTGGTGGTGGAGGATTATCTCTACCACTTCCACCACCAGATCCACCACGATATCCACCGCCACCGGCGCCACCACCACCTCCATCGGTCCCACCAGAGTCTCCACCATTAGCACCATTTGTAAAACCAGTCAATCCACCAGCAACTGCCTGCCAGTCTCCTGCATTTCCACCACCATCTCCGCCATCATTATAAGAACCACCACCACCACCGCCACCACCTCCAGCAGCGATAATATAAGTTCCAGATAGGCGATCAAATACAAAACATCCAGCAGCACCACCACCACCCTGTCCAGAACTAAAACCTTGACCACCACGCCCACCAGATGAAATTGCACTTGCTGCTACTGTAGAATTATCGTTATTTGCACCTCTGGGTCCAATGGCCAAATCTATTGTTCTTCCGCCATCAGGTAGAGTAAATGTCCCCGATCTTCCATTTCCACCACCGCCACCCCCGCCATTAGAATCACTCCCTCCGTATCCACCAGCACCTGCAAAGATTCTAATCTTTACATTTGTTGCATCATCAGGAATGATGACTGTAGAATTTGTGGTATATGTGGTCGCAAATGTGGTGACTGATGATGTTGTTTGTTTTACTCCATTTGATACTGCTGATCCACCGACAGACCATTGATAGGAAATTGCACCTTGAGATTCATCCGTTAAAATTCCACGCGCGGTCAATGTAACATTATTATTAATGACTGCTGTTGTAGAACTTGGTTCCGTTACAATAGACATTCCAGGACGAACTGTTAGTGTTGCGGAGTTGGATGTAACTGGTTCATTGATTGCATTACCTGTTCCATCAACACTTGCAGGAACATATTCCGCGACAAAATAATACTGTTTGCCGTTAAAGTTTGGACTGACAGTATCTAATAATGTGAGAGTGCTAGTTGTTTGTCCCGACCATTGTGTGGATGCTCCCAATGCACCAGATTGATCATACCACTGATAGGCGATTACACCATCAAAAGTTCCTGTGACTCCAGTGGGGAAAACCGCAGTAGCGAGACCAGTAAAAGTAGCAGTTGCTCTGTGATTTACTGTGGTTGATGATGGTTGAGTAACAATAGACATGATTGGACCATTAAGATCCAAACTTGTAGGAGTATCAGGCCAAATCTGTTTACTCATGCGAAGTTTTGTCCTCCAACAATACCGAAGAGGCTGCTGCAACCATCAAATGATTTAAATGAGTAAATATCAATCTTATTAGCGACTAAAGTGACAACTGGTAAAATACCACTAGGCCAATATACTGTTAGACCCACTCCAGCAGAGGTCTTAAATGTATCAATACCAACAGAAAATGCAGTTGATCCCTGAACGATCTTAATTGTGAATGTAGTTGATCCTGTTGGTGGATTCAGAACTGTAAATTGACTTACTGCACTATTAACATTAAGATTAAATGTTTGTGCTTTTGCTAAATCAACATTGACATTTCCACTTGAAATTGATAATTCTTCAACATTCTCAGAATATGTCTTGAACTTAACAGAACCTTCAATATCTAATTTTGCTCTTGGAGATAGTGTTCCAATACCAACCAACTGTGATGATGTGGTTGTAATGACCGTTCCTGATGTTCCAACAATTAAAGTTGATGTCGTAACAATACCTGCTTTAATATTGGAAGAGGAACTATCCAATCTATATGTCGTGGCAGTTAAAGCACCACTCACATTAATATGAGCGGCAGTTACATCACTGTTAAAGATTGCACCGTTCTGAACATAAAGTGCTGTTCTACCAAATCCAGGATGTCCTAAATGTAAATTATAGTGCGGAACAGATGTACCAACACCAACATTAGATAGTGCTACATTATAAATTCCAGTTCCGAGTCCTGCCTCAACTTGAGCCCATCCAGTTGCTGTTGCATTTAAGTTTGTCAGTCCCTGACCATCACCTATGAAGAATGCTGAAGTAACCGTTCCACCAACACTAATATTACCATCTAATGCAACAATAGTGCTTGCGCTTGGACCACCGACAACACGAAGTTTCTTACCATTTGGAGTCGTCCCAATACCAACTCCATCTTGATCAACAACAAAGAGAGATGTTCCTGCACCTACACGAAGAACAGAAGTTCCAAGAGATGTGCTCGCAATACCAACTTGGTCAAACAGATGGACATTTGAGTCTTTGGATAGACTGACATTACCAAATCTCTTCCAGTCTTTGTTGAGAGTATAAACCCAACCAACATATTTACCTTGCTCTGGATTTTCATAGTAGATAATATCACCAGGAGTTCCAGCATTGACTGGTGTTGAAATTCCAACGGTGTGTTTTCTTGCAACAGTTGATTCACCCTGAATGAAGATTGAATTTGCCTCAATACCTCTTGTAGATGATGAAGTGACTTTATTGGTAAAGACAACAGGACCAGTAAATTCAGAGATTGCTTTTCCTTCGTCACCACCATCAACACGAATAGATTGTGTAAATGTTCCCTCTGTTGCAGAAACAAGATTGATTGAGGCTTTGGTGGAGATGTCCTCACCTGTTACAGTTCGGATTGGAGTGTCAAAGATCTCCTCTTGACCGGTAATAGAACTAATCTTTTTATTACCACTATATGCAATACCACGATCATTCATACCAGTGAAGAAATTCACCCCACCTTCTTTTTTGGTTGTTTGTGAAAGCAGTTCTTCTGTTTTATTAATAGAGCGATCTTGTTTGTCTGGTAATGCAGTGGAATAGTTTCCAGGACCGTAACCCACATATTCCCAGGTGTGACCAGATGCTCTGTTAATAGAGTGTCTTCTTAATTCAATTGGATATGGTTTGACTTTGCGAACAACTGACCCTGTAATATGTGACACGGCTCTGGTTCCAAGAGCAGCACGGAAAACTGAAATTGGATTAGTTGCAGGATTAGATGGAGTTGTTTTGACGCGAACAATTTCATCATCAATCGCAAAATAATCTCCAACCTGAACACCTAGATTTGCGATGTTTGTTAATCTAATATCTGTAGTAACAGCATCAGAGACTGCGAGTGCAAGGGTTGTGGTAATTCCAGCATAAGTTGGAACCATTCTACCGTTCAGACTTTCATCTTCAACTGTAATGGTGCCGTCGTTTGATGTCAGACCATTACGAAGAGCAAACATTGAAGACGCAGTAGCAACTCTAGAGGTTGTTGCACCAACACCAACATTAATAGTAAAAGTATTCAGATTGACGCTTTGCCTGACAATAAAATCATTACTAAACACAGGCATCGTTGCAATACCTGTGGAAATTTTAACTTTATTATTAACTTTAAGTCCGTGTGCATTAGAAGTAACAACGGTTGCGATACCTGATGTTGGATCAAATGTAAATGTGTTGATGCGAAGAGCCTCACCTGTCAGATATGCAACAGAGTTTGAAAGCGGAATTGTTCCAATTCCTGTTGTCATCACACCACTGATGGATGGATCACTAACAACCACAAAACTCTTCGCAGATCCCACCTGAATATCAGTAATTCTATAGACTGTATTATATGGTTTATAAGTGTCCGATGTAACGCCAGCAATACGAATAACATCACCAACATTATCATAAATTCCAGTGACCTGAACGACAGCAGATACATATCCAGTTGTGGTTGCAATACCCACAACATTCATTGTATTACCAATACCATACGCACTACCGCCATCCATAATTAAGATATTAGTAATACCACCAGAAGCATCAACTGTGACTTTTGCAGTTGCATGAGATCCAGTTGTGGATGTTCCAATACCAACTAATTTTGCATTGTAATAATTTGCATTTACACCCGTTCCATATCCAGCTCCACTACTTGCAATACTGACTTGAGTGACACGATTAAGTCCGTGATCAATACTGCTATGAATCAAATGAACGGTTCCGCCAACACTAGTGACGACATTTGTTAAACCAATACCAACATCTAAATCGGAGATAAACTTATTGATTGTTTCTTTTGTGATGCTACTTTTTACATCATTAACAACAACTTTTCCGATTGTGCTGGAGAGAGCAAAAGAGGATGATGGATCTGGGTCAGCAATTGGTGTATCACGATTAACTTGAGGATACAGATTTTCTAATGGTTGAGAATACTTATCTGCTGTAAATGGCGTAACAGTTGGAGAAACAGATGAATTTAAAATTGTTAAGTAGTAAATACCATCTTGAGATCCACTAACATAAGGTTGAACCTGTTGAATATTTTGAATATAATATGTGCTTTCATATCTTGTTCTTTTAAATCGTGGAAGATTTGTATCTCTTGTTAAGAGATCATTTTGAAATTCTCCAGGATTGGTATTAATACCAACAACAAATTCTCTTGCACTTGTGATGCCAGTGACTTGGAAGATGCCATTGAAACCAGAATTACCCACACCAGTTGTGTTTAATCCACTCTTAATATTAATTAATTCTACTTGAGAACCAGTCTTTAAATCGTGAGGCAGTTCCGATAAAATATGTGCGGAGTTTGAATCCCAACGAGTATTTGCAATAAATCTAAAGTTTCTCTGTTGATTTGGATTGGTAATTGATCCTGAACCAAAGTAAGTCTGCACTTCAGCATCTGTTGATCCAATAGATGTGCTGGATTCTTGAATGATAAATGCATCACTTGGAGGTCTTCCGACAGCGCCACCACTAGAGGATGGAATGACATATCTTAAACGATAAGTCGTATCAACAGAATTTCTGGTGTCAGACTTTCGTTTGATAAATGATCTTGGTGTTGCGCTTCCTAGTGATGCAGTGCCAAGACCAACAACAACATTATCATAGATTTGATTATCAGTAGATGCAGTGGAAACTTTAACGAACCACTGACCTAATGTAGAATCATACTGAACTGGGTGACCAATATCACCAGAGTTTTTATCAGAAACTCTAGAGATAACTTTTAATGATCCACCAAGATTATTAATGGATATTGGACTTCCGTTCTCTGCATCCGTTTGTGTTTTTGCAAGTTTAATATTAACATTAGTCGTCAGTCCACTGTTGGTATTGCTATTTGTGATTGCATAGTAAACAATATTAGACTCTAATCCGTCAGGTAAACTGCCGTTGTCACTTAATACACGAACAGACTCTGCATTTTCAAATGTATGTGCTTGAGTTAATGTCAGAGTGTTACTGGTAATGCTATTAATACCAGATGGACTCCGATCAACATTAAATATCTTTTCAGAGGTCGCTTGAGAATTCGGCATCACAATGCGTGATTTGAACTCAAGAGATGTTCCTCCAGATGGAATCAAAACAAATAGATTATCTTGCTCTCTTGCGCCAACTCTATATCCCTCTAATACATTTTCAGGTGGAATGTCAGCGTTCTTTTGATTGTAAAGATAAAGACGCTCATTTGTTGTTGCAATTCCTACCGTTGTTTCAATATCAATCGCATCAAATTCAATGGCATTCTCTGGAATTGGAAGTTCTTTTGGTGGAATAATATGAGTTACATAACCCAAATCATCTTGAGTAAATGCAGCATTTCTAAATCCAGATGCGTTTAGAGATCTTGCACCAAAGTTAGAGTTGGAGTTGGTGATTGACATGTCACCACCAGTTTCCACAACGAAGTGTTCGGTATATCCAATTGCAAAGATTGAAACAGCTTGAATAACAGAATTATTTGATGCCTTAATGTGGAAGTTTGTAAAAGCAGGTTTAAAGACTGCTCTGGAGTCATTACTTAAAGTTTCATTTCCAGGAACTGTGCTGTCATCATATGCACCAGTTGTGGAGTTATATTTAATAAATGCTGTATCATCTTTTTGCAGACCAATGCCAGTAAATTGAGCAACAACCATTGATCGGAAACCAGTTGCCTTATTCCCATCAGCGTGCAAACCATTCATACCAAAAACTGATCGCAGGGAACAGTTAAAGATATATGGTGATGCTGATGTAACTGTATCGGACTGAAGTTGAACCGTAGCACCAGTTGCTGAAGGAAGTGCAGTCACAGGAGCATTTTGAACTTCATATCTAAATTGAGTTGTGCTTACCTTTTCACTAACAACAAACTGTCCGTTGTATCCAGGTACAGTAATTCCTTTAATACGAATTGGAGTATCAACATCCAATCCAGCAACAGCAGAAGATGTGGTAACAGTAATAATTGGAGTTGCTGCAATACCATTACCTGCTCTAATGCTAGTAATACCCACAGATTGACCGGTTGATCCAACAATACGGAATTCATCAACTTTTGGTTGAATATCTAAACCTGTAGATGGATAATCTGGTTGAATCTCACGACCACTTGCAGTTCCATAAGCTAAACCAACTTTTTCATAATACATATCCAGATCAGTTCTGGTCGTGCTATATGTTTGGAATGTATCTTTAATGCTGACACCATTAACACCATCAGCATATTCAAAACAAGTCAGTTTATGATGAGAAAAGTTTGGAACAAAAGTATTTGTTGTGTAGTCCTTGTAACACTCACCATTTGGATCCGCATCAAAAATTGAGAACTGCCAGAAATAACATCCACCAGTTACACGAAAGAGTGCTGTTCTTTCAATATTATCATTGACTGGATTAGGAACATATTTTGGACGAATCTTCGTTTTTCTTAAATCCAAACCAACGATTGATGTGCCTCTGGGAACGATGACACCACCATTAATACTATTAAGTTTATAAAGAGCATTATTTGCGTTTGTTAAATCATAAGTAGTGGTTAGATCCCAAGCAGGAAAATCATTTGTGGTTGTGCCATCACGAAGTCTGAAGTTACCAATTCCATCAGGAATAAATCCTGGTCTATTATCAACAACATGATCTCCTGGATAAAGAAGAATTGTTGTTTGATTAAACCTATCATTATTCAATCCACGCTGATATGAAAATCTTGCTGCCTCAATCAGTGCTCTTTGAATTGTTTTGAATGGTCTTGTAAGGCTATTTCCTTTGTTTTCAACGCTATCTGTGGAATCCAGATCAGTAGGACTCACATATAGAATATTACCACGCGCATTTTTGAGAAAATTCTCTAATCTGGAAAGACTCATCTTATTAGTTCTTATGGTTTCCGTTATAGATTATTTATCAAACGAAAAAAGGACAATCAATAAATGACTGCCCTTTCCGCACTTCCTCCACACTCAATCATTATAACACAAAGATCAATTAAAATCAAGACATTTATAATTAGACTGATGGATAAATTGTGATTGTTCCGCCCATTCCAGCATGAGCCGTGCATTGATAATATAAAGTGTTCGGAGCATTAAATGGAATCTCGAATCTTAAAGTTCCGTTTGATACATCATTATTTGTCACTCCATTATTATATTGAGTTCCTGCAGAACCATTTGGAGTGCTTTGAATTCTAAATGGATGAGCACCCATATTATTCACAAACTCATATACTGCGCCTCTTGCAAGATAGAGAGCAGGGTCATTTGTTGTTTGTGTAAATCCAATTCCAGTAAAGGTATAATCACTAGATCCGTCTGCTCCAAGAGTCCATTTACCACTTACAATATAAGAAGCATCACCAAAATAAGTAGCACCAGTTACAACACCAACAGTTGAAACACCAGAAACAACTAATGTGGTCGCAGTAGCATTACCAAGAGTTGATATACCAGCATTAGAAAGACCAGTGATATTCGCTTGACCAAGTGTTGTAATACCAGTAACTCTCAATCGTGCTAAATCTGCACCTTGAGACGCATTAACACCACCAGAGAGTGTAGAAACACCAGATATGTTTAAAAGCGTTGCTGATGTAGAACCAAGAGTGGAGAATCCAGAAACATTTAGATTATTAAATGTAGAAGTTCCTGATGTACTAATGCCTGCAATACCAGTAGTGCTAGACGCTGTTACGGTTACAATACCAGCAAAAATTGCAGATACTGTTAGATTATCTCCAAAATTTATAGTTCCTGCAGTTCCAACTAGTGTCCCATCATCTTTAATTATAACGCCAGAACCAGAGCCTACAACACCAGAAAGTCCAGAGCCGTCACCGATAAAAGAGGTCGCTGTAACCACACCCGTGACATTTACCCCACCAGATGTGACTGATGTTCCACCAGAGAATGTGGAGAAACCAGAGACACTTAATGTAGATGCAGTGGCATTGCCTAATGTAGATATACCAGCATTAGAAAGACCAGTGATATTGGTTTGACCAAGTGTTGTAATACCTGTGACTCGTAATCTTGCCAAATCTGCACCTTGAGAGGCATTAACGCCACCAGAGAGTGTAGAGACACCACTATTCACAATGGCATTTGTGCTGATATTACTTGTCACCGCAATACCAGTCAATCCAGATCCATCACCACTAAAACTAGTAGCAGTAACCACACCAGAAACATTTACCCCACCAGATGTAACTGATGCTCCACCAGAGAATGTAGAAAAACCAGATACAACTAATGTAGACGCAGTAGCATTACCTAAAGTAGAAACACCTGCGTTAGATAATCCAGTAATATTAGTTTGACCAAGAGTTGCAATACCTGTGACTCTTAAACTAGCAGCATCTATACCTTGAGACGCATTAACGCCACCAGAGATTGTTGTGACACCAGATACATTTAAGAGCGTTGCTGATGTCCCACTGGAGAATGTGGAGAACCCAGAAACAACCAATGTGGATGCTGTTGCATTACCAATCGTGCTGATTCCAGAGACATTTAATCCTGTAGTGATGCCCGCAAGGAATAGATCACTAATGGTTGTATCACCAAAAGTGCTAATACCAGGTGAGTTTAATCCTGTAACAATTCCAGCGAGTGTAACATTACCAGCACTAACTGCAGCGAGAGTAGAAAATCCAGTGATTCTTAAATTAGTAAATGTGGAAGTTCCTGCCGTATCAATACCAAGGGTGGCAATACCACTGGATGCTGTTACGGTTACAATGCCAGCAAAAACAGGTGATAATGAAAGATTAGCACCAAAATTAATAGTTCCAGCAGTTCCAACTAATGTGTTATCATCTTTAACAACAACACCAGATCCAGAACCAACAACACCACTTAATGCAGAACCATCACCAACAAAAGAGGTCGCAGTCACAACACCAGTCACACTTAATTGCGATAAGTTGATCAAATCAGCACCACTTACTGACAAACTCCCGTCAACGGAGGAGATGACATCAGTTTGTCCGTTTATTTGGATTCCCATCTTTCAGACACTTTTTAGATATTTATCATTTTTTCCAGAGCAACTTTAGAGATTTATCAAACACCATCACATAGCGGTGCTTACGACTTCTTTCTTTCCATTCACCTTCCAATCCCTTCACTTTTCCACGAGAGTGTTTAGTTCCGTCTGCATAGTAGAAATCTTTCTTTGCGTCTGAAAGTCCACAATACTTAAAGTTACAAGCGCGATAAATGGTGCCGCTATGAAAATCACTATCAGCATAAGAGATGATTGCTTTCACTTCAGTATCCCTACAAAATTGTTTAATCGCTCTGGATACAAACCAAGAAGTAATATTGTGCTCTTTTAGTTGTGTATCGGGCCGAATACAAAGTCGTGAGAGTTCATAAAGTCCCTCTTGTTCGTTTCGCTCTAATCCAAATGCTCCTTTTGCGATTTCAGGCACAGGAAGTCCAGTAAAGATACAAACTCCCAGTAATCCACCAATTTTGAGTGGGCAGAAATCATTTTTTAGAAACAAACCATAGTTATAACCACTTTTAAAAGACTTAGAGATATCTTTTAAATAGTGGTATTGGAGTAAAAGTTCCTCTGCTTCTCTTTTACTAACTTTATCAATATAAAACTCACTTTTCATTCATCATACATTCTACCGTATTTGCGACATCATTCATCGCATCTCTCAAGTTTGGTTGTTGCCCTGATTCTTGTTTGAGTATCGGGCGATGATCATCTGTAAGAGTCCAACGCCACTGTTTCATCTCATTACAATACCAGAGATTAATTTTCATTTTTCTGATATTCTAGTTTGACCCAATTCACCAAAGCATAGGATTCAGTTAGTTCTGATTTATACTCTTCATAATTGACATCATCTAGCATATCTTCTTTCTCAAGGAATTCTACTTCACTGGAAAGAAAATCAATATAGTGATTAAAAGCGGTAATGGCA
>Ga0194123_10006540_pt1 | contig 11983 bp, 5 predicted proteins | sample TA2MahsurfametaG_5_FD_155479 | JGI IMG/M metagenome (GOLD analysis project Ga0194123, IMG submission 155479) | Freshwater microbial communities from Lake Tanganyika, Tanzania - TA2015023 Mahale A surface | ecosystem: Environmental > Aquatic > Freshwater > Lake | place: Tanzania: Lake Tanganyika... | reverse complement strand
TCCATAGATTTTACCGGATTGTACAAGGGTATCGCATTCCTCTTTTGTCGCGTGGGGTGGCATCGGTTGCAGCGTGTCTTTGAATACACCGTGACGTAATATACGGCAGTTAAACTCACTATGCTTCACCACGAACGGTTGTTGACAATGAAGACAAGTAAATATGTGATCCATATGAATATTACAATTATACAATACTGTTTATATTTTTACAATATTGTATTCAATGAATTTATTAGACCAACTCCCCAATGACCGATATCGATTCGTCGCCGATTTCGTACCGTTGTCCAATCACGCGAACACGAATTTCCTCTTCCTCCTGAAGACGTGTAAAGTCTGCGCGGTCGTAATGGTGGTCTCGTGCAACAAATACGACAACTGGTGTCTTCGGTTCATTTAGTGTGGCGCGAATACCTGCGAGACTAATATTCTTGATCACACACGAAAACACAACGCCTTCGACAAGAGAACAAGCGAGGCATTCATAAACAACATCAAATATTGCGTACTTTCCGTATAAATACCCGTTGGAGTACGTCAATATTTTCACACTACCTGGTCGGATAAATCCCTCCGCCATGCACTTTCCTTCCACGATTTTCGAGAGAATATGTTCGAGTGTATCTTTCACATTCTGGCCGATGATTCGAAAAGGGACTTGTAGTTTTCGTGTCAATAAAATCGTCGTATAGATACCTAATTTGGGTTTGGCTTGAACTCCTCCAGTCGGCGGCATTTTAGGTACAGTAGCTACAGTTACTGCATTCTTTGAAATACTTGCAATACTCATTGGTATATAGCTATTATAGCATTATACTTTATTTCTCCATATACAGTTTTTCGACATTACACAATAACGCTTCGCATGGCGTAAAAAACCATTTACGACCATTAATCCGATTGTGATGAAAGGTCCGCAATAAAAACTCTTGAAACACGCAAAGTTCGCGCTGGGTTCGAAATTTCGTATTTTCAATCGTAAGCTTATAGTCTTCGCCAGATGTTGCAGGGTTTAATGAGAGAATGGTATTGATCGTTGTAACTGTCTCGGTCTTACCCGACTGGTCGCATCTTGCACCTTTATCTCGTTTCTTCGACATGGTTTTCACCTTGAAAATCAAGTACTCTTTCTTGAAAAAAGAGATGAAACCGATCACCATATTCATATTTTGAATGTGAGATGTCTGGAGTTTGCCTAAAAGAAGTTCATAATCGCGTTCATCTTCTGGCTCTGCCAGACGCCATTCTCTCGTTTCATAGGGTAAGACAACCAGCGCGAAGGACGGTTCTTTCTTCTCATGAAATAAAAGTATTCCTTGATCTTGTATCCCTGCAGCTCCTCCTCCCCCGGCGGCTGCCAATGCTCGGCGTCCAACCAATGGTCGAGAGATTACCTGTCGCGTATAATACCCAAAAAGCATTCTCTCGAATTGTGTTAATGGCTGTATCATCGCAACACCGCCACCGGCGCCAGTGCTACTATCACTACCAGCAGCAACCGTCATCGAATAGTTATTTTTTTGATACAGATAGTTCAGTAGTCGTAAACTATCATTGAAGAATAGATGCTCTAACAGGTTTGAAATCACGAGCTCGTGCAATTGTTCTTTTGTAATTTGAAACTCTTCTGTTTGAGAGATTTGTTCTAGCACTTTTCCACAATAATAATACCATTCATCCTGATCCTTGGTTGGCTTTTCATATACAGTTTTACATGTTTCAAATGTATTTTCAATTGTTGTAATTAGGTCCTCGATTTCATTGGCGGGTTGTGCTTCCGGTTCTTCTTCCACTTCGGATACATCCGATGGAGGTACTTCTTCTGCCGCTTCGACCGCGTCGGGCGCTTCCGACGCTTCTGCTGCCATCCCAGAAGAAGATGATGCAGCATCAGACCCAAGCATTTTATTCACTCTCTCTGCGACTTTTTTATTCGAAACACTCGGTTCGCTTAACTTCACGCCGAGGTAATCTTCTGTTACTTCTTGTTGAAGAGGATATTCTATTGCGGAATGTTTGAATGGTACAGGCGTGCTTCGTTCATGAATGCTGATACGTTTATCTGTGATTTCGATCGGTTGAAAGAGGTAGTAATCACCGACATTAATCACACGTCCAAGACGTCCATATTTATCGTTTACATATTCATTCGGATCACTGACCATCGTTGTCAATGCAAGATTAATTTGTGCAATTGGATACTGTCGAATCGCGTTTACATGTGCAATGATTCCGTTTGGCCCCGTCTTTTTGTAAAAAAATCCATCCTTGTATAAGTCTCGGATTTTGTGAATAATTTTATCCAAATTCATCGACATAAACTTCTCATTGAATGTATCTAAGCGAACATCACCTCCACGGCGTCCTTGTCCGCCCTCTCTGTCGTCGTCCTCACTGTCGCTGTCATCTCCCATTCCATACAATTCATTCTGTTCTTGAATGGGGCGACCATTTGAAAATGTCGGACGACACGTATATTCACACCGTTCCATATAATCGCATAATGCGGAATACGGGCGTGCGCCGACTTGGTAATCGATCTGTTTACGTGACGAGAGATTTTGTCTTACAACTTGATTCAGTTGTGCGGCGGTTTGTGTATTATGCTGTATATTCAACAGGCAGTCTACCGCAGATGTTCGCAGAACACGAGAGACTACGCCAATTTTTACTGCTTTGAATTCCGAGAGACGATACAAATAGAGATCAATCGCCTCAATTTCCGGGTTCGTTAATCGACTTCCATACAAATAAAGTTCAACGTTCCGTTGTGAATAAGGCAACCGCTTATGGCTACAGTTACGGATAGCGCGTCCGATAATTTGTTCGAGGAGATTCATGTTGTACCACGGCTCCAGAATATGCACTTGACGAATGTTTTTAAAATCGAGACCTTCACTTCCTGCTACGGAAATAATAACAACTTTTACATTTTCACCGCGAGTATTGTCGTCACTCGTAAGGGCTTTCAGTTCATAGAGGTTGTCGGGTGAAATCGACGGATCGCCAGTAATCACTGAATAACGCGCAGGACGAAACGGTTGGTTTGGAAATTGTGCTTGGTGTTGACGCTGTGGAAGCATCGAAATCGCGTCAATACTTTGTGTTGGTTTATTCCGAAATAGCGACGAGTTTCCGCCAGCTGCGCTGTATCGCGTAAAACCAAGCTCTTCTAATGCAAGTGCAATTGGTACTACCCCACCATCGATATACTGACTGTATGCCAGGATGATTCCTTCACTACGCATAACTGTATCGCATATATTCTTGATTTTGGCAGAATATCGTCCAATGTTGTCTGGTGCAAAAATACGCGATGATGCTTTTGTCGTGTTTTCGCCATTCGGTAATCGGAATGAACGTGTAAATTCAGGTCGATACTCGAAGTTCAAACGCATTGGCGGGTTACCCGTTTCTTCATATGACATAATATGCCGCAACCCTTCCTTTCCGATGCATGCGGTGATATCAAATTCATCATTTGGGTTATTCATGTATTCAATGAGTGATGGATGTGGATATACGATGTTCAATGCTTCTAATGGTCTCTGTACAGCTGCGTAACCGATTGTATCCATATTCTCGAATGATGGAAAATCAACTGATTCAACGATTGTTCTTTCGTCAATGACTTCTGCGCCAGGAGAAGCGGGACCTGCGGCGGCAGCGGCTGCGACGGCGGCTTTACCCTTGCCTTTGCCCTTGCCTTTGCCCTTGCCTTTTCCACTTGCTTCATCTGATGCAGCTGCTGCTGCCGCTGCCGCCTTTTTCCTACGCACCATCGCAGTTTTTTTGTAAATGTACATTGCCTTCATATCATTCACAACAAACCGATACGCTGCTTCTTGAATATCGCCAACCGGTGTCATATAGACGTCAATATGTTCGATAGGTTGCTCAATATGACGTCCGTTCAACTGTGTTCGTGGATACCCGAGACCACCTCGTGTTTGCATCAAGAGTGAATGCTCGGGTGTATGTTCTCTCGGGAATATACGGTATGGAAATGTATACGGGTTTTCACCGCGTACAAATGAAACATATCCCGTTGCCTTTCGAATGAGAAGATCTTTGCCAATCTCTCGACCAGTCGCATCCAAGCGAAAATTTCCTCGATCATCGAAGACATCGGCAATATCGATTGTTGCCCGGCGGTCATTCAAGTTCATCAGATTTATCAACCATACAATCTCTTTGTAGCTATTGTACATGGGCGTACCTGACAACAATAAAAGACGCACATTGTTTACTTTTTGGACAATTTGAAACAAAATCTTCGCAACACGTTTGTCTCGATTGTCATCCGTGATACGAATATTGTGGACCTCATCAATAATAATAAGCGTGTTTGCAAAGAGTTTACGCAACTTTGAAACAGATAATGTCTCGATCGCGAGTGTTTCCAGGTCTGCTTCTCTCGCAAGATCTGCAGCAGACTTACGACCTTTCTTCATTGACGCCACAGAGCCTCCAGGCGCTGCCACCGACGCCGCTGCGGCAACACCTGTTTTCCGCCGAACTTCTTGAATCACTGCGTCATCTTGTGAAATCCCCACACTGGATGCATGAGTTCGCGCATAATTTGCAAATTCATTGTAGCCAAAAAACAAGTAATGTGATGAGATCAAGCGCCGAATCTGCTTGATGATTTTATCGCGCGTAAGCCCTTTCATATTCATCGGGTTAATCTCTTTGATGAATTTATTACCTGTGCATGCGCGAATATTCCATACTCCCGGCTCAATCTCTCGAAGCTCGCGTTCGTCGAAGAGTTGTAGACGGAAGTTTTCTTGCACATTCGGCGAAGCAATCACGATAATTTGTTGGTTGATTCCCATTTGTTTCATGTAATCTCTCATCTCTTCTGCAACACTGATCGCAGAACAGGTTTTTCCTGTACCTAGACCATGATACAACAATAAACTATTATACGGAGTCTCTACAGAAAGAAAATTGCGCACGAACTGCTGATTCGGGGCGAGTTCGATCTGGGCATTACACAGAATCTCAGCTTCCTCTTCAACATTTTTAGTATGATCTACATCCATTTTGGTATCAAAGAACTCCTTTCGAAGGGCGATTTTGGTATTAAAATTTGGATCATTTAGGGTAGGGTATAAGCCTTCGGCTGCGGCGGCGGCGATTCGTCCTTCTTCATTGTCGCTATCCGGGAGAATTCCGATATCATGTAGTGTCATCTCTCGTTCAAGCAGTTCTTTTTTGAGTAATAACTTGTTGAACTCTTTACTAAATGGATTATTGAGTTCTTCTGGTTTGATGCGTTTGCGACCATCTTCCAAGTCTTTTTTCATCTGGGCAATCGAATCTCTCGAACTAGGAACCACCCCTCCAGATGCGGCACCTTTTCTGGCTCGTGGTTTGATTGTCATCATTTGTTTTTTTGCGCCAATATCCGCCTGTGGTGGTGGCTCAGGGATGGCCGCCATCGCAGCGCTTGCAACGGATGCAACTGATAATTCCATTGGTATATTTTCGGTATCTTCATTTTCCATTTTTATTATTGAATCAGTTATCCTTTATATAACTATACGAAATAAAAAGGATAGCTCAGAATATACGATAGCGGGATAATATGTTATTGACTTTACGGACTATCCCGATCTTTTCTAAATTATAAGGTCGTATCGATTGAATGCATTCATCAAACGTCATCCATTTCATGAGACCGACTTCCATAATATCATGTGCCTTCTTTGGCTTCTTATCTAAATCCACCATTGCAAGAAAGTACTTCTGCTTGTAACATTTCATATCGGATCCCATGAAAATCTCTTCGAATGGCGCGATATTTTGGATGACATTTTCCGCAGTAATATCGTACCCCGTTTCTTCAAGGCATTCTCTCAATGCACATGGCAAGTCTTTCTCGTTGTAATTACGCCGACCTTTTGGAAATCCCCACTCCGTCTCTGTCCAACTTGTAGTAGAGTCATCGATAAACTGCTGGAGGGTTTTTACACGGCCATCTTTTGTTCGAATTCCACCGAGAACCTGGCGATACTTTTCAAAAGAAACATGCTCCTCGTTCTTATACTGACTACCACGGGTATACTCTCCCCACAACAACCGCCATAATTGGTCAAACGTAAGACGTGTTAGATTCGACTTCTCTGTCAATGTCATTTCATCAATGATGCGTTGTATGTAAGCTTCATCATTCAATGAATACTTACCACGAACAAAGTCAACAAACCCGAATGAATCCCGACGACGAATCATGAGAAATTCGGGGCCGGTTTCACCACAACGAAACGCAATTACGCCGATGCTTGTGATGGGTGCGCGGCAATTATTGTAGACATGGTTGTTTCGGTTACAGTTATTACAGAAATACTTGTTTGGTTCATGTCCGATAGGTTCAAGAGTACTGGCGCTACTGCCGCCGCCTCCGCCTCCGCCGCCGCCGCTTTGTTTACTCTGACGTAACTGTATGATTTCAGAATAAGACAACGCAGATTTAGGATTGTTTGTTTTTTTGGCGGGAGGTTCATTCACAGGATCGAGCGAACCAATCGACATTTGATTTTCATTTGCCATAACACTTATCGTATTTCTGTTATTGTTTTTATGTCATTTCATAGTAAGCAATGTTGAAACTAGATGCGAAAATATGGGGGCCGCATTATTGGTTTGTTTTGATGACTGCTGCTGTAAACTACCCAGACCATGTAAACGATGTTGTGCGCAAAAAATACTATGACTTTATACAGAATTTCTCAATGTTAATTCCCGATCCAGAAATGTCGGCTGAATTCGACCGAATGATAAGTAAGTATCCGGTTCGTCCATACTTGGACAGTCGAGAATCGTTTATACGTTGGGTCCATTTCATCCATAACCGATATAATGTAATCCTCATGAAGGATGAAATGCCCCTACATGAAGCACTTGAGAAATACTACTTGCATTATCGACCCAAACCGGTTCAAATCATGGAAGAGTTGAAATATCGTGAAAAATTGGTCTATGTATTAATGTTGGCGGGTCTAGGATATGCAGCTTATTATTACCATAACCGGTAATATATTCCCTGCTATATATAATCTAATGATCAAAACAGAATATATTGTATTTATCATTACTGCCATTCTTATCGCGAATACATATTACGATGGCCAGTTAATAAAATTATTTCAAAGCAATCAAAAGTGGATCAAGATGGCGACATTTGGTTTCATTGGTCTATCTCTCTTCTTGTTTTTACGTCGAAATCCTGAAAACTCTAGGGAATTATTGTATCATGCGAACGACATCATTAAATATATGCCGATTAGTAAAGATACGGCGGATATGATAACCCCGTTTTTTGACATGACAAGGCGGGTTTCATCTCCTAACGAAGGAGGTGCTGGCGCTACAACAAGCGCACTAGGTGGCGTAGGTGGCGCAATGATGAGCGCGATGGGAGTAAATGCACCACAAAATACCATGCTACCGTCGGTAGGGGGCGGCGGAAACCTCAGTGCTGCTGAGAAACGTGTCCTTTCATCCGGTAAAGGGTCTAGCAAGCGTAGTGTTAGTGAAACTAAGAAAAAATATGTCGCTGCACAACAAGGATGGAAATGCGGAGACTGCCAGCGCCAACTTCCCGCGTGGTTTGAAGTTGATCACGTAATAGCTTTAGAGCATGGTGGGTCGAACCATGTTGATAATTTAGTGGCGTTATGTCGAGATTGTCATGGAAAAAAAACCGCAATGTCTTTTTTATAATTCAAATGAAAGATAAAGAGCGTACTCTTACTTGCATTATTATATATTATAATTATAACTGGGTATAGTTATCATTATCAATGGATGGTTCACCTTCATCCGTATCAAAATTAATAGATTTATTACCATTGATTATTATTTCAGTAATCGTTTTGGTTGGTTTTTTTACATGGGAAGTTTTCACGAAGCATCTTGAAACATTTATATTGTTGATAACAAGTATATTATTTGCGATATGGTTGTATTCTGGCGATATTTATTCTTACATCACATGGAGGGATGCAAGCGGAAAAGACCAGTTTTTTCCAGCACCATCCGAAGGACCTCCTGAAATATCAACGACGATCATGACACTTATTATTGTTGGGGTTGTATTTGTTTTGGGAATTGGATTGACTCTTGCGATCACCAGTTATCAAATCGGAAATAATATCGGAAGTGCTTCACAAAATACAAGTGTTTTACAATATCTAGGTTATGGTTTTATGAGTGTAGGTGGTATCATAATAATATCGCTCTTATGGAAAGCGTTTATGGGAAGCTCAACAGAAGGAGTCGATAAGGGTGCTACTAGTACATTTGGTTCAACAATATCGAAAGTCATCGGAAGTCTGTTGTTTTCAATAACAGGTATCTATTTTGTTGCACGGTCCAACCAGATTGAAACCAAAAAATCACAAGAAGTGAATGATTCATCCGCTGAACAAAATGCATTATCAATTGCAAATACGGTACTGAACACCGGAATTATATTTCAGGTCGTAGCCCTGTTAGTTGCGATGTATTTGATGTATCGATACAGATGGTTTCATCCAGTTCCAACGGATGGAGGCAGTCCTGTAATGGCAAATATTGGAAGGTTCGTTCCATTTGTAATTCTTCTCGCGGCTGGGATGATTTTCATATCCGTGCAACAGGGATGGATCAAATCGGAGGACGGAATTGGAGCAGGGGATGATAAAAATAACATGTATGCAGCACACGGTATCGTTTACATGACTCTTGCCGGGATTGCGCTTATTATTGCATTAGGTAAAATGAGTACATTCAATATCTTCAAAGGCGCTGGATGGGTATCTGCATTGGGTGTGATTGGAGTCATTATTTGGAATTTTATAACATTGAATCAATCCTCGAATTTTAATCTGGAAGAGAGTGACGCAAATAATGGGAATGCATATTATCAACAAGTGAAAGATGAAGTGACGAAAGAGTTGAAAAAATCCGGAAATCCAGATGATGTTACTGACGATAAAATAAAGGCTCGAATGAATGAACGAATGGCAGAGCTCAATACTTCAAACGATCAGGCAATAAAAACCGTAAACAATTCATTACTCAGTCTTGCTACAGTTATTGTGATTATGATCGGGTTATTTTATGCTGCGAAAATGAAAATTGTCGAGTGTATGAAATTACCGGCGACAGTAAAGAATATGTTTGTAGGAAATTGCCAGGAAAACAACGACTATAAACCGAATGATGTATTGACTAGTACTCTCAAAGGAGATGCCGCCAATATTGAAAAGATGAACGCGGATGATTGGACAAAGATCCTGGAAACGTATAGTGATGACAGTAGTCAAGATTCTGCCAATTTCAGTGCAGTTACAGTTTATCTTGCCAAATTCTCACGTTGGATACCATTCTTGACGATCATTCTTGTCATTCTATGCGTTTCTATTTTATTCACAAAAGTAACCACATCAGAAGCAACGATGGATTGGATTGCAAAGTCATTCCGCGGAGACATGTTCCCGAAAGTGAAAGAATTGCTTGATACATTTTTCATTGTTTTTATTGTTGGATTATTACTGTGTGCGATACTGTTACTACCTATGGTGCGAGAACAGAACGTAGGTGGACTTGATGTCATTACAAAATTCATTGATTCGATTCAGGTATGGCAGTATAGAGAACATACGGACACTAGCTGGAAAAATTATGCAGCTGCGATTGTTGGCTGTCTTGCAGTTGCTACTGTTGGGTTATCGTGGTGGTGGAAATATTTAAATGAAGTTCGTAAAGGGGATGATCCAGTTGTACCAAATGGTTTGGAGTGGGCGATTGCTCTGGTATGTGTCTTTGCTGTGTGCTGTATCCCGGCATTTTATCATGCTGTAGGAGGAGTACCGCATCAACAGTTCGAAACAGATAACTCGGTTATACGTGGATTACGACTGTTCTTTACTTCCGTCTACTTGGTACCATTCTTCGTATTTTCAGTATTCAAACTGATACTTTATTTCATTCCCTTCTTCATCGGTGGTCTCTTCAACAAGCCAGAATGGGGAAACTCATTTATTAGTGAAAAAATGAAATGGGATTTTACAAAATGGAAAGCAGCCAGTGGTGAAACCGACCGAGGAACTGATCTTCGAATGTTTGGGCTTGGAAAAATATTAACACCGGAAGATGTGGCTTTAAATAAGACGAAAGCTGGGTCGTCAAAACCAGAAAAGGCGGCGGCGAAAGAGCCTGAAGTGGAAGTAGAACCAGCATCAGCAGCCCAAGATAAAACCGAAACTCCCGCAAGCTCAGATAATACATTAGAGTCAGTGGATCAGACCAAAGTGAACGCTGTCGGTAAACTGATCAAAGTCATCTTTATTGTGATCGCATTTGTGATTATGATATTAGGAATCGTGTATACAGTATACAAGTTTGGTTCAAGTAATAAAGCCCCTGCAGATGCATCGAATTACGAAGACACGACAACAAGCCTAGCGGACAATCTTAGTTCCCCAACTGCATATGCAATCTACGCTGTCATTGGAATCGTCGGTATCGCTGGTCTTGTAGCGTTTCTCCGAGAGAAATTCAAGGCAACCAACTCGAAAAATCCAGAAGACTATCTTTTCAATGACGTAAAGCCGGAAGATTCAAATAGCCCAATGCGTCAGCTCACCTTTGGAATGACACACATTATCTACATTGTGCTACTCGTGATTGTCTTAATTTATGACACAGACAAGGATGATAAAGAACGTATGTCGGTAACTGGTCTCACTGCGGTAAGTATTTTGATCATTTTGTTTCATTACCTCTTGGAAATTGCAGATAACAAGATGCCACCAACACCTGGCGCGCCTCCTGATGAAAAACCGACCATGGCGCCGATGGCAAATCTACTATCAAATATTCGTTTCATTGTGAATACTGTATTTTTCATCGTATTATGCGCTCTCTCGTACTACAAGCAACATACACTGATGATCGCAGTTATCGTAATCATGTTTCTCTTCCATCTTACCAAATCAATTCTTGGTATAAAAATACTGAAACTACTATGGGCGTGTATTATTTATATTCCATGTCTCTTCTTGGACCTTGTTCAAGGGTTGCAAGGTTCAGTCGGTGATACAACGCGCACAATCTGGGTTATTGTAGCCATTGAAATCGTCCTTATCGCAATTTTATACGGTGGACCTTATTTACTCAACTATATTGGCGCATCAGCATCACAAATTATCGCAGCACCTCAAACATTGAAGCAGAAATACGACACAAAACTAACGACTCAAAGCAAGGAAATCTTCATATACCATAATACAGGCGTAGACCGTACTCCAGAAGACAAAGCTGCTGACTGCCCAGTGGAAGAGAAAAAGAGATACCAGTATTCGATTTCAGGATGGTTCTTCTTGAACAATAATGTAACTACAAAATCAACAGATTTAGAGATATTCAACTTCGGAGATGTTCCGCGTATGACATACAACGTTGCAAGGAATGAGCTCAAACTCTATTGTAACACATTGAATACTGCAGACAAAGGTTCCAAAACCGAAGTCATATACAACTCTAGACTGAACTACAATGCAGTCTCAAAGGCGCAAGCTGGTTCGGAAGAAAAGAAGACACCTGTTCAAGATGCCGATATACCTCTTCAGAGATGGAACTATTTTCAAATGTCATTACAAGACCAAGAGTTAGATGCCGACATACCTCTTCAGCGATGGAACTATTTTGTCATCAATTATGACGGCAAGAATATCGACTTTTTCTTGAACAATAAATTAATATTTAAGAGTAACTTCATTATGCCAGATATTCTTTTGAAACCAATCACGATCGGTGATACAACCGACAACAAAGGGCTTAATGGTTCTATTTGTAATTTTGCGTTCCACAAAGTACCTCTTACAAAAGAGCAAATTCGTTGGACATATACAATGTTACGATCACAAAACCCGCCAATGGTTGGAATGGATACAGTTCAAGACCAAGCAAAGGCAGCTGGATCGAC
>Ga0194123_10006538_pt1 | contig 11986 bp, 16 predicted proteins | sample TA2MahsurfametaG_5_FD_155479 | JGI IMG/M metagenome (GOLD analysis project Ga0194123, IMG submission 155479) | Freshwater microbial communities from Lake Tanganyika, Tanzania - TA2015023 Mahale A surface | ecosystem: Environmental > Aquatic > Freshwater > Lake | place: Tanzania: Lake Tanganyika... | reverse complement strand
CGGTCGCAAGTGAAATCTGCGCCTTTTGGTCTTCCATCGCGCCTTGGACTGCATCCTTGCCAAGTTTAACTGCCAGTGCGCCTGTGGCGAGCGTAGCAAGGCCAATGGACTTGGCAATCTTCTTGCCGGCATTAATAAAATTCTTTTCAAGCTTGTTGAGGTCTTTGAGAGCTTGCTTTGAACCTTTGTCATTATAGACGGTGACAATGCGTTCAATAATTGCCATTGTCTAACCTTCTCTCTGATTCAAATTTGCATCCATCCGTGCCTGCGCTTTGTTTTCAGCATCTTTAATCGCTTCAAAGATAGCACGCTGAGCATTCTTCTTGTTGTCATCGACTGCTCTAATAAGAGCGCGACCTTTATCTTGACCCAAACCTTTAGCGGTTGGCAAGACTCCATAATACTTTTCAACTGCTTCGATAAAGTCTTGAGAGGCAGTTGGGTTTGTGGATCGTGAAACGCGGGTTCTTGCTCGACTTGCTTTGCTTCCGCGACCGGCAGTTTCGAAGATAGCGCCTGCGGCATCGCGCTGAATTACGCCATAAGAATTGCGAAAGCCTGTGGCACTTGATTTAGAACTTGGCGATGTTGATTTGATTCCTGCTTTAGCTTTGGCGGCATCAAAGCGCACAAAACTTCCTCGGCCTTGACCCTGTTGTAATGGGCCAATTAAGCCTGCGTTTTTATTCTCACGCGCCCATCCTGAAGGTCTTATGTCAAAAGGTATGTATTCGCGGGCTTGTGTGACAACCTTGCTCAAGACACCTTTGACTTCTTTATCTAATTGTTTCTTGAGGTCAGGCGCAAAACGCTCAAGGGCTGAGATAGTAGAACTCATCCCCTGAATGGAAAGCCTGTAATTTGGTGAATCCATTATTTGTTTCGCGCCTTTGCTCGTTCTTTTACATAAACGAAAATTGCTTCCAACACTCCGTCAGGGGCATCAAGCAATGCCACCGGCGAAATTCCAGACTCCACAGAGAGAGCTGCTATTTGATAGGTCAGGCTATCTCTGTGGATTCGGAAGAAGGGTCTGTCACCAAGGTCACTTCTTCAAGAGTGTCTAAGAAGTCAGGGCCAAAAGGTTTGACAACGCGACCATTGTGCTTCATCGCTGACCAAGCCAAGAAGTAGATATGTTCTAGTTTCTGCTCTTCGGCAATAAGTTTTGCCAAGCCCTTTTGATACTTCTGCTCAAACTCCACAATCACTCTTGGTCGAAGCGAATAAGTCGCATCGTTTCCATCGGTAGTGCGAACACGAATTTTTAAGCCATCCATTTGTTTCCCCCTAATTGATTTAAGATGTTGATTTTGTGATTGCGCCCGAAATAGGCCAAGTCACACTCGCAGTTGCTAACTCTCCGACAGCACCATTGAGAGGTGTCCATTCGGCGATTAGAACTGAGAAGTTGTATTTTGGATTTGTTGCGCTAACTGTTGTGTTGACAGGTCTGACTTCACAAGCGACTGCGGTTCCGAGCAACGGATAAATTGTTGCTTCGACCGAGCCTGAAGCGTAGTCTTGGTGGAACTCGAAACTTACAGAGTTATCTGCAAGTCCGGCCACTCTCTTTTTTGCCGTGTCACCAAACGCCGTTGTTTCAACGATGTCAAAAGTTGTATTTAATGACACGCTCGAAATTGAACTTGACAAGTCAACTGATGCAATTGAAACAAAAGCATTGGTGAGAACAAGTCGTGCCATATTTCTACGATGTTGTCTTGGTTATTGCTCCGCTAACAGGCCAAGTCACAGATGCAGTTGCAAGTTCTCCAACTGCTCCGTTGAGTGGTGTCCACTCGGCAACAAGACAATTCATTGAATAAAGAGGATTGCTTGCACTTGTTGCACTGTTTACAGGCTTGACAGTGACAGCCGTGACTGTTCCAATTAGCGGATAAATTGTTGCTTCAACTTCTCCTGAAGCATAGTCTTGGTGAAATTCAAGACTGATTGAATTATCTGTAAGACCGCCAACTCTTGTGCGAGTGCCTGTGCTTGAAAATCCGGTGGTTTCGACCGAGTCAACAGATGAGTTGAGCGTGATTGATGCCACTAAATCAGACAAGTCAACTGCGTTGACTGTGACTAGGGCATTTGTTAGAACGATGCGTGCCATTAGTTTTTGGCTCCTTCTGATAGTGCTGGTTTGATGGTTGGTTGACTTGCTTGAATGTGGCCACTTGCAATGAGAACATCAATGTTTGCGCCTGCATCTTCTAGCTCTTTTAAGGTAAGAACCTCACCTTGTTTTTTCCCACAGACCTCGCGGCCTGAGATGACCTTGTAAGCCATTTTTTCTCCTTATCCCCAAATCGTGAGTCTGTATCGGTATGAGAGAAATGTGACTCCTTGTGAGTCATAGGTGCCTGCTTCGGCTCCTGTGACACGAAGAGTGTTCACTGCTCCCGACAAAGTGCGATCACTTTCTAGCGCGGTCTTGATAGAGCCGTTGCCACTTCCTGCAAGAAAGGCATCCAACTTGTCTTGTCCTGAGCGTTCTGAAAAGCGTTGCACAATCACAAGAACATCAACTTGTGCTTGGTCTAAGCCTCGCGCGTTGTCGATGTCGAATGTGAAATCTAGTTGGCCTACAACTGCGGCAGGCGGTGTCACTGTGTCAGGGATTAAGTCATAGACTCGCAGCCCTGAAATTGTTTGCAGATTAGTTTTTAAGCCATCACGAACTTGACTTGGGTTCATACTGCCAAACCATTGTTTCTCTTCATCGGGCGCAGGAAGGCTTCCACATCAGGATCAAGTCGAGATGAAAGTCTTACAGTTCCAAGTTCAGGAGTTCCTGCGATACCAAAGGGCGATTGTTTTCGCACAAAGATTCTTGAGCTTTGAATAATGCAGGCTTGATTGACTTCAGAGGGAACAGCAGGCCATCCCCACACTCCTGTTATCTTGCAGGCTTGAGGCAGGTAGTAAGGCCAAACATAACGGCCGATTGCAAGAAGTCTTGTGTAAGGCCAACCGCGCAAACTATTATTCACAGGCTCTTCCATAAAGTCAGTCGTTGCCCAAACAGTTGACCAAGTTTGATTGAATCCATCGTCAGTTGCGATTGCGCTAATCGAAACATAATCATCGACCGCAAGGCTCCAAGGGTCGTTTGGCGTGTAATAGCGAATTACCGGTGAGGCAACACTTCCGTTGGCATAGAAGAAGCGACCTGTGAAGTCGTCAATCATTCTGCTTGTGGAAGTTATTGCAAGTTCAAGCAAAGAATCATCGCTTGTGTCAGTTATCGTCAGCGATGACTTTAGTTCCGCGAGAGTCGCGTAGCCGTTGGTGATTGCCACTAGATTTCCTCTTCTTTGGTGTTTTTTGAATTGCTCGTTCTAACTTAGGCAGAGCCAGCGCCGTTTCTTTTTGTTTTAATCTTGCCATAATTTGTGGTGTTCTTCCTTGAGCCAATAAGACTTTGAATGCGGAAGTATCGCTGCGGTGTTGACATAGATTGGGAAACCTAGCGATCTGATTCGCCGACAGAAGAGCAAGTCTTCTCCAATCCATTCTCCCTTGATAGGGCCATCCCAAAACCAACACCAATCCTTGCCTTGATTCGGGTCTGCTGCTTCGCGTATCGCTTCAAGAACGCTTCTGTGAATCATCAAGCAACCTGTGCCTGCGGCATCAATTTCAAAAACTGCGTTCTTGTCGTATTTGTAGAGTGGTAAAAATCCATCAGGTGAATCTTGAAATATCGCCGGCACAGGCTTTGGATAGGGCTTGCCTACCACGCCGAAGCCTGCGAAAACTAGACCTGCAACAACAGGTCGCTCTTTATCGTGTGCGGTGTCGCATAAGCGATCAAAGGTAAGAACATCGAGCTGCTCATCTGAATCAATCATCAGAAGCCAATCTGAATCAGTTGAGTCTAAAAAGTGCTTGACAACACGATTGCGTTGTTTAGAAAGTAAGCCTGAACCTTTGATTCGAACAAAGGGGCCAAGTTTGTCAGTGCGTGCTGATGCTAGTTGAATGAGATGAAAGGCGAATCCGCCATTGACCATTCCAGGGTCGCAAGACCCGATTGAAACTTTGTGACCTGTTTTCATTGATTCCCCCGAATCGTTGAGAAGTGTAAGAGCGCCCAAGTCGGGGGGCCTTGAACGCTCTTACACAATTTATTTTTCTTCTAGTGACTAGAAGCTTGGAGTTGTCAAGCCTGTTCCAGAAATGATGGAGTTTGCTAGTGGATAACGACCTGCGCTGAACGCGGCATATCCATAAACAACAGTCTTGATTGTTAGGTTTCCTGCACCTGTCGCATCGTAGCGAAGGGTGAATGGAGAACCTGGTTGCTCCCAAAGGTGACACTCATTAGCAGTCACAACATAGATTTCATCTTGATTTGTTGATGCGCCATCAGTTGTCACAACATTGGCATCGGTGATGATAGGTAGGCCCATCATCTGATAACCAGAGTTGCCATAAGCAACTGCGCCTGAGCCTGTGCCAACAGAGTTGGTTGGGCCGCCTGCGGCTGGAACTACGAGTGGGCGATTTGTTGTGTCAACTGCTGCAAGTAAGAAAGCTAGACGGCGTGGGTGCATCACGAAGTGAGTTGGATTCACAAACGCATTTGTCTGAATCTTCTGAATAGCATCAGCGAGCTTTGGATATAGCAATGCAACTGTTGGAGCAGTTGAAGTGAAGGTCACAGCGTTTCCGCCTGAATCAGCAAGGCCGAGGATTGTTCCTGCGGAACCTGCGCCATTGAGAATCTGTGAATCAAGTGTGGTGTGCCAAGAACGAATTAGGTCTTGAGCAACAAATGTGTCAATACCTGTTCCGCGCTCAATTGCTTGACGGGATAGGTCTTGCTGACCGGCAATGGTGCGAACATTGATTGTCAATAGTGTGTCATCGACATCGGTTTCGCTAACTGCATCGTTCTGTGTGACCTGAACGGCTGTGCTTGATCCTGTGGTCATCCTTGAGATATTCAAGGTCATTCCGGCTGGTGGGAGTGTGTGCTTTGCAGTTGCAAAGTCTGCGAACGGGCGACCGGCCCGTGCCAATTCAGCCGCAAACTGAGTGAGATATTGTGGAATTACCAAGCCCTCAAACTGTGCAGTTCCGACATCGCGGCGCTCAATTTCTTCTTCGCGCTGATGGCGTGCAAGTCTTTCCTGAGCTGCGTAGTCTGACTTGAACTGCGCATTGTAAGCATCTTTGAAGAAGGATGAATTTGACTCAGGTGAATAGGTGCGTGATTCTTTTGTGACTTTGAAACCGCCGACCTTTGGTGTTGCGATTTCTGCTACTACTGAACGAGCTTCGGCAGCCTTTGCATCGGCTGTTGCTTGTGCAGTGAGCTTTTCAATTTTGTCATCGAGTGTGCGGGATTCAGCAACTAGAGCATCAACCTTAGCGGTTTCCTCTGCGGTGAGATCAGTGCGATTGTCTGAAGCTACTGCCTCAAGAACTGCATCCATCTCTGCCTTCACTGCATCACGGCGCTCGACTACTTTGTCAAGATATGACATTGAGTTTTGCTCCTTATGATTTAGGTTTTCGAGGTGGTGGCCAAGATGCTCGCGGCGCTAAACGGGGTGCGAGGTTGGCTCCGACTTCCATCTGCTCTTTTGAGCAGAAACTTATTTTCTAGCTGCGACTATGGCTTTGGCCAGGCGCAATGAAATCTTGCGGTTAGATTCCTCGCTTGGCTCAGGTAGTGGGTCGATTGCGCGAAGCTCTGAGGCTTTGTGACCGACAAGGGTGTCGGTGGCAACATAGCCATCGCGAAGGGCGCGATAGAGGCGAATCAAAACAGCAGGGTCGCCCTCTTCTGCGGTGATTGTAAAGCTAGAGTCTGGCACATTGATACTGCCCTCACGGACAACTCGGACAATGCGACCCCTTGCTTTGCCGCCTGAGGCATCCCATTCAACGAAGTCGCCAACTCGATCCACGGCGCGTGATTTGTCGTCTTCATCATCCTCATCCATGCCATAACCTGTTCCGTATTTTCTGTCATTAAGCATTGCTTCAAACACTCCTAGCGCGCGCATGATGTGATCGTGACCCTCACTCATATCGTCGAATATGGTCTGCAAGACAGTCATCGTTGCCTCGTCAATGTCACGACCTTCTCTGATTGCTTCTATTGCTTTTTGCAGATGTTTTCTTGCTTCAACTGTCGTTGTTGGGTAGGCAGGATAAGTGACAACCGAGACATCGCCATCTGCAAGAGAAACTTCTGTCAAAATTCTGCGGGTTCTGTCATCATTCCATCGTTGCCTGATAACGCGAAAGGCAAAGGACATCTGATCTACATCGCCGCGCCTAACGAGTTCATAAACATCTCGACCCTCTTGCGTATCTGCAAGCTCTGCCTCAAAGCGCAGACCTTTATCATCCTCTTCTAGTTTGAGAGTTCCATTCTTCGTTCGAGCAACCGGCAAACCCTCGTGATTGACCAGCATTCTTACATCAGGAGTCTCGCTCAAAGTCTTGCGAAACGCACCTGGCGCGATTGTTTCCTTGAATGGAAGAGGAATGCTTGCATCGTTGAAGACTGCGGCATAGCCTGCAAGTTTCATTCCTTCGCTGTCGTTCCTAGCCTCAACATGCTTGACGGCATAAGTGCGGCGTTCGATTTTCTTTGACATTTTACTCCTTGCATCTTCCTCTGCATTAAGGGCATCAATTTTTCGCTGCGCCCAATTTTGCGCTCTGTCACTAAAATTAGAGTCACCACCCCAAATCAACCAAGCGACTAAGCCTGCGCCTGGATATTGTGGGTGAGATGAGTCTTTGTTCTTTGGCGCTTGTCCGTCAACCTTATGGCGAGCGAACCAAGGAGCCATCTTACGAACTTTATTCTCTGTGATCCGACCTGCTGCCATCTCGCGTGCTTCACGCTTTGCGCCCTCTGTCAGACCATCGCCCCCAAAACCCTCACGAACATATTTCAGCCCGCGTTCTGCATTAGCGCGAATGAACGCAGGCACAGTCAAATCAACCTGTCTGCTGCCAATCTCTCCCTGCCATTTGTTGCAGTAGTAAGCGCCATCAACATAGTCAAGCCAAAGCTCACACCAAGCCTTCGTGCCTGCCTCATTTTGTTTCTCTTCATTGTAGAAATAACAATTCCCACAAGCACGACCTTCAGGCACATCTTCTGACAGAGCTGGCCTGTAATTATCAGGCAAAGCTCTGTTGGCAACTTCGCCTCCTGGCTCAATGCCTTCAGAAATACTGATGGCAACCATTTGGTCAATGGCATCTTGCTTGGTGTCGTGGCAGCCGATAGTTGTGTAAGAACCATCTGATTCTTGCTTGACAGTTGCAAAACCTTGGCAATCACTTTGCTTGTCAGAAATTAAATATGGCATTGGATTCCTAAATCAGAAGCAGAACTTCTGCATCATCTTCCATTATGGAGAACGAAATCTCAGACATCGCGCTTGCACTGACTGCGCCTAAGCCTGCGACTGCGCCTGCATAAATTGTTGAGATTTTTATTTCTTGCGGTGGGATAATTGGTGGGAAATAAGGTTGGACAAAGCCGTGACTTGTTCCGCCTGTATCTTCGCCAGGTGTTTCAGGCTGAGTGTTTGCATTTGCTTCCAAGCCACCAAGCTCTGCGCCCATAGTCACGAAGTGCGTGACTAATGAACTTCCGCTTGAGGAGATTCCACCAAGGTCGGCACTAGCCGAAACAATGATGATTGGCCCAAGTAAGTCTGTGTCTAGGACACCTGTATCAAGAACAAATTGAGCTGCCATACTAGGAAGCCAAAGTCAATGATGCAGTTAGAGAGCCACTTGGAATGGTATAAGTATCACCTGCAACATAAGCATTGCCAGTGACAGTGCCACTAAATAAGAAATTACCAGCAGAAGCATTATCCCAAGCAGAAAAATGAGTAGCATCTTGAGAACCCGCAATGTTTGTCCAAGTGACGGCGGCATCAGATGCAACCAATCCACTCGAAGCACTTGCAAAGGTTGCTTCTTGACGAGTTGTTTCAGTCGCAGCATTGGCAGTTCCATTCGCCCCTGGCTCGCCTGTATGAAGTTTGATATAAACATTAGCAGTTGAAAAGGACACAGCGTTTGCCACGGCATCAAGGAATTTGTTTGCTAGATAAGAACTAAGACCTGTCGCCATTATTCATCCCCCTCAATGAACTCTTCAATGACTTCAGAGATTCGACCTTCTGAGTCACGGATAACTTTCTTGCGAACCTTGCGCCGGTCAATTTGATTTGTGACCTCAACTGTTGGTGAAGCAACATTGACAGTTGGTGCATCTACGCGAATCTCAGGTGATTCAAGCATAACCATTGCAGGCTCGATGTTGACATTTGGAGCTGCGACATTGACAACAGGGTCAGGAACATTGACAACAGTTCCGCCATTGCGAGCCTCTCGAACATCATAAGCAGCCGAAGGGTCATTAGGGTCAATCTGCGCGATAGGTTGTAGCTGAGAACTTGGAACGCCTGTGTGTGAAATAGGAACCATCTCAACTGCTTTCAATACTTCTTCAGGGTCAAAGCCAACTTGAACAAGTTTGCTGACAATGTCAGCTCTTAGATTTAGGCCGACATCTTTAGCATCAGAGGCATCAATGTTCTGCAATGGCACGCGGAACTGATCGCCTGACTCACCGATTGGCGCTAAGTCTTCAACTGCGCGCACATCATTCAAAGACAAGAAGCCTTCACGGAGGCCCTTTGTGTAGGCATCATAGCGTTCAAGTGTTGTGCCACGAAGAAGGGCATCAAGATTAAACTTGATAAATCCATCAGGCTCAGGAAGTAAGTTTGAAAGGCTCTGCTCTAGGCGCTCAAGTAGTGGGCGCAAACTGTGTTGCACAAAGGAAAGGTTCTGCGCTTCAACAGAAGCAAATGACATCGCACCCGCAACGGGATGACCAAGAAGGGAGATAGGGCAACGGAACAATCTTCCAATTTCCTCAACCCCAAATTTGCGCGAGTCTAGGAGCTGCGCATCTTGGGCGTTTAGTGTCAAAGGTTTGAAAATTGCTCCGCCTGAAAGAATGCCAATTTTGCCCGCACGATAAGGCCCTGTGTGGGTTATGTTCCAATCACGGCTGATGTCCTGTGCTTGCTCTTGCGTAAGTTCGCCGGCAACTTCAATGACACCGCCAGGGTTGGCAGCGTTGCCAAAATAAGAAGCAGCATAAGTTTCTGCTGCCATTGCGCCACCGACTGCAAGGCGACAGGCTGCAACAGGCCCAAGACCATAATGCGATCCTGGAAGCCTAAACATTGGGATATGCAAAATCTCCCTGTTTGTAAGAATCTCAGTTCTGACAATTCCTTCTTCGCGGATTGTTATCTCATAAACGAGCGGTTCATTTGGTCTTAGACGGCGAATGCGAACCTCATCAGGGTTTAAGCAATAAAGCTCAAAGACTTCATCATTGTCATCGCGCACTGTAAGAATGTAGGCGTTGCCGTGGAGATTGAGAGAAGCTAAAACCTGTTCAAAGAACTCGATGCGTGAGGCTTCAGGGTTTGGTCTATTAACCCAAGTAGGTGTTTCGCCATAGACGGCTGCATAAGAGATACGATTGCGACCTCTGCGAACATAAGCGCCAAGCGGGAGCGATGAAATCGTGTCCCCTAGAAGTCGCACGCAAGCATAAACAGTTGACATTCTGATTGCCGAATCAGGTGTGACATCGACTCCTGATGGAGTCATAAACGCAGGGCGACCAGGAATGATTGGCTCTACATACTGCGAATTATTGTTGCGTTGTTGCGCAGATTTGCGAATCCGATTTGATAGCGCCATCAGTTAGCCTTCTCCGTAATCCAAACTAGAAATGACCCCAAGCAGACAAGAGCAAGAGGAACTGAGAACATTGCAAGACCTGTTGTAGCGATAAGCAAACCGCTAACTTCCACCAGCATTGACACATCAAGTTTTTTCATAATGCCTCTCAGACTTGAATTGAAAAGAATTGAGCCACAGGGGGCTTCGGCGGTGGCGGTTGCGTGGCTCTGTCATAGCCAAAGATTGAAGCAACGGCGGCATCGACTTTGCGCCGAGCCGAGGCCTTTGCCACCATCACGCCGCGACTTGATTGTTTGGTGACACAATTTGCGATGTGCCTTGCCAAGCCTTCATTGCCATCGTGAGTGAATGACTCATTGACGACTGCCTCGTAGAACTTTTGTGTTGCAGGAACCATTCGCTCTGCTGAGTTGGGGTAAGCCACAACGGGCAAGCCCTCTTCATCGAGAACCATAAATGTTCGGTTCCATCTTGCGGGGTCGAAAACAATCTCTCGCACAGTGATTCGATTATTCCGTGCAGTTGCAATGATGGCTGCTTCGACTTCGGCCACTGGCACAAACCAACCTTGTTCTGCATTATCAGGCTTCTCCCATAATCCAACGACTGAGCAATGTGGCTTTTCTCCGCCTAGATACCAAGCGATTAAAGCTGTTGAGTCATTAGAGAAAGAACCATCAAAGGCAAGAACTACATCTTCGCCAGGGATGTGCGGTCTGCCTTCATAAACAAGAGCTTCCCACGATCCTTGTGGAAGCCAAGCAGTCGTTGTGCTGACAAAGGTGTTGCATCTCTTGGTGCGAAATTCTGCCTCAGGTGTTCGCAATACTGCCGACTCAAAATCTTGAATGTCAACAATATCGCCAAGGCCAGGATTAGCCTCTGCCCAAACTTGCGGGTTCCTATGGTCGGCATCAATGGCAGTTGGTTCCCACCAAGCAAAGAAGAACGAAGGGTCAGTCTTTTCGCCCTTGACTAATTGTTGTCCATATTGATAAAGCGAGTAGCAGAGCGAATCTTGGCCCGCCGAGTCGCTCTTGATGCCCGCAGTTGTAATGCCGAAAAGTAAAGAATCCGCGCGAGCGCCACCGGCAAGGGATAGCGTGTTCCATAAATCCCACGAAGGTTGCGCGTGGACTTCGTCAAAGATAACAAGCGGTGAAGGGTTAAGTCCTTCTTTTGTGTAAGCCTCGGCAGAGAGGACACGATAGACACTCGCCTTCTCTTTGAACTCAATTGCATCGCGGTAGAGAGTAAACATTGATGACAGTTCTTCATCCATCTCAATCATTCGCTTAGCAGTGCCAAAGACGATTCGTGCTTGATCTCGGTCTGCTGCGCAAGAGTAAATCTCAGAGCCATTGCCACCAAGAGTCAAACCTGCAAGACCCATTGAAGCTGCCAAGGCCGACTTGCCATTCTTGCGACCCATACCGACTAGCGCGGTTCTATGACGGAAGCGCCCATCTTCTCGGCGAGCAAGTGAGTGGCGCAGAAGTTCTTTCTGCCAGTCACGAAGAATGAGAAGTTTTCCGGCAGGAGAAGCAACGGAATCCTTTGTCACTCGACACACGGCCTCTGCAAACTTGGCATAGACATCGCCATCGCCATTGTCTTGTTCTGACTGTGGCACTGGCGTTAGCCAGCGCGGGGGCCAACTACTTTGAGTCATTCTTGTTTTGAATTATCTCTTCGAGCTTGGTTCTCGCTTTGACTTCAGCAACTCCCATCTTGCTACGATCTACGGGAGTCAAACCAAGTTGGCAAAGAAGTTTGAAGATTTCTGTTTCTATCGTCGAGAGCATTCCGAACAAAGGGTTGGCATAGGCATAGCCCTTGTCGGTGTAAAGAACAAACTCGCTCTTTTTCATTTTTTTAGAAAGTTCTTTTTGCCGAGTCATCTTCTCGACAAGCGAGGTCAGCAATGGTTCATCGGTGACGGCTATCCAAGGAGCAAGTCTGCGCAGCTCGGCCCATTTTGCTTTTTGAACCTTGCTCAAATGCGCAGGCGGTTGACCGGCTAGTTGTGGAAGCATAATCAAATTCTTTTGGTCGGGCAGTTTTCGACCGCCTGGATTGCCCAATAAACGCTTGACTTCATTTGGCTTTGGTTGTGGCCCTGGCATTACAAATCATCACTCACTTGAATAAAACCCCCATAGGTTGTATCTTGCTACTCTATGTAGAAAGA
>Ga0194123_10006532_pt1 | contig 11991 bp, 11 predicted proteins | sample TA2MahsurfametaG_5_FD_155479 | JGI IMG/M metagenome (GOLD analysis project Ga0194123, IMG submission 155479) | Freshwater microbial communities from Lake Tanganyika, Tanzania - TA2015023 Mahale A surface | ecosystem: Environmental > Aquatic > Freshwater > Lake | place: Tanzania: Lake Tanganyika... | reverse complement strand
ATGCACCTTTCCAACCCATCGACAATCGGAATGCCCGAGTTCACCAGTGTCGATAACGTGTCGCACATGCTTGCCATCTCAGACTTTAATATCAAGTCTCCAAATAGCGGGATTGAGAAAATCGAGGAGTCGACCGAGAGTTTTCCGGGTTTTGTTGCGTAGTAACCTCGAAATAAGTAAATCGAGCCGGCAATAGCTATGGGTGCTCCAATCGCGAACATTGGGGATGTGACGAAATTAGATAGCCCCAGCATGAAAGAAGTGAGGCCTGGCAGCTCGGCTCCCATGTTGTCAAACATGGTCTTAAATCTTGGAACAATAAAAATTAGGAGCCCAAGGCTCACAGACAAAGCCAGAACCAGAACTAGGATCGGATAGATCAAGGCACCGACGATCTGACCTTTGATCTTGGCCTGGTCCTCCATCAACTTGGCAATTCGATCTAAGACCTGATCAAGAATGCCCCCAGCTTCCCCTGCTTCAATGAGGCCAATTGTGATGGGGGCAAAAACCTTGGGGTATTGACGCAGGCATTGCGATAGTTCCTCACCAGCACCAAGTCTGGTACCAATTGCTAAGATACATAGAGCCAGTTTCTTGTTTTTAGTATTTTCTGCAAGCAGCCCAAGGCCTTGTGCTAGGGGCACTCCGCTTTGAAGCACAACAGCGAGTTGTCGGAAGAAAATAAGCAAGTCCTTTTGGGGGACTTTAAGTTGTGCTGGGGATGTGGGTTTGCCAGAACCACTGAAGAGGCGTTTGTTGCTGTTCGCCAGCCCAGCTACCAAAGCTGGTGGCGTTGAGGTTGCTGTAGGGCCCTGTCCGTAGGTTGCCATGAATCAAGCATCGCTCCCGAGGAGAGCTTTAGGATTAGACGCTTTACTTAATGCCTCTTGCTGTGTAATAGCGCCGCTCTCAACTAGCTTAAGTAGGCATTGTTCAAGTGTGTTCATTCCATCTTTGCTGCCAGTTTGTAACTGAGAGTAAATTTGGCTAATCTTCCGCTCCCGGATGAGATTACCAATGGCAGGGGTGTTGATTAATAGCTCATACGCAAGGCTTCGCTTCCCTGAAGTGTTCTTGCAGAGAGTCTGAGACATAATCCCTGCAAGTGATGTCGAAACCTGCAATCTTGCTTGTTCTTGCTGCTCAGCCGGGAAAACATCTACAATTCGTTCTACTGTTTTTGCGGCTGAAGAGGTATGCAATGTGCCAAGTACTAAATGCCCGGTCTCGGCGGCAGTAATGGCAAGCTGGATGGTTTCAAGATCGCGCATTTCTCCAATATAAATAATATCCGGATCTTCTCGGAGAGCTGCTCGAAGTGCAGCGGCAAATGAATGCGTATCTCGCTTTACCTCTCGCTGATGAATAATAGAAGTTGAAGAGTGTTGAAACTCAAATTCAATGGGATCTTCGATAGTTAGGATATGCCTTCTCTGTGTTTCAAGTATGCAGTTGATAAAAGCAGCGAGTGTTGTTGATTTCCCGGATCCTGTTGGTCCTGTGCACAGAACAAGTCCACGGTGTCGGTGAGTGAGATCAATGAAAGGTTGTGGAAGCCCCAAATCCTGCCACCGCGGCAAGTTGTCAGGCAAGATCCGGAGTGTTAAGCAGCGCCGTTCGTTAGCAACATAAGCATTAATTCGAATCCGCGAGAGCCCTTCCAGGCCAATCGACGTGTCAAGATCACCTGTCTGGTTAAACTGCGCAACTTTATCTTCTCCCAAGATCTCTCCAAGAAGACGATCCATGTCAGTGCTTTTCAGCACATTTGGAAGGATCTTTATATCCGAATTGACACGAATAGCGATCGGTGAATTTTCTTCGAGATGAATGTCCGAAGAGCCTTCGCGTATTGCGAATTCAACGATCTGGCGAGCAACTGACATGAGATGTGACCGTAACCCCTTGCCTAATCAATATTACAGATCTTTTGCATTTCTGCCAGGGTCGTGAGCTGGCGCGTCACCAAGTCTGCAGCGTAGGCCTTTAGGGTTAACATACCTTCCTGTACAGCAAGGTCTTCAATCTCTTGTGTTGATCTTTGATGTTTGATGGCATCACACATTGTTCTGCTGACTTTCATCAGCTCATAGGTCCCAATGCGACCTTGGTAACCCGTCCCGCCGCATCGTGTACAGAGAGTTCCTTCTTGTTTTCGGGCTGATTTTTCTTCTGCTGATAGGGCTGTTGCATGCCGCACTGGAGTTCCAACACGGATTCCAGAAAAACGACTCTCTGCGTCTGAGACAGGCCTCTCGCTGCTGCATTCTGGGCAGACCTTTCGCATAAGTCTTTGAGCCAAGACACCACGTAAGGAAGCCGTTAGCTTATATGTTGGGACTTCCATATCAAGTAGTCGCGTTAACGAACTTGATGCACTATTGGCGTGTAGTGTTGTGAAGACAAGGTGGCCAGTCTCTGCAGCATCCATGGAAGAAACAGCCGTTTCTGGATCGCGAGTTTCTCCGATGAGGATTACATCAGGATCCTGACGTAAAAATGTTCTTAAGAGTTGAGCAAAGGTTTGCCCCTTTGCAGGTAGCACTTGAAATTGTTGTATATCACCGCCGAGATCGTATTCGATTGGATCTTCTGCAGTCATGATATTGAGCTCTCCAGTATCTTTTTCCCTCAAGGCTGATGCTAGGGTCGTTGATTTGCCTGATCCCGTAGGCCCGGAAACGATCACAATCCCGTTAGCCTGATTGATAATTGACCGAAACTCATTCCGCACTTGGTCGTTTGTAATCAGCGTGTCTAGGCTCAGCATATCTGTATTGCTATTCAGAATTCGAAGCACCATCTTTTCTCCATGTTTTCCTGGTGCTGTTGAACAACGAAACTCCATCCGCTGCCCCTCAAAGCTACGCAGGATCTTGCCATCTTGTGATGCACGACGCTCAGCAATATCCATTTTGGCCATATTCTTGAGGCAAGCTGTTAATCTGATGCCTGCTTGTCGGGGCATCCGAACATATGGTTGCATAACTCCGTCTCGTCTCACTCTAATCTTATATTCATCTTCGCGAGGCTCAATGTGGATATCCGACACATTGCTTCTGCATGAATTCACGAGAACTTGTGCGGCCGCTCTTTGTATCTGACTGCCTAGCATTTCAGAGCTGAGATCAAGAGTGTCTTCTTCGATCTGAGCATCTTCGCTATCGTCGAAGTCGAAGTTGAACTCAGTGGGACTCTTTTCTCCCTCTGCTGCTCTGAGTGCTTCAAGGATGGAATCATCATCAAAGGCATAGTTGTCAATGCCCTCGCCACTTATGAGTCTTTCTGAGGCGGCCTGATCAAGTAGCGCTTGTATTTCTTCCGCTGGCTTCTGTATAAACTGACTGTCGTATCCGGCCGCATTTATGCGACTCTGAATAAAATCTCCTATGGTCGCCAGATAGGCGTAGTTGCCAACGGCAACTGTTACCATCTCTCTTCCACTTTCGCTCGTCTGGCTCGACGCTAATGGAATAGCTACATTCTCCCTGCACCACTGTAAAGAGAAAATATCATCTATTAATTTCCGCGAAGTTGTTAACCGCATAGTGGTTATCCCCAGAGAATGCAGCCCCTGCGTGTCATGATTCGGCAAACTGGCGCGGGTGCAGGAGGCGGAGGCGGTGGTGCTCCGCATGAAGAAGACTTATAGCTGGCTTCATCGGTGTAAATCTGAGTGCCGCATTTCCACTTTGCCTGGCAATCAATTCCCGAAGGTGGTCTAAATGCTCCATTAGACCCGCTGCTTATCCAGCTAGCTTCCGAAGCTGCACATTGTTGCTGGGTGTATTCCAGGCTTTTGGCCTGGTAAATAACGGGATCTGAAGTCTCTAAATTGACCCCATTAAGGAAGTAGGTATCAATATCGCAGTTTTGGTTTGTATAGCGCCCATTGGGAGGGTTGCTTGATGCATATCGACTGAGCTCTGCCAGGCATTCTTTGCCGACCTTTGCCGTGAATGTGGCATCATATGCATCTTTAGACGTATATCTCGTTCCATCCAGCACCCACTGAGCCCGCGAGCAAGATTGAGACGTATCATCCCATACATTCTTCTGCCCCTTGCTACCACTGCTCAGGAACGTATAAAAGGCATCGTTGCAAGCTTTCTTGTCAGACTCAATCTTGGCAAGACGGTCCCATTCTTCCTGTAGCTCCGGGGGTATGCCACAGATACCCCACAATTTGCAGGAACCTTCGCTAGATCTGTTTGCAGCAGGAAAAGCAACTTTTTGGACTACGCCCTGGTTTAAATTAAAGCCCATGGCAAACATATAATCTTCATTCGCATCAATGGGCTCAATCAATGCATTGAGGCACGATTGCTTTGAATCAGATAACTTGTACCCAAGTTCGGCGAGCCTTCCAGTAGCTTCAGCCGAAAATGCTTGAATAGTTGACAGATCGCCGACGCTTCGACTTTGACCGAGGCAATAAGCGATTGACGAATTTAATATAGTCTTAGCAGAATCTATACGCGAGCTCTTAATTAGCCCAATGATGTTTGGCAGCGTAATTCCAGCTAGCACCGAAAGTATAGCTACAACAACAGCAAGCTCAATCACGGAATAACCATTTGGCGAAGACGTAATATTTAACCTTCGAATACTACTCATAACCTTTTGGGTTAAACAATTGGATCGGACCGCTATCCGGCAGGAGGCGGTCCTAATTACGACTAAATGCTAAATCTTAAAGGTTATTACCAGCTCCCCCCTGATGAGCAACCTGTCCCTCCAGTGGGGGTACAGGTTTTGGATGCATTGCTACCAGTTATATAAAAGTTTGGTATGGTGCTGCTTCCGGCAGGCACTGCGCTGTTAACTGCATTAAAACCTGCAGGGGCGGAAGCGGTGCCGCAGTTGTTACCAGATGTGACGGAAGACGAAATGGTATAATTGGTAACAGTGGGGATATTTACGTTAGGGGTTGGGTATGCAGAGGGATCTGCTAACTTAACAGCGCATTCTTTGAACATTGTGGCAAGAGAGTTTTTCGCAGCAGAAACGCTTGCACGGTCATTAATGCTGGAAAACTGCGGGATTGCAATTGCTGCAAGAATAGCTAGTACTGCAACAACAACAACGAGTTCAATCAACGAGAACCCAGCGTCACCAGGTTTTTTTGCAAGGACCGACTTGACGCGTGTGTCTGAAAGATAAGTTTGAAGAAGAATCATTGCTGACTATTGATTCAACTCGATTATAGTCCTGACAAGTGCATAGTGTCAAGACCTGGCCCGTTTACTAGCTCATGATGTTACACATGGGAATTCTGCGCTAAGTGCGCTCGACAAGATCTGTTCATAGCGGGCTTGCATTTTTGAATCCTGCCTATCTCTGGCCTGAGTATTCTTTCCAAAATAGTAACCGCCAATCGGAGGGAGTTCGTTGGTGACCTGCACGTGCTCCCAGGAGTCTGATGAAAGATGTAGATCGTGCGCACTGGTGTTGAATTCAAAGTAGTGACTTACAGTTTCCAAGTCGCACATCGAGGCCCCAAAAAATCGATGCCGATTCTGCCATTCAGTATCTTCATGTCTTTCAAGCGGCAACAAATAGCCGTATTTTCTTACGAGATCAGTTCTCCCAATGAAGCTAGAATGGCCTATCATCCCTATGCGTAAATTACGCAGCATGATTCTGTTTGAGGATAGGTCAATCCTGCATGCACCAGTATTGACCCTGTCCGCCTTCATGCGGACTAAGAACAATATGCTACGCAAAGATCTTAATGGATGAATGATATCATGAGAATCAATCCAGCTGAAAAACTCAGTGTCAATCTGGCTCAACCCAGCATTCCTTGACTTTGATACTCCTCGGCGGATCTTGTTTTCAATTACCTTCACATCTATTGGCTTGGCAAAGGTGTTAAGGCATGAGTCCACGGTGTTAGAGTCAATGGCCGAAAGGCCATCCTTTATAAGTATTAGCTTTGTTCTAACTCCTATCTGATTGGTTACTGATATAAGCGTGGCCTTCAGCCTCTCGCCGTTGGGCTTATGAATAGGAAGGATATAAGAAATCTCTGGGACCCTTACAAAGTCCAACTGTCTTGCTAATCTAAGTTCTTCAATGGCCTCATTGATATAATTTGGTGATGCAGCGATCGCGGCTGAGCCAATCTTCTCGTAGAGCCATCCGAGCTTCATCTTTATTATTGATACATTTTCAAATTCTAAACCTCTGAATAATTTTCTTGAGGATATCGAAAGTCGTGTCGCGTGGCGAAGTAGTTCGAGCCTCAACAAATCTTCATCTAGGGGCAAGGCAAGATTTATCTGGGAAAAGTCTGATGTTGTTTCGGAAGTCATTGGAGCTTAGATGCACTTCAAACTAGTATAAAGAAGTCCAGACAATACCGACAATGCAAGGATGGCTTGCGTGAGTTTTTCTGGTTTATGGGCAGACATCGAGAACGATTCATAGTTCATAAGGCAATTCTCCGCGTATCCTTCTACAAGTAATTCGGTGAGAACTAACCCGCCTTTAGAGTTGTACTGGGCATGGTTGTCAATTCCAGTTGTATTTATATCTCTAATAAGGCTCTCGGCAAACTCAAGCGATGAAATATCAAGGAAACGACCATCATTCGTCAGTCCGCAAATGTTATCTACTTGTTCGCGGGCGCCTTTTTGCATATAGAGCAACTTGCCGTCATAAAACTGCTGCATTCGCGGTGCTCCAGACACACCCGAACCAGCTGTCTGCACTTCGCGTGTGTGGTGAACAGGAATCATATCTATAATCGCGAAGGAACCAGGGATCTGCGCAACATTACTTGCCCATAAATATTCAATATAGCTTCCACCATGTGCCATTTCTTCGAAGCTGTCTAAGCAACTCAGCAATGTCGAACTTCTAAATACTGGACACATGATCTCCACCCAGTTTGTCCAGCGATGCAGGAAAGACCTATGTTGCCTTGTGATTGGGGAAGTGTAGTAACTCTGATGACTTAGTGCTGGCTGAGCAATTTCTGCTCCAATAATATCTGAATAGCTGAATAATCTGTCCAAGTCTTTGTGGCTTGTCATTATGTCATCATCTATTAGCGCAATTCTGTTGTACTTCGTGATTAAGCTTTTATTGTCCGCACACCAGGATAATATTCCGCCGATCTTTGCGCCTGGGTGTAATTCTGAGAATTCAGCGACGTCTTGTGCTTTAATTCCTTCGACTATCTCGTAGTAGATGGTTGCAATATCAAAACTTCGCTTTCCGAATTCGTTATTCTCCCATTTATTATGCAGACTGTTTTTCCCAGCACGTATGATTACAAGATTTTCTCGTGCCATGTCTAGCTGAAGCTATTGACTAATATACTATAGCAACTTTCTGCGATGAGCCTTGCGTGTGCCATTCCATTCTCAAGCCTTGCCCCGTAGCTTCTGTTTGCGCCCTCATTGTGCAAGCAGCCCATTTTCTAACGCAACATCCTAAATGATCAGTATCTTGCATCATTGGCCGCACAGCGGAGGGTCCGTTTTCGCGCAGGCCATCGCTTCTGCTTCGCGATCTATTTATATCAGCGATTTCCACCCTCTAGCCTACCGCCAACATATTGCTAATGCATCTTCTAAGAGTTTTGAGTCCCCTGGCGCTTATAATCTTCTCCATCAGCTTTCACTTGATAGTAACGACCTTTCTGATGCGGCACTGGTAGCCTTTTCGCGCTCGGCAATTGATGCAATCTGCGCTATATCAGCTGATGAAGGCAGGCCTTTTCTGCTAAGGAACAATATTTGTCCTGATTATTTTCTTCAGAAGAGAAGGTCTGCTCCGCCCCTTCTCTTCGAGCTTTTGCGTCAGCTCCCTCTTCGACATCTTGTCATAATACGTCATCCGCTTGACAGCTGGCTTGAACTGATGGAATCCGGCATGCCTAATGATTCTGTAATTTGCAATCTGGATGACTTCTGTTATCGCTGCCTTGACTTCATGGAATCGGTTCAGGGTTTCCCAAAGATTAGATATGAAGCTTTTTGTCTTGTTCCACAGCTCCAGTTGGATTATGCTTGTCACTTTCTCGGTCTTTCCCCTGACCATGGCCGTCTTGAGAGTGCCAATATTCCGGTTCCCATCTCGGGTAAGCGAGGCACTGTAAGTTCTGGAATTGCTCCTCTATCTCGACGTCCTTATTCATATGAAACTCTCGTTGAAGCGGCTTCGTCTGCTAGCTATCAGCAGTTGTGTGGCTTGTTAGAATACAATCCCGATCCGGTTGCGACATTCCCATATATCTGTCCGTCATCAACCCTTTTGCTGTCTCCTAGGGATTTTGTGAGTACTGAGGCGCAATGTTCATTATATCTGCAACTCTGGGATGATATTCTTCCTCATCGGCTTGAGCAGGTGAAGAGGGCGCTGCTCGGCAATATTTTTCATCCTGCAGTCAACCGTGTCGTTCTTTTTCTTGATGGAACTCCTGACATTTCTTGGATTCCGTCTTTCGGCAAAGATCTGAAATGTGTGCCTATTGATGGCAGATTGAGATATTCTGATTTTCTGTCTTATGTCGCTCATTCTCCTGCTGGCGACGGCTTTGCTATTCTTCTGAATTCTGATATTTGCTTGGACAAGTCTTTTTCGTGCATGCCTTCTTTCCGTGACAGTACTTGTCTCGCAGTTACACGTACCGAATGCACCGGTTTTCTGGCCGCGTCTGATAGGGGCGCTTCGCCTGCAAATTGTCAGGATGTCTGGATCTTTCGCCATCATCGGGTCCCCAATTCTCTAATTCGTGCCACAGATATTCCGCTTGGGGTGCCTGGATGCGAAAATCGTTTCGCGGCTGAGTTGTTTACTGCTGGATATCGGGTCTACAACCCTTGCCTTGACCTAGTCTTTCGGCATGCCGATCCGTCCCCGGAGTGGAATTATCCGTGGAATTCGCCAGATCGCTTGCGTGGCACTTATGCATACCTTAATCCTTGCAAGCTTGTTGATGTTGATTCAAGAGACCCGCGCGCGTTTATCGAATTTACTATTAATTCTTGGCATGACTTATAGCGTCTTGCTTCGCGACTGAAATTGCGCGCTCCTTGGCCTATGTATTCTGTTTGTTTTGCTGTGTATGCTCTTGCTCGTGTGCGTGACATGGTTGTCTTGGCGTGTTGTAAAGGTTGTTCCTGGTTTTCCTGGCAGCCTCAGAGCGTCCTCTTAGCTGAGAGCTGCCAGGTCGCCCTCCGGTAACCGCATAAACCCTCTTGACGCAAGCTTCATCGCACGGAGTTCCGCTGGCTGAATCCTGATGACCTCTTTGTATCAGCAGGATTGGCTTTTCTTTGAATCCAGTCCCGTGGAGCACTTGCGGATTTTGAGCCTCTGGTTAAATTCAGCCTGTATTGGTATCCGCCTCTGGCCTCGCTCTATCCCCCTGTGGGCTCAGCTGCAGCTGTCATCGACGATCGCCTCTGGTTTCAACGTCATCCCAAGGCTTTGATCCGCTTCCGCCCCATCAGGCGAGCTGAATTCGCGCCTCTGGAGCGTTTGGGGCAAGTCCCGCCCTCCTTTGTTCCTGAAGCACTGCGGGGCAAAAGTAAACTCACATGGGTTGCGGTGGTCGATCTCACCCGTAGCTTGCGAGAAGCGGATGAGGATCCAGCCCTCTCCCTGCGTGTGCGGCTCCTCACGGTTCCGCTGAGGACCAAGGCTATGCAGCGTGCTTGGGCTCCTGCTTACCTAAAGGCGGTGTTGAGCGACCTCCTGCAGCAACTGGAGCTTTGGAATGATGCCGACGACTTGCAGGCTGCCTGACTTCGTTGTCTGACATCCACGGCGGAAACGTGGAGGCCATGGCGCAGTGCCTTCGCTGCTCGCCGGCGCAGCTCCTCGATGCCAGTGCCTCTCTGGCGCCGTTTGCTTTGCCATTGAGCGCCCGCGTTGCGGTCTGTCGTGTGGCGTCGCATCCCTATCCCGATCGTCGTCTCACGGCTTTACGGCAGTCCATCGCGGCGCCGCATGGGGTTGAACCTCAATCGGTGCTTCCCGGAAATGGTGCTGCGGAGCTGTTCACCTGGGCGGCTCGGGACGCGGCACAAGTGGGCTGTTCCTTGCTGCCCCAGCCAGGGTTCGCTGACTACGCGCGAGCTCTTGACTGCTGGGGGGGGCGGCGTCAGCTGCTCCGATTGCCCTCTCGTTGGACAGCTCAACCTGAGGCGGTGTTTCCTTCGGCGGCTGAGATGAAGGCTGATGTTGTGTGGGTCACGAACCCCCACAACCCCACGGGCCAGTTTTGGAGCCGCGATGCGCTGGAGCTGTTGCTGCAACGCTTCGCGCTGGTGATTTGCGATGAGGCTTTTTTGCCCTTGGTTCCCCATGGCGAGGAGCAGTCGTTAATCCCTCTGGTGTCGAGCTACCCCAACCTGGTGGTGATCCGCAGCCTCACCAAGCTCTATGGCATTGCAGGCTTGCGGTTGGGCTACGCGGTGGCTCAGCCTGAACGCCTGCAGCGCTGGGCCCAATGGCGCGATCCCTGGCCGGTGAATGCTGTGGCTTCCGCCGTTGGGCAGGCCCTGTTGCGCAGCCCACAGCGGCATCAGGCTTGGGTGCAGCGCGTGCAGCGCTGGACGGCCCAGGAGGGTGCATGGTTGCAGCAGCAGTTGGCCACCTTGCCCGGAATTATCCCGATGCCATCGGCCGCGAATTACCTGTTGATTCGTGGAGAGCGTGAAGGCAAGCCTTGGTCGCTCCAGCCCCTGCGTGAGGCGTTAGAGGCCCGCCACCGCATCCTCTTGCGTGACTGCCGCTCCTTTGATGGGTTGGATGATTCCTGGCTGCGGATCGGTTATCAGAGCCGTCGTGGCAACCGGCGCATCATCAGGGCGATGCGGATGGAGCTTTCTGAACAACGCCCTCGGAGCGCCGGATGATCGGTCTCGTCTCGCTCCTGCTTCTTTTCGCGTCTGGTTGGCTGCTGGCGTCCCTTTGGCTGGTGCTGATAGGGAGGCTGCTCAATGAGCTCAGTCGAAACGAGCCTGCCGCCTATGCCGCGCTTGGGAAGCCGGTGATGCGCTGGCTCTGGTGGCGCTGGCCTGCGTCCGCGCCAGGCAGCGGGCCTCGCCTGTTCCTGCAAGCCAGGGGCCGCGTCGATTTGGCCACGATGTACTCCGTGGATGAGATGGGGGCGATCGCCAGAGTTGCCCTCTGGATTGTTCTCAATCGCCCGAAGCTCGCGGTGTGCCGCGCCACCCGGCGCCAGCAGCAGTGGCTCCGGGCCTGCGCCATTGGGTTCGTGCTGTGTTTGCTGGGGGTTGTGTTGCTCGTGGTTCTGGGTTCAGGGTGATGGTTTGCTCGAACTGTGGCGTTCTCGCTGTGATCAGATTCCAGATCGCTCGGATGCGTCGGGCAGTGAACGCGTTCCTCCACCAGCAGCGAGCTGGTGACCCTGTGCCCCATTTGCGCCAGGGACGCGGATTGTGGGCGCAGCGCAGTGACCTGCCGGATTGGGCCGCCCTCAGGAGCGAGTTCGATCGGTGATGGCCCAGGCGGGTGTGGGTAGCGTTGATCCATGGCCAGCTCCCCGGCGACTCGCTTCAGTGCGCCAGCCATTCCCTGGCTGGAGCCGCAGCCGCTCGTGGAACAGCTCGATCTCGGGCCGGGCTTGGATACGTCTCTCTTGCGCAACGGGTTGGTGCTGCTTGCCAGGCAGCCGCAGGTGCAGGCTCTGGTGGCCTTCGGCTCCAGGGCTCGCGGCGACGCTCGGCTGGATTCCGATCTGGATCTGGCGGTGATCTGCCGTGAGCCCAGCCTTACGCCAGATGAGAAAACCGAGCGCAGCTTTGGCTACCGCCAGTTGCTTGGGTCTGTGGGTGGCGGGGTGGATCTGGTGGTGGTGGGCGCTGCAGACGCGCAATATCTGGCCGGATCCCGTTGGCATGTGATGGGTGATGTGGCCCGTGAGGGGCGGGTGCTTTATGTCGCCGGCTGAGGACGCTGCGCTACTGCTGCGCATCGTGCGCCGTCATCTGCAGGCGATGCGGC
>Ga0194123_10006531_pt1 | contig 11992 bp, 14 predicted proteins | sample TA2MahsurfametaG_5_FD_155479 | JGI IMG/M metagenome (GOLD analysis project Ga0194123, IMG submission 155479) | Freshwater microbial communities from Lake Tanganyika, Tanzania - TA2015023 Mahale A surface | ecosystem: Environmental > Aquatic > Freshwater > Lake | place: Tanzania: Lake Tanganyika... | reverse complement strand
ATGGTCTGTTCGACCAGCCGGACCTTCTCCTCGGCAGTATACCGCCGACGGCGCTGAATGCCGGTGATGATTTCAACACGCTCAATGGGCTTAGACATAGGCGTATGCCTAGGCTTACACCTAGGCCCTCACGGTTGCGCCAGGTGTCCGGTCGAATTGGGGGCTGGTCCACCGCATGAGCTGAATTCGAGTAACCGGCTCTGAGAGACGTCCATACATGACTTCAGCGTTTGACCTTTCCCAAGAATCAAGTTCGAGCGTTCCGTTAACGTCGGATTTGCTATAGGTGAGCAAGAGACATGTGTAACCTTCCAATGAGCGACGGCGTAAAAACTCAGGGCGTTCTTACGTCAGCGTTTGACGTGGCAGCACAGGCCGCCCCGCAAGGAGTTGTCTTGGAATGTCGAGTATCTGCCTGCCAGCCTATCCTTTTGTATCTACCCTGATGGATGCGCCGGGTCTTGATCATGCTGCGCCTGATGATCGCGATGCACGCGATTTGCGCTGGTCGCGCCTCATGGCCGCAGCACAGGCGGGGGATCGGCGCGCCTATGATAAATTACTGCGCGAATGCCTGCCGCTGCTCCGCCAGATCTGCCGTGGAAGGCTGCGCGATGCGACCGAAGCCGAGGATGCGGTTCAGGACACGCTGCTGACCATTCATCGTGCGCGGGCAAGCTATGATGCCTCTCGTCCGTTTCGCCCCTGGCTGGTCGCCATTACCGAAAGGCGGGCGCTTGACCGCATCCGCGCCCGTGGTCGTCGTTCCGGGCGAGAGTCTGCGCTCGAACTGGCGGCGGACCTTCCGGCACCCACAGGCAGCGCTGATGCTGCTTTGGATGCAGAACGCGCAGCAGCGAAGTTGCGTGATGCCGTGCAGGGCTTGCCTGAATCCCAGCGCACCGCGCTTGGACTGACGAAGCTGCAGGACCTCACGTTACAAGAAGCGAGTGTGCGTTCGGGCATGAGTATTGGCGCCATCAAGGTCGCGACGCATCGCGCGGTGCAAACCCTGCGCCGCAGACTGACCGGGAAGGAGTAACGGGTCATGCAAAGCGAAGACCTGATTCACCGTTTGGCCGGTGATCTCCATCCGGTTCGCCCGGCGCGGCCCCCTGGCGCCGCGACGGCACTTTGGGTTGGGCTGGCGACCGCCGTCATCATTGGCGCGGTGCTGTTTTGGGGCCTGCGGCATGATCTGGCGGAACGCCTCGCCAGCGGGTTTGAGGCGCCGCAATTGATGACCGCCCTGGCAACCGGCGTGCTTGCCGCCTTCGCCGCCTTTCAATTGGCCTTGCCGGATCGCAGCCGGCTTTGGGCCTTGCTGCCGCTGCCCGCTGCCTTGGGTTGGCTTGCCACTATGGGCTGGGGCTGCCTGCAGGATTTTGTGAAATGCGGGCCAGAGGCCCTGCATATCGGGGTGAGCCTGCCTTGTTTCAGCTTCATCATCGGCCTTGGCTTGCCGCTCACTATGGTCATGCTTTGGCTTTCCCGCCATGGGGCCTGGTTCAGCCCTGGTCCTGTTGCTGCCTTGGGTGGGCTATCTGCTGCGGCACTGGCGAGCATTGGTCTCAGCCTCATTCATCATTTGGATGGGGCGCTGATGGTGCTGATTTGGCATGGCCTATCGGTTCTGGTGGTGACCGCGATTGCGGCCAAGCTCGGCCCCCGGGTGATGCGGCTTGGGCGGTCAGGCTGATAAGGCCAAATCTGGTGCGTTCACTTGTTGTGGATTTCGTGTAAAGGACAGAAAGACTTTCAAGCATGCTCGCCTTTGAAACCATGATCAGGCTATCCGCTTCCGTGGGCGTGCTCAGCATCATGCTGATCCTTCAGCATGCCTTTCCGCGTCGGGCGCAGCGGCTTTACTGGCGGCGTTGGCCGAGCAATTTCGGGCTGGTGGTGATTTCGTCCCTACTCGTGCGGCTGCTCATTCCAACCGCTGCGATTGGTGTAGCTCTTTACGCGGAAGCCCAGGGCCTTGGGCTGCTGCGCTGGCTTGGCGTGGATGGGCTCATCAGCGGCATCCTGGCGGTGCTGTTGCTGGATATGCTGATCTATTTCCAGCATCGCGTCTTTCACGCCCTGCCCATTCTGTGGCGGCTGCATCGCGTACATCATGCGGATACGGAATTGGATGCGTCTTCGGGCCTGCGCTTTCACCCAATTGAGATCCTGCTTTCCATGGGCATCAAGATGGCGGCGGTGGTGGCGCTGGGCGCGCCCGCCGAAGCGGTGCTGGTGTTTGAAGTGCTGTTGAACGCGACGGCGCTTTTCAATCATTCCAATGTAGCGCTGCCGCTTTGGCTTGATCGCGTCTTGCGCTGGGTTCTGGTGACGCCCGATATGCACCGCGTGCATCATTCGGTGGTGCGCGCTGAAACCGACAGCAATTTCGGCTTCTGCCTTTCCGTGTGGGATCGGATTTTCGGCACGCATATCCCGGAACCCGCCGCCGGGCAGCTTGGCATGGTGATCGGCATTGATGAGTTCCGCGCCGATGAGGAACAGCGGCTGGACCGGCTACTGACGCAGCCCTTCAGGCGCGGCGGGTGATTGGGTGTAGCGCGCCCTTCCCGCTACCAAACCAATCCCACCGGCATCAGCTTCTCCCCACGCCGCGCCCGTTCCGCCGGGGGCAAGACATCGCAGGAAGGCCAGACGCCGCTGCCAAGCGCCGCCGCGTAACCCTCTGGCAGGCCCACCGCGCGCATGGCCGCTGCAGCCGCTGCATGATCATACTCCAAGGGCAGGATTTCGACGCTGAGGCCCGCTTCGCCCGGCGTCAGGAGCGCAAACCAAATGCGCGGTGTGCCATCATCGGCGGGCATGCCAATGGCGCCGGCATTGATCCAAATACCCGGCCTCACCTGGCGCGCAAAGGGAATGCCGCAATGGCCTGCAATCACGCCATCGCATCCCGTGGCCGCGATTTCCGCCGCCAAATCCGCTTGCGGTGTGGAGGCGAAAATGAAGCGGCTGATATCGCTTGCCCCGCCATGCAGCACGGCAAGCCGCCGCCCATCCGGCAGCCTGACCATCAGCCGCTGCGGCAAGCCCGCCATCCAGGCGCGATGCACTGCCGTCACCTGCCGATCGGCATGCGCGTACCACGCGCGGGAGAGCAGATCGCACGCCGTCCCTTCCTCAAAACCGCAGCCGCAATCAAGCGCATCGGCAGCGAGATTCTCCTCACAATTGCCGGCAATCACCAAAATGCCGCTCGCCATGATCAGGTCGCAGCAGGCGGCCGCATCGGCGCCATAGGCAACAACATCGCCGGTGCAGATCACGCGCCTTGCCGGAATGCCGCGCCGTGCTGCCTCAGTCAGCACCGCGCGCGTTGCCTGCAGGTTTGAATAGGGGCCGCCAAAGACCAGCAGCGAGCCATCCGCCGCAACTTCCGTCAAAGCTGTCTGAGACATCCATCCTCCAGGCGAAGCAATCGGTCGGCAAAGCGCGCCGCCAAATCATGTTGATGCAGCGATACCAGCACCGCGAGGCGATCCCTTCGCGCAAGGTCCTGCAAAAGGCTCAGCACGTCCTCCTTCCTATCGTGAGCAGGCCCCGCCGCCGAGTACGCAAAACCGTGCGCAATGGGGATGGTTCAGGGCGACCGGCTGCGCAGCCTCGGCCAGGGTGGCGCCAAGTTCAAAGCGCTCATCATAGGGCAGCAGCGTGCAGGCAATCACGGCAGGACGCTCAGCCCCCTTGCGCTTCACCACCATGCGGGCGGAAGCGCACATGACACTATCGGGCGATTTATGCAGAATACCCCAGCAGGCTTCGGTGATCTCCGGCACCTCAGCGCTTGCGTCCATTTCCGGGAAAAGCATCAGCGCCACGGGGTCTGCCGCATCCACCGGAATGCCGTATTCGGCGAAAAGCGTGGCATAGCCTTGACGCATGGCGGCTTCCTGCCCCTGGCCGAAGCCAAGCCTGCCGGCGACATGCACCGTGAAGCCTTCACGCACTAGCCAACCAAGCCCTTCCAGGGTTTTGGCAAAGCTGCCCGCGCCGCGTTCCATGTCGTGAAAGCTTGGCGCGTAGTGATCAAGGCTCACGCGCAGGATCAGGCGATCCGTGCCGAAGCAGTCCCGCAGCCGCAACAGCCCATCGGCATAGCGCCGCATGGGCTGCATGGCATTGGTCAGCACCAGGGCGGAAAGCCCGGGCCGGGCGAATGTATCCGCCAGCATGTCAAGCAAGCCTGGGTTCATGAAAGGCTCGCCACCGGTGAAGCCAATCTGTTCCAGCGGCACGCCAAGGGCAGCGGCCTCATCGAGGAAGGCCGTCACCTCCTGCGGCGCGATATAGGAAAGCGCATCATTGCGCGGACTGCTTTCGATATAGCAATGGGCGCAGGTGATGTTGCAGAGCGTCCCGGTATTGATCCAAAGCGTCTGCAGGCCCTTGAGCGCGACGGTGGCGCGGCGTTCGCCCTTGGCGGTCACGAAAGGGTCCTGGAATTTCGCCAGGCTGCTGGGCGGAAGGCTGATGACAGACAAGAATTGCATCCTTTCGAGGACAGGCGCTGCGCCCACGGATTACGCCCTAAACCGCCTTCAGGTTACGGCTCAAGCCTTGAATTCGCTTGGGTGATTTGCCGGGCGGGACGCGCCAGGGCCTCCGCCGCGATGACCCAGAGAATCTTCCACCCCGCCTTGATCGTGCCCATCAGGGTTCCCGATATCTTGGAATGGCCAATGCGGCGCCAATAACCCACCGGCACTTCCCGCACGCGAAGGCCAAGGCGCGCGGCGCGCACCTGCATTTCAACGGTCCAGCCCCAGGTTTCATCGCGCATCTGAAGCCGATCCAGCGCCGCGCGGCGGATCACGCGAAAGGGGCCGAGATCCGTATACCCTATGCCCCAAATCAGGCGGATCAGCCGGCAGGCGAGCGCATTGCCAAAGCGCTGCTGCGGCGTGAGCGCGCCAGGTTCGACATCCAGGCTGCGCGCGCCAATCACCAGTTCAGCCCCGCCTTCGATGATGGGCGCCAGCAGCCGCGGCAAATCCTCTGGCCTGTCGGAGGCGTCGGCATCCATGAACAGGACCGTATCTATTGCGGGGGACAGCGCGGCGATGCCGGCAAGACAAGCCCGGCCATAGCCGCGGCGAGGTTCTGAGACCACGCGCGCCCCCATGCTTGCTGCAATTTCCGGCGTGCCATCAGTGCTGGCGGTATCCACCACAATCACCTCAGCGACTTTGGGCAGGATCGCGCTGAGAACCTTGGGCAGCGCCGCGGCCTCATTCCTTGTGGGCATGATGACGCCGATGATGGGTGGGGCAGTGTGCTTCATGACTTGGCGCGCCGCCTGATCAGGTTTTGGCCGAGCATCATCACCACCCCCGCAAGATGAATGGCCGCGATGCCTTGCGCGAAAATCGGGCGCAGCACGGGGCCGGTGAAGGCAAAGAACAAATAGTAGATCGGTAATAGCACCGCCGGCAGCAGCAGGGCCCGGCAGCCCAAGACGGCGGCAAGGGGCAGAAACCACACGGCATACCAAGGGAATTGCGCCGGTGAGAGATAGAAGATCGCAGCCGCAATCACCAGCACGCCACGCAATAGCGCGCGACCATCTGTTGGCGCCGGCCAGGCCATGGCGAGGGCAATCGCGGCGCCCGTGAGGCCCAGCAGCGGGCGCAGGATTGCGCCGGAATCTTCGCCCAGGATCGCCTCGGCCCAGGCCATCGGCGCGTTATTGACGGACCAGAAACGCGCATAGGCATTCAAACCAGCATCCGGCGCGGCGATTGTCGCCAGCAATGGCGCCAGAACAAGCAATGTTGTCGCCCCAAAAGCGATCAAGGGGCCAAGCCAGGCGCCGCGCGGCAGCCAGCGCCCCACCAGCGGCGCCAGCAGCACAGGCCAAATCTTCACCCCAGCGGCCAGGCCGAGCAAAACCCCAACGGCAATGCCCTGGCCGCGCAGCGCGAGGAGCACCGCGCCCAGCAGCAGCGGCGGCAAAAGCGCATCCACATGCGCTCCATTGGTCAGGACCAGGGGCAGCAGCGGGCAGCACCACCAGATAGCCACGCGCATGACCGGAAGCTCTGCATAACGCAGCAGGGCCACCATCAAAGGCAAGGTGACAAGCTCCGCGCCCAGGATCACGAGCCGAAGGCCCGTGACATCCCAAGGCATGATCCAATGCGCCAGCAGAAAGGCGGCCTGTGCTGTGGCGGGGTAGATGCTGTGGAGCTCGGTAAAGGGAAGCCTATCCAACAGCGCTGCCCCCGATGCGCCAAGCTCCGGCGGCAGACCCGCCGCTGGGGGCGCAGCCCAGGGTGAGATCCCATGCGCGGCCAGCGCCCCATCCCAAAGATAGCGCAGCGCATCCGTATCCAGCACAGGCGGTGTGGTGAACCAGGGCAGGCGGATGGCCAAGCCAAAGACGAAAAGCCCGAGCAGTACCACGGGGCGCATAGGCAGGCGTTCCAGCGTGCCAAGCGCGGCAAACCAGGCGGCACCACCAAGCACTGCAAGTGCGACGTAGAGGAATATCGGCAGCGGCGGCGAGGTGACCTCATTGGCCAGGGCGGGCGCAATGGCCAGCATGGTCAATTGCGTCAGCGCTATGATCGCCGCTGATATGGCCAATGGCGGGACCTTGCGCGGCGCCAAGTCACCGCCCATGCGCGTAACCTGAAGCCTGCCTGCAGCGAAAATATTGAGTCGCTATCAAAGCCGGGATATCGCAATGGAAATGCCCAAGCCCCTGCTGCCAAATCGTCGCCTTGTTGTGGGCATGGTGGGCGCCACCATCCTGGGCGGCGCTGGCATGGCGATGGCATGGCCTTGGCGTCGCGGCCTGCCTGATCCCACCGATCCGCGCACCACGCTGCAAGCGGTTGAAGACGCTGTTGCGCGCCTGCTGCCGGAACCGGAGATGACAACAGCGGCCTTGGCGGCACGGCTGGCTGCGGGTGAGCGCATCATATTGTTCGACACGCGCGAGCCTGATGGACTTGTCGCGTATTTATGCCGCTCTGATTTCTCGTTTAGGCCGCTTGGCGTTCGAAAGCCAGGGGGCTTTTGCCTCCCAACGCTGAATGCCTGCGGCGCGGGTTATAGAAGCCGTTGATGTATTGAAAGATGCTGGTTTCGGCTTGGCGACGGGTTTCCCACGTCCGGCGCCAGAGCAGCTCGGCCTTCATGGTCTTGAAGAACGTCTCGACAATGGCGTTGTCATAGCAATTGCCCTTCCCGCTCATTGACGACTGCAAGCCGTGGTCGCGCAGAATTTTCTGGTGGTCGTGCGAACAGTATTGGCTGCCACGGTCGCTATGAAACACGCAGCCTCGCGGAGGGGACCGGAGCGCAATGGCCATTTTCAGTGCACGGATCGCCAGATCGCGTTTCAGGCGATCACTGACGGCCCAGCCGATGACGCGCCGGGAGTGAAGGTCCAAGACCACCGCCAGATAGAGCCAGCCTTCCCGGGTCCAGATATAGCTGATGTCACCCGCCCATTTCTGATTGGGTTGATCGGCAGTGAAATCGCGCTCAAGCAGGTTCGGTGCGATGTTGAACGTGTGATCGCTGTCTGTCGTCGCCTTGAATTTACGCGTTCTTTCAACGACAATTTCATTGTCTCGCATCAGCCTCCCGACACGCCGGTGCCCCACTTCAACCCCAACTTCCTTCAATTCTTCGGTCATGCGCGGGCGGCCATAGCTGCCCAGGCTCAGGCGTGATTGGTCCTTGATGTGGGCCAGAACCACCATGTCCGTGCGTTGCCTGCGGCTGGCGGGGCGGCTGCGAAAGGCCCGCAAGCCGCGTGGGCTGACATTCATCACGCGGCACAGCCGATCAATCGGAAAGGCCCCACGCTGTTCTTCGACGAACCTGAACCTCACGGCTTTTGGCTCGCGAAGAACTGGGTGGCTTTTTTTAGGATGTCCCTCTCCTCCTTCAGGAGACGGACCTCACGACGAAGTCGTTCATTCTCCCGGGCAAGCTCGCGGTCCTCGGCAGAGACCACACCCGTGTCGCGGTGCGCGCTCACCCATTTGTTCAAGGTCGAAAAGCCGACCCCCAGATCATCCGCAACCTGGCGCCGCGAAAGCCCGCTGGTCAGCGCTATCCGCACCGCTTCTTTACGAAATTCATCCGTCCTGCCTGTGCTCATGGCTCATCTCCTTGGCTGCACAATATGTGATCAGAGAAGCGGCACAAAACTGTGACAAGTCCAGGTACGGGCGAATGAAGCGTAGCAAGTTCAGCGCTGAGAAGACCGATGAGCATTTAGAAAGTATGTCGGCAACCACAGAGAAGTACCGCGTTTTATCATAATGCTCACCAGCTAGAACCAGACGAGCCCGGCGCCACCCGATTGCCCCCAAACATTGGGCCGGTCAGATTGCCGCAGGGCGCAGCGCCGACAATGCCTCGGCATCCAGGATCAGCCGCACGCCAAGGCTGCCCGACGCGGCAAGAACGGGCCGCTTACGCAGGCAGATATCCAGCGCCCTGATCTCGGGATAGGCGGCGCAGGCATAGACGATGCGTGTCATGAGCCGTTCTTGCGTTTCAAAATATCCGTCGCGCGCGAGCCCATCAATCTGTTCGATCAGAGGGTCATAGTCGAAGACATGGGTCATGTCATCCTGCGCAATCAAGACGAGGTCTGGCGCAATGGTCAGGGTCAGGTCAAGCAAATGCGCTTCTGGCACAACGTCGTCGGGCCCATAGGTCCCGATGCTCGCGGCAATATTTAGGTCTCTCAGTTCGATTTGGCTGTAGGGTGGCAAGGTCAGAACTCCTTTTTCTACTGAACCGTCCCTAGGGGCCGATGGCTGTTTGGTTTGAGCCACACAGCCTGCGGCAGATTGTCCTGGGTCACGGAATAGATCGCTTCGGCTTAGGGGTGCGGTATGTTTCTTGTTGGCTCCGTCAGGCGCCTATGGTTGAACCAGTCGTTTCATTCGAGGGTGGCAAACCCTACGGTCTCGTACCACCGCCATGGGCCGCGCCGGTGAATGACCTCGGCCCTGCAGAGGTCTCGGCCAAGGCGTTGTCATAGTTGTCCCAGATGCTGCCGACGGACGGTTCGACGTCGGCCTGCGCCAGGCACTCGGTGTGGTTGGTTGGAAACGTGGTGGCTGCCCTTTGTCGCTGTGATGCACGAGGCCGCTGCGATGTAGTGGGCGCCGTTCGTGCAGGGTCCTCTCCAGCGGAACCAGCACGAAGCCCGTGTGTACCGTCCGCTACACGCGCCAGCCGAGGATCTGTTGGGCATAGGCATCGATGATGAAGGCGAAGTGAATTGATTCTGGATCCTGGCCGCGATCGATAGGATCGTCGCGCTGCGCGACGGGTACCGAGCCTCATGCTCCAGCACCTTCAACACCGCCCGCTCGCGAACCTCATGCGGGAATCCCTCCAGCAAACCGTACGAGCACGTATGCCGCCACGCCGATATGGACCAGTGTTACCATCACCGAAATGCCGTGCAGCTGCTTGAACCGCACCTTTGATCTAGTATCCGTGGCGCGGTTTATTGCAGGCATTAGTATCTGGCGGGCAGGCACCGTGGTCACGGCAATCAACGCTATCAGCCCGGCGCCCAATGGATCGGCAGGCCAAAGTAGGGCGGCAGCAGTAGAGGCGGTGCCGATGACGAACAGGTAGAAATGTGGGAAGGCGCGGCGGATCGTTGGCCGTGCCACCTCGGGCGGCAGCGCGTTCAGGAGAAAGGCGGCAAAGCCAAAGGAGAAGAGCACCATGCCTCCGAACAGCAAGGCCGTGGCTAGGAGAGCGAGAGTCAGCATGAGCGATTTCCGGTAGGGACGGCAGGCTTACGGGCGAGGCCCATGTAGAGGATGGCGGTCAGCGGCAGCTGGCCGAAGGTAAAGTCGAAGCGCCGGTTGATACCGCGCGGGCCAAGGCCGGTCATTGGGCCCGGAACCAGCCCCGCAGCGTGCATCGCTCGGCGCAACTCCTGCGGCTTGATGAACATAGCGGGATCATGGGTACCAGACGGTAGCAGCCCCAGCAGGTCTTCGGCGACTGTAATCGTGACGAAGTGTGCCATAGGGTTGCGGTTGATGGTGTCGAAAAGAAATAGACCACCAGGGCGCAGCACGCGGGCAACCTCAGCCAGAACTCGCCCGAGATCCCTGACGTGCTCCAGCACGTCAACGCAGATCACGGCATCGAAAGAGGCATCGGCGTAGGGGAGTTCCTCACCCACGCCAATATCATAGGCGATGCGAAGGCCGCTTGCGCGGGCGTGACTGCGAGCGGCGTCGATTGCCTCGGCGGCTGGGTCAATACCGGTCACATTGGCGCCCCGCGTGGCCATGGCCTCGGCCATGAAGCCGCCCGCGCACCCAAGGTCGAGCACATCCTTCTCCGGCCAGTCTATGAAACGGTCGAACCATCCGAGCCGTCCGGGCACGAGGTTTTTCAGGGTCCGAACCCATCGCAGGTCATCCGACCACCAACGGTCGGCGACCTTGTCGTAGATCGTGAGATCATTGCGCATCGGGATAGTCCTTTATGTGAGCAAGCCAGGCCAGCGTGTGTGGCGAAGCGACGCGATACCGGTTCAACAAGCGCGAAACGAGAGCGGCAAGGTGTAGGTAGTTTACCAAAGCACCGCGCCTGGGGCTCAACGACTCAGCCAGACGTCTCTCCGTCGAGGAACGCCCGCAGTGCCTGCGCCGACGCCTCCGGGGCCTCCTCCATCGGCACGTGGCCGATCCCAGGCAGAATCACGATGCGCGCATCGGGCAAAGCTTGCTCGTAGTTGACGGCATGAGTGGCGGGCACAGCGCTGTCGCGCTCGCCCCACAATAGCAGCACTGGCGCGCGGATCGTCGCCAGGATCGGTTCGGGCTGCAAAAGGCGCGTCTGCAGCACGCGGTCGAGGATCGCACGCCGCACCCCGGGCGCCAGCAGCATGGCGTGGTAGCGCTCCACCACCGCATCGGTCAGTGTACCGGGCACCGCATATGCGTTCCGCATCGTCCTTTCCAGAAGGGGCTTCGGCGCGGTGTAGGGCAGCAGGCGCATCAGCCAGGGCAGCCGCTCCGGCATGCGGCCATACTCGCGGCCGAAGCTCGCGAACCCGTCTGGCGCCATCAGCACAAGCTTGCTGACCCGCGCCGGTTCGGCCGCAGCAAAGCGCCAGGCGATCCGCCCGCCCATGGAGGAGCCGACAACCGCCGCCTGGCCGATCCCGAGCCGGTCGAGCAGCGCCACAAGCACTGCGACGCTGCGCTCGTCTGAGTAGTCGCCAGTCGGATCGGGCCCAGTTAGGCCGAAGCCAGGCAGGTCGAGCGCGACCAGGCGGAACCGGTTCTCCAGTTGCGACGCCCAGGCCTCCCACGTGTGCAGCGAGGAGCCAAAGCCATGAATCAGCAATATAATCGGGCCGTCGCGCGGCCCCGTGTCGCGGATGTGGAGCCGCACCCCGGCCACCTGAATGAACTGAGACGGTGTCGGCGCCCAGCGGCGCTCCAGCGCGCCGCGGGGCTGGTCGGGAGTGAAGAGATACCAGCCTGCACCAAGCAAGGCTGCGAGTAGGAAAGCCAGGGCGATCTTCATCGATGGGAAATGGCCCCCGTTGCGCAGAAATCAACTCGAGTTTCGCTGTGCTGCGCTAGTGACGTGCTCCCCTGAATGTATCCACTCAGACGGAGAGTCCTCTGCTTTGATGGCTGATGGTTGAGGTCATGGCAACAGGTGTCCGGCGTCAGCACCTATGGGACCAAATTGGCGATTTGAATAACGGAGGATTTCTGGCTCATCGTAACCCCAAGGAGAGTGAAGATGAGCCAGAAATCCTCCGCCCCACCCACGCGGGTGCCAGCCGAAAAGCTGGTCCGCGATATTCGCCGCGCCACGCGCAAGCACCATTCCGCCGAGGACAAGATCCGCATTGTCCTGGAAGGGCTCCGCGGCGAGGAAAGCATCGCCGCCCTTTGCCGCCGCGAAGCCATCGCCGAGAGCTTGTATTACGCCTGGTCCAAGG